>Ga0307983_1001354_pt1 | contig 10581 bp, 13 predicted proteins | sample OrgLakmetagen991_FD_201845 | JGI IMG/M metagenome (GOLD analysis project Ga0307983, IMG submission 201845) | Saline water microbial communities from Organic Lake, Antarctica - #991 | ecosystem: Environmental > Aquatic > Non-marine Saline and Alkaline > Saline | place: Antarctica: Organic Lake... | reverse complement strand
GTGTTAGGGGCGCAACAATAAATTGTCGCGCCCACTCGTTTGCAGATGGTTCAAGCGGCTTTGGATTTTTGCCCAGCTGGATCAAAGTCGATCCGAACGCCAATCCCTTTGAGGCCACCAATGTCACAGGCGCAGAGCGCCACTTCAGGATTTTCTCCGACCCAAAGGTGATACTTGGTCAACGCGTTGTTACGCTGCCCCACCCCGTTGAAAACCAAAATTTCGCCAATATTTCCTTGAACACCGACACCCTCATATGGGATACCAGCTTTCGCAAATATTTGGCGAACAAGTGCGGGAACCGCACCAGTAGCGGTAGCAAGTGGTTGTTGAAGGGTCATGAGAGACCTCCTGTAAAAGTGAAAAGAACCATCTGGGAAACCGAGATGATTCTTGTTCAAGTTGAATTTAAATCATACTTCAGATTTCGTGTTTAAATTTTATCAATAAATGTAAATAAAGTCAATTCATAGAAATTAAGTCTCGTTTAAAAAACCAATAAATGGAAGTGTGAGGGACGCCGCGACTAATTGCAGCGTCCACTCGATTTGTAGATGGTTCATAATTATTTGGAGCACTTACCAAAGCCAAGCCTGAAGTTGCGACGTTGCGCCAGACCTTGAGCCCCTATAAGATAGATTGGACAGGAAGCCTGGCGTGCTGCAAACGCTCGAATAGCTTCACTGGCTTTCCCTTTAGTGGGAAAAACCAGCATCTTCTTGGAAACGTCATAACGAACCTGGGTGGTCGGTATGTTGTAAGCGATCATTAAAGCTAGCACCAGACTGGCCTCAAAATTTGATTCCAAGTCTGCGAAAAGCTTCGCATTCGAAAAGGCTTTATCAGCCTGGTTTGTATCTGGCATAACGCCCTCCTAAAAGTGAAAAGAACCATCTGGAGAAACCTAGATGATTCTTAGTTGCATTGCATCAAGATATCATACGATAAGCTTCTTAAAAACAACTTATCAATGTTTTTTATAATGGTCAACTATAGCTGATTAACCGGTTCTCCTAACTTAGATTCCAGCGCGCTTGGCATTGACCAAATACCGCCTTTCTCCGCTTCAATTTCTGTCAGGCCAATTTCTTGTCGTGCACAAATCATCCCGCGTGAAACTTCGCCTCTAATTTCTCGTTCCCCAATAATAAAGCCACCGCCTAAATCCGTACCCAAAGTCGCCACGGGCACAATTTGCCCTTCGGCAATATTGCCTCCACCACATAAAATTTGCTCGGTTTTACCGTTGCCTAAATCACATTCCGTTACTTTTACCTTCGTCACTTTTTCACTTTTGTGGGCTCGAATCGAAATTATTTTCCCGACTACCACCGAATCTGCGACCACTTGCAACGCCGCTCGGTCTTCATCCGAAATACCGAGATCAACAGATTTGCCGCCACAACAGGCACCGCCGTCGCAGCAAGAAGATTTTGTTTCTTTAGTACTGCCACCGAAAATATTTTTAAGAAAATTGAACATGTTTGTTATTAGAAATGATTAGTTATTTTTTACTGTTTTTTGAAAGGGCTTCAAACTTAAAAGCTAAGTGCCCCTGACGCTAACATTTAAGAAAATTATTCGCGCCCGCTATTGAACATAATTTCCGCCAGCCCCACTTTACCGTTTTCACCCACCATCGCTTTCATTTTAGGCGCACTTTCAGGCAGCAACACCGCCGCCGTTTCAGCTAAAAATTGTAAATACCCATAAAGTTCCGCAAAAATAAGCTCCGCGGCTTCTTTATCCACTTTAACCAATTTCCAAACTTCGGTTTCATTTAAACGCTGATTGGCTTTATCTACTGTGGCAAAATAAAAGTCATACGCCCCTTTAATATGCTTTGCTTCCATCAACGCCACAAACTCTTTCTGAAGCGATTTGTCTTCTAAATTCAAACTCGAAATATCTACCTGTCCATCACAAAATTTAGTAATTAAAACCGTCACGCGGTTAAACAAGTTTCCCACGCCGCCCGCTAATTTTGTACGATAAAATTCGGCAAAATTATCGGCACTAAAATCACCATCATTCCCAAACTCGAAGCTGCTGAGTAACCCAGACCGCAAAGCGTCATTACCGTACTGTTCTGATAAGGCAACTGGCGAAATAACATTGCCTAAGCTTTTAGACATCTTGGTACCATTAACCGTAAAAAAACCGTGGGCAAAAACCCCTTTGGGTAATGTAATGCCCGCTGACATCAACATCGCCGGCCAAATTACACAGTGAAAACGCGTGATATCTTTGCCAATAATATGAAAGGCTTCGTCCCAATATTTTTGCTTGTCAGCGGTTCTGGTGGCCGAATAGTAATTAATAAGCGCATCAAACCACACATAAACTTTATGGGCGGGGTCCATTGGCAATGAAATACCAAACTCAGCGGTTTCTCGACTGACCGAAACATCTTCGAGTCCCGACTTAATAAAACTAATAATTTCATTTTTTCTTGACCGTGGCTGCAACCAATCTGGGTGTGCTTCAAACCACTCAAGCAATGGTTTTTCGTACGCACTTAGCCGGAAAAAGTAATTGGTTTCATCTAGCTTTTTTATGTCTTGATTCGGGTGATCAAGGCACCGTCCATCTTCGTTTAAATCCGACGATTTTTTAAAAGTCTCACAACCCGTACAATACAGGCCTTTATACGTCCCTTTATAAATGTCGCCTTTATCATAAATCTTTTGAAATAAATCATGCACCGTATCGATGTGGCGCTGCTCGGTGGTTCGAATAAAATCGTTATAACTAATACCAATCGTGTTCCAGCATTCCCGCCATTGTCCGGCCATATCTTCTAAATAAGATTCGATGCTTACGCCCGCCTTAGCGGCCGCATCAACTGTTTTTTGCGAATTTTCATCCGTTCCGGTCAAAAAGAAAACGTTCTCCTCTCCATACTTTTGCCTTTCAAAACGAGCCAACGTATCGGTCGCTAAAGTACAATAAGAATGCCCGATGTGCGGCACATCGTTTACGTAATAAATGGGAGTCGTTAAAAAAGCAGCTGATTTCATCGCTGTCTATTCTAAGCATAACGCAGAATAAAACTAATAGATCTTAGCGTGCCCGTGCTTGCTTTTTAGTCAAATGCGCTATTATAGGAGGGATGAAATACGCCTACGTACATAAAAATCTACGAGAACTTAACTTTGAAGAACAAGTTATATTTGGCTCACACGTACTTACGGTGGTGGCTTGTTTTGCCCCTTGGTTTGCGGCTACACCCGCTTACGAAACCGTCTTTTGGTATACCGGCTTTGGCGGTCCAGGCTTTTTAATTGGGATTTGTATATTCCTTATATCCCTTAGTATCTCAATTACTTTTATCGATCGACTGCTTGAAAAAAATGCTATCAAACTGCCTTTCAAATGGAATTATTTGTACGCTGGGGCTGGAGTACAACAGATTTTTCTTATCATTTTAATGTGGTCGGTTTTAACCGCTGTAGGTAGCAGCTACGCCGATCATTCACTGCGGTTTGGTATCTTTATGGCCTTCGCAGTCCAAATTTGTGGGCTAGTGGCCACATTTTTAAACTTCCAACTCGATAAACAAAAAGAAGCCAAGGCTTTTTTCCAGCACCCAGAAGCTCCTAAATCAGAACCGAAAAATGAGCAATAACAGCAATAAAGCGGCCGCCGATTCATTTTTAAATGAGTTTCAGTTAGAAGGAAAAGCAGCCAACGATGGTAAAATCGCGCTTGAGGATTGGGAGGATTCAATGGATGGAGTGAACAAAATAGTCACTCCCGAAACGCGCGAAGCGTATAAAAACATAGACTGGGAAACAGTCCCTCGCCACAATATGGCGATTTACTGCCATGACTGTCGCGCTATCGTTCCCGCCGAACTTAAGACTTTTGGTCGCCGTACCCGTGAAGTTTGTGGCCAGTGTCGATCTAAAAAAATCTCAAAAGGACGTGAAGATGCTCTAAAACTTTTCTACCACTTAGTTGATAGAGATGGCGAAGAGATTGAGCAAAAGCCAAGACCAAAACGTGATTTTACAAAATCTAAAGATCGATCACCCGCAAGAAATAATCGAAGTCAGCCAAAAGGGCCAAATAAAAACTACAAAGGGAGTAATCCGAGGCCACAAAAATAAAAAAGTATACAGCCAATAATTGTAATGAGCCAGTCTATAAACAGACTGGCCATTTTTTTTAATAAATAGTTGACGCAAAAATATACAATGTGTATGCTTCTGTATGCAATGAGTATTTCAGAACTAGATTCCAAACAAGCTCTCGCTGTGAAGCACATCCGTAATTTTATAAATCAAAACGGAAAAATGCCTTCAGTGCGAGAACTGATGCACGCTATGGAGTATAAATCTCCACGATCGGCATCCGTTATGTTGGAGAAACTAATCACTCAAGGCGTATTAAACCGGTGCCCACAAACCCGGAAACTTAACTTTAACGATGGCGTGCTGGCTCAAAACATGAGCACCAGCACCGTTGAAGTGCCCTTTGTTGGAACCACTTCTTGTAGCGGCCCGATATTTGCCGAAGAAAGCATTGAAGCTTATTACCGTATAAGCAGCCAAATCGCGCCTAGCGGAAGTCAGTACTTCTTCCTTAAAACTCAAGGAGACTCGATGGATAAAGCCGGTATCGCTCCGGGCGATATGGTACTTATTCGACAACAAACAACCGCCAAGTCGGGCGACTTGGTTCTCGCACTTATTGATGACGAAGCCACTATTAAGAAATTTGTACCAGCCGATGGTCTCGTCATATTACAACCCTGTTCTAACAACCCAGACCACAAGCCAATTATCGTCACGCACGATTTTCAAATTCAAGGCGTGGTGGTGCGCTCATTTTCTAATCTTTAAACACCCATATAAAATGTTTTTTACCTACAAACCAACCAAATTCAGAACTCACGGTCGACTCCCTCAATCTCCTCGTGTTAAAGTGCGAGTCCCACGCAAAAAATTAAAGTATTCAAGCACGAGTCCAAGCTTAGTACGAGCTTAAGATTTAATGAACTCCACTCCTCGTCTTAAAAAGAAAAAGCTTTTATATAGAATTCTAATCAATAATTTAAAACAACATGGCCAAGAAAGAAATCGATAGCGGAAAACAAGAAGCGCTAAAATCAGCGCTCGCACAAATTGAAAAAAACTTTGGTAAAGGCGCTATAATGCGAATGGGCGACCAAGAGGCGGTTAAACTACCCAAAGTGTCATCAGGCTCAATTTCCATTGATTTAGCGTTAGGTGGCGGATACCCAAAGGGACGTATTATCGAAGTTTATGGTCCGGAATCATCAGGGAAAACCACCCTTTGTTTGCATGCTACCGCTGAGTTTCAAAAAGCGGGTGGAACCGTCGCTTTTATTGATGCTGAACACGCCCTCGATCCGGCTTACGCCGCTAAAGTTGGCGTTGATATTGATAACTTACTGCTTTCACAACCAGACTCAGGGGAACAAGCTTTAGATATTTGTGAGGCCTTAGTTCGTTCTGGTGGGGTTGATTTAATCGTCGTTGATTCGGTTGCCGCACTGACACCACGAGCCGAAATTGAAGGCGATATGGGAGATAGCCACATGGGGCTGCAAGCCCGTTTAATGAGTCAAGCCCTTAGAAAACTCACCGCCACATCTGCAAAAATGGGAACGACCATTATTTTCATCAATCAACTAAGAATGAAAATTGGGGTTATGTTTGGTAACCCTGAAACGACTACGGGCGGAAATGCGTTAAAATTCTACTCTTCAGTTCGAGTTGAAGTACGGAAAGGAGGAAAACTAGAAACTGGAACTGGTGACGATAAAAATGCGCATGGTAATGAAGCGCGTATTAAAATTGTAAAAAATAAAGTCGCCCCACCCTTTAAAACCGCTACTGTCGACATTATTTTCAACGAAGGTATTTCTAAGGCCGGTGACTTACTAGATGTCGCCGTAAAACTAGAAATTATTCAAAAAGCTGGGGCTTTCTACAGCTATCTTGATACCAAGCTCGGGCAAGGAAAAGTTAAAGCCGTAGACTTCTTAAAAGCGAATCCAGATTTAATGATTGAAATTGATGGTTTAGTACGAGAGAAAGCCGGTGTGTAGTTAACCGCTTCGTAGATAAATTTTAAAAAAGAGCCCAAAATTGTGGCTCTTTTTTATAAGATCTTCTGTCAATATATATAAAAATCTATATACTATGCTTGAGTTTTTAATCTAAAAATAATGACCTTTAAAGTAGATCCGTTGCCATACAATTACGACGCGCTCGAGCCCCATTTTGATGCTCGTACTATGGAAATACATCACACGAAACACCACGAAGCCTACGCCGCTAAGGGAAATGCCGCCGTTGAAGGCACTGAGTGGGCAGATAAAACCCCTCGTGAAATTTTAACCAATGTTGACCATTTGCCCATCGATAAAAAAGCGGCGATTGTTAACAACGTGGGTGGGTTTTGTAACCACAATTTGTTTTGGCTTATTTTATCGCCAGAAGGGGGAGGCGAGCCACACGGTCGTTTAGCTCAGGCCATTGATGACACTTTTGGAAGTTTTGAAAAAATGAAAGCTGAATTTGATGCTGCCGCTGCGGGCCAATTTGGTTCTGGTTGGGCGTGGCTCGCTATTAAAGATATGGATCTTAAAATTATTTCTACCGCTAACCAGGACTCTCCTTTAACCCTTGGCTATAACCGGGTGCTGGGATTAGATGTCTGGGAACATGCCTATTACTTAAATTACCAAAACAAACGACCTGACTACATAAACGCCTTTTGGAACTGTGTAAATTGGGACCAAGCCGAAACCTTTTATGAACAAGGCGGTGTATAAGCTTCTATAATTTAAAATCCTATTAAAAACCTCAGTCTCCGCACTGGGGTTTTTTAAACACTGGGCGGATCAAAGTTTTGTGGATGTGAAACCTGATCGACCTTTCGGCGCAAAAACCACATAGCCAGTAAGGCAATAAGAAAAGCAAATTCTGGCTTAGACCACTCAAGCACTAAATTAAATACTAGATGAATCACAACGGCCAACAGTAATCCTTCAAGTACAACCGCTCTGGCAGAATGGCCTTCATAACTTTTATGATGCTTCAATAATAAGTGCTCTCTGGTGACGTGTAAGCTAATCACTTGCAAAATCTGTTGCAGGCTAAGAGCCTTAAAAAAAACGGTTAAGGGTGATTCGTGCTCCCGCTTATTCACGGTGCGCGATAAATAGGCTGAAGCATAAAATAAACCAAATACGGCCGTAGTAACCCCGTGTAAAATAGTGGAACTCCAAAAACGTCCCTGCCAGACAAGCCAAAAATCAGGGCTAAATTCCATTACTTCGTGTACTCGAGTCAAGTAAACTAAATTCTCAGCCATGGCAAATCCTAGCCCCACGGCAAACCCGTACACCACCCCACCCGCCACGGTTTTAAAGCGTTTATTGAACATTTCCATCGCTACTACCGCTGCCATAACTTTAAACCACTCCTCCCACCAAACTTGCACTAAAACATTTTCAAGATTGAAGACAGTCCCAAAAAATGAATAGGCCACGGTCGCCAAAAAACCGGCGCCCATAGCCAAAAACAAATGCCCAATGGGATCTTTTTGTTCTCGCACGCGTTCAAAAAATAATAACCAAAACCCCGCCCCTAAAAAAGAAATGGGCAAAAAGCTGAGCCAAAAATATTCATGTGTAAAAACATCCCAAAACATACGCTCAGTATCGGCTAACCCACAGTAATAGGCAATGATTCAGCGTTGACTAAGTCTTGAACTTAAGCCTAAAAGACGATTAATACTGGTGTTTTTTAAGCCCTTTTAGGTTACCCGATTTTATAAGATCAATCTCTTCTTGATCATCTTTTTTAGAGACCAAATTGTGCCCATCACTATCACTATACTTAGCCGCCACTTTACCATGCACTAAGGCCTCTTCGCGGGTAAGCGACTGGGTTAATTTATGAAAAACTACCTGACATATTCTTTCACCAGGGTAAATTCGTATCACCTGAGAAGACGTTTTGTTCAAAATAGGAATCATCAAATTACCACAATAAAAAGTGTCGATGATGCCGGTTAAATCAACCGATAAGCCGCGTCGGTTAATAGAGCTACGCGGATATAAAATACCCATTAAATCTGGCGCCTCTAGACAAATTTTTTCAAGGGTAGAGGCAATAATAGATTCGCCCGGGGCTAGATCAAAATACTGCCCCGGTTTTAATTCAATTTTTTCGTAGTTATCGCCCGCTGTTTCAGTGACATCCACCGCTACAATTTCACGTCCACCTTTTGTCATCCGCCAAATCTTTGGTAGATAAAAAACGGTTCCTAGACGCAAATCAACGGCGTGGGGTTGGTTTTGAAACTCATCCAGTTCAGGCTCAAAACTTAGCGAACCAGCTTCGATGTGAGATCGTATTTCGTGTCGAGTCAGAATCATGCGAACGTTTTACTTTAACACTTTATAACGCACACACACTAAATTGTCATCTAAAGTCGTTACTTCTACTAACTCGAGTTTTAAATCCAAGGCTTTATTAAACAAGCCGATGCCCTGTCCAAAAATAAGCGATGAAATCGTTAGGACTATTTCATCGATAAGATTTGCCTCGCCCCACAAAGTGTTAATTTGCGCGCCACCGCCTAAAATTGCGTGTTTAAATCCTTCTCCCTCAAGCTGGGCCACAATATCTGGTGGAGACGCTTTCGTAAATTCGAGTTCTGAAAGATCGTGTTCATTCTTTCGCTCTTCTGGACGTCGTGTCATGATCATATTTTTACGCCCCGGGAGCGGCCGCCCAATCGTATCATAGGTAGTCGATCCCATAATTAGGCACCCCGCCGCCTTGGTTTGTTGCCTGAAGAACTTTTTATCCGCTTTGCCCGTCCAATCTGGGAAATGATCGCTGGATTGCGCAATTTTACCATCTAAGGTAATCGCCATTAGCATTGTTATTTTCATGATAGTATTTGAATCAAAGTTTTAATTTCTGTCGTGCTTATCGCTGGAAAATTAGCGATTCTAAACACATCTGCCTTGGTTTTACCATAACCTGAGCCCAGCACCAAGCCGGCGGCTAAAGCTTTGGCTTTCATTTCAACGACTACGGCTGGTGCGGCTTTAATTGTTAAAACCGTACTTGATCGGTCGGCTGCATTTTCAACATAGAAATCTAAATCGAGGTGATGCGCTACCCAGGCTGCCAAAAGTTTCATTTTGGTCTCCGTATCGGCTACTAATTTTTCTAAGCCTCCTGCCTCATTCCAGCGGGCACATTGTTTTGCTAGTAAATAAATATTAAGAATATTCGGGGTTTGGGGCGTCTGGTGATTTTTTTCAACCATTGATTTTTCTAACTTTTCCCATTGCCATATTCCCGCTATATTTTTTTTACGACTCGATAATTGCAATGACCTTTCATAAGCCGCCGGAGAGACTATTAATACGCCTAATCCCGGGGGTAAGCCAAAACATTTTTGCACAGAAAAATACCATAAATCAGCGGCTTGAATAGAGAAGTCCACCACACCAGCGCAAGAGGTTATGTCTACTGCCAGAAGGGCATTTTGCGCTTTTTCTCTCAGTTGTTGCAAATCACGCGTTGAAAGTTGCACCCCCGTACTAGTTTCGTTGGCGCAAACGGTTATTAATTCAGTGTCGTTTAAGCCCGTAACTTCGTTAAAATTTTGCTGTTTTCCCCAATCTACTAACATCTTTTGCACATTTTTGCCGAGTAGTTGCGACGCTTCCGCAAATTTTTCCGAAAAAGCCCCATTCACGAAATGAAAACTATTTTCTGCTACAACATTGCATATAATTGAGTGCCACGCCTGACTCGCTGAATCTAAATAAAACACCCGATAATCATCGGGAACGCCTAAAAGCTTTTTAAGCTCGGTAATGCACTCCGTAGAAATAGCCGAAAAATCAGCACTTCTATGAGAAATTTCTAGTAATCGCAAATCCACCGCCACCTGAATATCAGCTTTAGTGGCCTCCGATATCTGTGAAGGCCCAGGATTGAAAGTGGTTTTAAACGGAATCATAGTTTTAGTGTAAAATTCTAGTTCTAATAGAGCCCTCTAGTTGTTTTAATTTTGCTTTAAATTCAGCCGGATCATGGTCCGCATCAATATCAATGACCACGTAACCAATGTCGCCACTGGTCTGCAAAAACTGTCCTAGTACGTTAGCACCGCCCTTAGAAAATATTTCATTAATCGCTGAAATCATGCCGGGCTGGTTGTGGTGAATATTCATAATTCGGTGTGCATCGGTATAATTTGGCAACGCCACTTCCGGAAAATTAACCGCAGAAGCGGTGGAACCATTGTCGGAATACTTCACCAATTTTTCCGCTACTTCTACCCCAATATTAGCTTGGGCTTCTTGGGTACTCCCCCCCACGTGTGGGGTTATAATTACGTTGTCTAGGCCACGGATAGGTGAAATAAATTCCTCATCTTTTCCTTTTGGCTCTAACGGAAAAACGTCTAAGGCGGCTCCATGAATGTGACCCGATTTTAAGGCGTCTGCTAAAGCTTCAATATCTATGACCGTACCTCGGGCGTAATTAATTATGTGGCTGCCCGGTTTCATGT
>Ga0307983_1001350_pt1 | contig 10591 bp, 9 predicted proteins | sample OrgLakmetagen991_FD_201845 | JGI IMG/M metagenome (GOLD analysis project Ga0307983, IMG submission 201845) | Saline water microbial communities from Organic Lake, Antarctica - #991 | ecosystem: Environmental > Aquatic > Non-marine Saline and Alkaline > Saline | place: Antarctica: Organic Lake... | reverse complement strand
CAATAATTGATAACGGCCTGGGCCTAATGGGCTTCCCTGCTGGGGTGAGCTTCATTGTGACCGGAGTAGTGCTTGCACTTGCCGCGACCGTAGACGCCTTGGCTCGAAAACGGGGCCCGGGAATGCGTTTCTAGGGTTAGAAAGCTAGGTCTTTCTAAGGCAGCTTTCTAAACACTTTCATCTCTCGATTTTGTAGATGCCAACATTACGCCGACCGTGGTCAATAGAAGCCCGCTTATTACGTAAATAGTTACCTCTGATCCGCGATTCGGCGCAAATACGTCAAGCAGAAGTGCCCCAACCAGTTGGCCGAGCACTGAAATAACCGCGAAAACCAGGACCCCTAGGCGTCCCACGAAAAAAGCAGCGGAGGCTATAAAAATAAGGCCAAGTACCCCTCCTAGCCAGAGGTGCGGTTGCTCAAGAATGCTCGGTGGTGCCGCGAGTTGCCACACTCCGAAAATCGTCCCTGTGAACAAGAGGGCAGACAACAACGAGAAACCCATAAAAAAGTTGAGAGAACTGGTTAAAAGAGTTGAGCCAAACGCCTTGGCGATGCGGCCATTTAATGCATACTGCACTGCCGTGCCAGCTCCCGCGGCGAACCCAAAAAGAATCGCCGGTATAGCTAGGGAAGAAACCTCAGTTTTCCCAACGACCGAGACAACAACCCCCAAGGTCGCGAGAAACGCGGCTATTAGCCTCAGAGATGTAATTTTCCTTTTACCAGCTGGGCCAATGCCAAGATGATCGACGACGAGTGAGGCGATTGTCTGTCCTGCGACTACGGAAATGATGTAAATTGCGACCCCAAAGACTGGGACTACTAGTGTCTGGCCAAAAATGAAGATGCCGCCGCCAAAGCCGGCTAAAAAATGCCAGAATGAAAGCTCCGGGGACCCTTTTTGACGTATTAGGTTCCTCAACCTATTTCTTAAGCTGTCAGAGCTAAGAACAAGACAAGTTGCAACAACGAAGCCTCCTCCGACGGACATCATTGCGGCAACAACAGGATTTCCAATTTGCTCGCTGGTGGCTCCATTTATTCTGGCCTGCAGGGCGTTTGTCATTGAGGCCAGAAAGGCGAGTGCATAAACTACCCAGGTATTTCCTGTCAGTTTTCTATAATTCACAGCGAGTCACTATGGCTTGACCAGGGTGCCGTTGTGGTAAATTAAGGCCTTCTCCTTTGGTAGATAGATTCTCAGCTTCCCGCTGTTTGGCACCTCAATGACTCTCGGGAGCTTCATTTTGATGCTCTGCTCACCTAGTTGGCAAGTGACGACACGAGTATTGCCTTGATCCTGAATAGATTGAACCTCAACCTCCACAGAGTTTTGAGAAGCTTTAGAAATTGAGACATACTCCGGACGAATGCCAAGTTGGATATGACCGTCCGGAATGTTTGTCTGGGAAACCTCGATTCGATGTCCTTCAACGGTCACCACTCCGGCTTGCGAGGATGCGGCCAAGAAATTCATTGCCGGGGAGCCGATGAAATAGCCGACGTAGCTATCCACGGGTGCCTCAAAGAGGTGCTCCGGTGTTCCCTGCTGAATTACCGAGCCGGCATTCATGACCAGCAGCTCTTCCGCAAATGTCATGGCCTCGTACTGGTCATGGGTGACATAGACAATGGTGGAACCTAAAACGTCGTTAGCTTCCTTGATTCTTTTCCGCAACATAAATTTAAGCTGCGGATCTATAACGGTTAGCGGCTCGTCCATAAGAAGAACGGCTACATCGTCTCTGACTAGACCTCGACCAAGCGAAACCAGTTGTTTTTCATCAATTCCCAACCTCCAGGCGGATCGATTCAATTTTTCACTTATCCCAAGAATCTCGGCGACCTCGCCCACTCTTGTTCGAATTCTGTCTTTGTCCCAGTTTCTGCAAACTAGCGGAAATGCGAGATTGTCAAAGACGTTCATCGAACGGTAAATTGCCGGGAACTGGAAGACCTGCGCTACATTTCGCTTTGCTGTCGGTAGGTTTGTGACGTCTTCTTGCCCGAATTTGACCTTCCCCGTCTTCGGCGTGACCAGACCAGAGATTATGTTGAGCATGGTCGTTTTACCGCAGCCAGAGGGACCGACGAGAGCATACGTGTGCCCGGCTTCAAACGTTAGGTTTATAGGCTTTAGAGGCCAGTCTGCCTCTTGGGAATGTTTGTCGTAGGCATGCGCTACATTTTCTAGCGTGACATCCGCCATTATTTGGCTCCTACTCTTGGCGCGGTGAGCAAGTCGCCAGAGGAGTTAAAGGCCAACAAACGCTCCGGTCGAATTCTCAGGTGAAGAGTACTCCCCACCGCAAAATCATGGATTCCCTCAATTTGCGCCACCATGTCACCGGACGCGGAATTGAGGTATAAAACGGTCTCTGACCCGGAGAGCTCAACGAAGCTGATTGTGCACTCTTGGGTTGCATCCGACGAACTGCTAGGTTCCAAGTCATTCGCCCTGATTCCGAACATGTAGTCGCCGGCCGGTAGTGTGCTGAGGTGATCGGGCAATGAGATTTTGCTACCGCTGCGAAGAGAGGCCACGCCATCAACCACGGTTACATCCAAAAGGGTGATTGGAGGGTCATTTATGATCCCGGCTACCAGCGTATTTTTAGGACGTTCAAAGACCTCGTCCGGGGTACCGGACTGTAAAATTTTGCCTTCGTGCATTACTAGTACTTCATAACCAAGCATCATTGCCTCGGTGATTTCGGTCGTGGCATAAAAAGTAACTGTTTGCGATTCGCCCGAGAACAGATCAAGAAACTCCTCCCTTAATTGTTCACGCAATTTGAAATCTAAGTTCATCAGAGGCTCGTCCAGCATAAGAATTCTTGACTGTCTTGCAAGTGATCTGGCTAAAGCCACTCGTTGCTGCTGCCCACCGGATAGTTGACTCGGACGGCGCTTGGCAAATTCAGTCAAACCGACTTTAGAGATGTAAAGGTCAACCCTGTCGTTCAGTTCGGAACCTTTTAGCCCAAGTTTGCGTAACGGAAACTCAACGTTTTGTCTTACCGTCTTATTGGGGTAGTTGATGAATTGCTGATAAACAATTGCGGCATCACGCTTCCAGACGGGGGTCGATGTTATCTCCTCATCGCCAAAGTGGATACTGCCGCTGTCAAGGGGTAACAATCCACCGATAGCCCTCATGAAACTTGTTTTCCCGGCGCCAGTTCGTCCCATTAGCACGTAAATTTTTCCAGCCTCTGCCGTGAAGGACACATCCTCCAGATAGCTTTCCCCTTGCGAGCTGGCGAAAAGATTTTTTATTTCTAGCATGAACTACCTCACTGCTCCACTCAGGCTTCCCTTAGAGAGGAACCTCTCGATTGCAAATGCAAAGATAATGAGCGGCAAGATTGCAAATATCGCCGCTGCAGACAGAGTCCAGAACGGCGTGATAGTCGCGTTAAGCGAGAGGATCGCAACCGGCAGAGTCACTACCTGTCCGAAGGTCAAAATCAATGGGTAGAAAAAGTCGTTCCATCCAAATATCACTGCAAACATTCCGGCCACTGTCAGTCCTGGAGCCGCGAGAGGCAGGATAACTCTGGCGAAGACCTGGACAGGATTGTAGCCCTCTAGCATCGCCATCTCATCCAGCTCTTTGGGGATACCGTTGAAGAAGTCGACCATCAGCCAAACCACAATTGGCATCAGCCCTGCGATGGAAACAAGAATTAGTCCCGTTCGCGAATCAAGAAGGCCGAGAGTTCTGAGCATCAGAAAGAACGGGAAGGACAAAACGATAGGGGGCATAATTCTCTGAGAAATGAAGAAGAAAATGATGTCTTGATTCTTTATGAATCCAGCCTTGTAAACGAACCGAGATAAACCGTAAGAAGTGATGGTGCCAAGAACAAGTGAAATTGCAGCAGCCCCGAACGTAATGATGACACTGTTTATTAGGGGAGGAACGAGATTAGTAGTCGCCCCGCCACCACCAAAGATGTTGCTCCATCCTGTCAACACCGGCTGGAACTCAACGAATGGGATGTAGGTAGCGCCGAGACTGACTGCTTCAGGTGGCTTGAAGCTTGTAACGAGCGCCCAAAGCAACGGCAGCAAGACAAATATGCTCCACAGAGTTACGAATAAGGTTGCTACTATCCGCTTGAGAATCAAGTCAAACCCCCTTCGGTTTCGAAAGGCGACCAAGCACTTTGCCGATTATGGTTAGCAAAGCAATGAAAACTAACAAGTACGTAATCGAGAGAGTGGCGCCATTTGCCAGATCGAAATTGCGTAGGCCAGTCAAGTAGATGTAGTAGGTCGGCGTTTCTGTAGAAGAGCCCGGACCTCCGTTGGTCATGGCGTAGACGGTGTCGAAAATCTTTGAGGCCTCAATCAGCCTGATGATGATGGCGCCAATGCTTACTGGGGCCATCATTGGAAGAGTGACCTTCAGAAACGTTCGCACTGGCCCTGCCCCATCAATGGAGGCAGCCAGGAAGGGCTCCTTTGGGAGACTTAAAAGACCAGCAAGAAGAAGAAGGAACATAAAAGGTGTCCACTGCCAAACTTCCGCCAGGATAATAGCGAACATTGCTGGCGAGGAAGAGGAAAGCCATGCAATTGGCGAAAACCCGAGACTAATAAGTATGTCGTTGACCGGACCAACAGTCTCATTAAAAATAGACTTCCACACCACTGACATCACCACTGGAGTGGTCATCATAGGAATTAGCCATAAAACCCTAAAGAACCTTCGCGCTGCAATCCCCTGCCATGCCAATAGGGCAATCCCAAATCCAAGTAAATATTGAATAAGCACCGTCAGAAATGACAGTGGAATCAATCTGAACATCGCGGCCCAGAAGCGATCGTTGTTAGCCATCGCGGACCAGTTCCGGCCTCCAACCCAGTCAAATCCAGCGTTGGCCACTGACCAATTAGAAAATGTGAGAGCGATTGTGAAAAGCAGCGGAAAAATAATGATTGCAATCAGCGTTAGTAGCCCAGGCATCAAGAAAAGTCGGCCGTATAGCTTGTTGATGGTTACCGCCTTAATCGTGATAATGGGTTCCTAAGGCGGAGGATTTTAGGCCCCCGCCTTAGGATTGTGCACTTTCTAGTCGAGGTTGTCCTCAAGGCGAATTACCGCTTGGTAAGCCTCCTTGATTTGATCCTGTCCTATGCGCTCCATAATCGTGAGCCATTCGGCCGCAACACTGTCAAGAGCCTCTTGAGGCGACTTTTGACCGGCAAGAGCTTCTGCTACACCATTAGCCATCGAGGTGTAAAACTCACCGTTACCTGGTACCCGAAGGTCGAATACTCGGTTGGTGTTACTCTCGTAGTTCTCCAAGGTCGAGATGTAAGAATCGGCTGATTGCTGCTCCCAGCCGGCTTCGTCCGTCCAGAACTCAGTGGTTAGATCGGCCGTACGGCCTGGGTTCACTCCAAAACGACCAATTGTTAGGTCGATTTTGTGGTTAGCCTCGTTGCCGAAGAAACATAGGTAGTCAAAACCCATCTGCTTCACAGGCGATGCCTCTGTTACAGCGGCGGTCCAGCCCCACGAAATGTATGGCGCATAGTTCACGCCACCTTCCGCAGCGTCCCATTCCCCAGTAACTCGGTTCCACACTTCTGCTGCACCAGGTAGCGGAGCGGCCGCAACTGTAGATCGGATCGGACTGTTTGGCTGGTTGGCCTCCACGAATGCGTCGTCCCAGGTGTAGCTGAACATTGCCTCACCCTTACCAAATGATGCAATCTCTTCGGCTAGACCGAAGCTCGAGTATCCGGGCGGTACAAAGCTAACGGCCTCAACGAAGTCTTCTAGGCCTTTCACGAAGCCGGGGTTGTTGACCTGAGGAACCATGTTCTCGTCAAACCAGAACCCACCTTTGACGTCTGGATTCTTCGCGTAAGGAGCTACACGACTGATGAAGGCGGAGAACATCAAGTTGTCCCGAGCCATGACCTCTACGGAGCCGTAAAAGTCAACTCCTGCAGGCTGGTTAGTGGGAGCCCAGCCGCCGGTTGCGTACACCTCGCCGAAGAACTTCGCCTGACGGTTGTATTCTTCCCAAGTTGTTGGGACCGCAAGAACAGCGTTAAAGGCGTCGCTATAAGCAGCTTGCGCAGCAGCATCTTCATAGACATCGGTGCGGTACTTGAGGTAGTGACGGTCCGCATCGATGGAGTAAAGCTTGGTCTCTCCATTCCACTGAGCAATTTGCTTTATTAGGTCAGTCGAGTCCGCAAGCTCTGAATCGTTTAGATAGACATCCGGAACGACTGCGTAGTGCTCTTGGAAGTCTCCAAGCCACTGAGAGCCGCCAAAGATCACGTCGTAGGCGCTAACTCCGGTCTGGAAGGAGAGTTGGGCCTTAGAGAAGATGTCCGGGAATGGAACCTGCTCTACGGTCACAGTTGCTCCAGTCAATTCTTCAAATTGCCTAGCGTGGAGATCCGCTGGCTCACCTAACACTGGAGGAACGTGGGAAAGAATACGCAGGGTTTGCCCGCTGTAGTCCTTTTTGCTCATCTCTTCGTAAGAGCACATTCCCGTGGCGTCAATAGCGGTAAGAGTCCCCGCGTAAGCGTCACCATAGTTTGAATAATCAACTAAGAAACCTGCGCCGATACCATCTTGTTCTGCTGGAGCCGGGCCGGCTCCAGTGGTTTCAGTTTCTCCAGCAGCGCAAGCTCCAAGCAATAGCGATGACGCAGCAGCAATGGCAACAACGCCAGAGATTCTTCGTCCTTTTGTAGAGTGCAACATTTACAACTCCTTGATCGATTGTGAGTGGTGGCTCATCCCTGTCTAGGGAATGAGAATCGCGCGACCTTTGACTTGACCGGCGGCCAAATCATGAAGCGCAATGTTAGCGTCGGACAGGGAGTACTCCTTGGTCGCTAAATTGACCAAACCTCTCCCAGCCAGAGACATTAACTCATTTAGGTCGGCCCATGTGCCGACTAAGTTTCCGATGATGTTCTTCTCGCCGGATACTAGGTTCACGGTTGGGAAGGTGATGTCTTCCCCATACCCAATTACAAAGTACGAACCCATACCCCTGGTCATGTTGAGGCCTTTTGTGGTTGTTCCTTTTTCGCCCACGTAATCCATCACGATTTCCGCGCCGCCACTTGTCAGCTCCAAAACTTTTTCAACCTCATCGCCATCGGCTTTCACAAGATGGTCCGCGCCGGACTCTTTTGCTAATGCAAGAGAAACATCGCTGGAATCGACTGCAATTACTTCGGCACCGCACATAGCCTTCAGAACCTGAATCCCAATATGCCCCAGTCCACCTGAGCCAATAACTACAACGAACTGACCCGGAAGAATTTGCTGAGCTGCTTTTTTGGAGGCGTGGTAGGCGGTCAATCCAGCATCTGCATAAGCTGCTACAGCTTTCGGTTCCAGACTTTTTGGTAGCGCAACGATGTTGCGCTGATTCGTAGTTAAGAACTCGGCGTAACCGCCATCGCAGTCCAAGCCAAGAAAGGGGCCGTCTCCATGCATGTCATGACCGCGTCGGACGTTTATATTCATAGAATCCGCAACCTTGGGATGAAGAATGACAGGGTCACCCTTTTTAAGCCCTCGCACGTTGGATCCAACCTCTTCCACCCAGCCCGCGTTCTCATGCCCCATGATTACAGGCAGCAGAGCGGTTCCGGTAGGGTCCACAATGGGCTTCCAAATGCCCTCGATTATGTGAAGATCAGTTCTGCAGACTCCAGCTCCACCTATCTTTACGATTACGTCGTCCGGGGAGGAAATCTTTGCGTCTGGGACATCCTGCATCGTCACCCAAGTCTCGTTTTTCAGAGATTCGTCGTAAGAACCTAAAACCATCGCCTTCATTGGCTTGTTTCCTTTCCAGCTGTGTAGATCTTTACAGTGGAGTTTCTTGGCCTCCACCTTGAGGTATTTGAAATACTTTACCCAAAATGCTTGATTGAATGGGTATTAGCCCGCTACTACTTTTTCCTGTTGAGAACGGGGTAAGAAAGCCACCTGAAGAGAAATCCTGGGGTTGCTTTTGAGACGAGTGAGCTCACCTACTGCGGAACTCTAGCTCCTCGATACTGTTCGCGTTCGAGCCTGTGCTGGGATTCTCGTTGAAGAATTTCGGTGGCATTATCTCTATAGATCGGCTCTTCTAGTGACTCGTGCACCTCACCCATCGCAATGAGTGAGTAGTACCGAAGAGCACAAACCCTGAGGAATGAGGTGAAGTTCCCCAGATCATGACCTGAGTCCAGGGACTCGTGATACAGCTTGGTGATCAAGTCGTTGGAGGACGTCTTGTCCCGATACGCAATCTCTTCGATCGCTAGCCAAAAAACATTTTCCATGCGAATACTCGTGACGAATCCATCGATTCTTAAAGACCTAGCTTTGCTCTCCCAGAGCGTTGGATCTGCGCTTACAAATAGGTTACACATTTCTCTTTACTCTCCTCTGTTGGGCTTCGACAAGATCATCGAAGATCACATTAATGCTGCGAATCACTACCTAGATCGAGTAGAAAGCAAAGTGTAGTAAGGGATTACTACATCTATGCTCTGTATTACTGGAACAGGATGCTACTGGGATGGAACTCCACAATCGCCTTCCATCGCCCTTTCCTAAAAAGCTAACCAACTTGCCTCAGGTTTCTAGTCACCAAATCAAATCCTTGATGAAATCGTTACACAAGCCCTAGGTTGCATCGGGATAGATTTCGTGTTTTTGAGAGTAGCCACTCAGTACACTTTCTGGATGCGAGCAGTTGAAATTAAGCGAAGCGGCGGGGCCGAAGTCCTTGATTTGGTGGAGCTCGCGCCTCCGGTATGTTCGCCGAGCCAGGTACTCGTTCGAAACTCTTGGGCCGGAGTTAATTACATCGACGTTTACCAAAGATCGGGCGCTTACAAGATGGATTTTCCTCAGACTTTGGGTCTTGAGGGAGCTGGTGAAGTAGTAGAGGTGGGCTCGGCAGTTACATTGGTGGCGAAGGGAGACCGAGTGGCTTGGGGCTGGGCGCAAGGAAGTTATGCTGAATTGGTTGCAGTCGAGGAAAGTAAGGCCGTACCGATTCCAGACGGCACTGCAACCAGTACCGCGGCGGCCAGCATGATGCAGTGCATCACAGCGCACTACCTCGCCACCAGCGTTTACGAAGCCAAGAGCGGAGATACTGCGCTGGTGCATGCGGCCGCTGGGGGTGTGGGGCTGATCTTGTGCCAAATGCTGAGCGCTATGGGTGTAGCCGTTATTGGCACAGTCTCGACGTTTGAAAAAGAAGCTCTGGCCTTAAAAGCTGGAGCCTCCCACGCTATTCGCTACGATCAAATTGATTTTACCGAGGCGGTAACTGAAATTACCGACGGCAAGAAATGCAATGTTGTTTACGATAGCGTCGGCGCGACGACCTTTGAGGGCAGCCTTCTGTGTCTTCAGCCTCTTGGAACCATGGCGCTCTTTGGGGCATCAAGCGGGCCAGTGCCACCTTTTGATTTGCAGAGATTGGCACCGTTGGGCTCGCTCAGAATAACCCGGCCAACTATTGCTCATTTTATCCGCACCAGAGAAGAGCTTTTGTGGCGAGCATCGGAAATTTTTTCGCAAATCGAGTTCGGCTCGCTAAAGCTTTCAATTGGCGGCACTTATGACCTCAACCAAGTTCGGCAGGCACACTTGGACATCGAATCTCGAACAACCACAGGAAAGCTGCTCCTCCGAATTTAGTTGACAGCTTTCCTAAAACCACGGCAGCTCGCACTTTATTTACGTTGCCACCAACTAGCATTGATTCAGAGAACTCGATAGTCACTCGTCATGGAGACCGTGACTCTGAGTAATGTGTCGAAATAACCCATGAGAAGGAAATAGCTAAATGGAGACTTCGGCGAATATTATCCATTCATGGAAACGCATTCTTTTGATCCCATTCGATCACCTGAATGCCGACCGAGGAGTTCTCAAAAATGCTGACCCGACAAGCGACATCGTGCTTTTTGTACAGAGCGAACGGATGGTCACAGGTCGTCCCTTTCATAAAGAGCGCCTGTTCTTCTTGATCTCCTCTGCTAGGCACTTCGCTATGGAGCTTGAAAAATCTGGTTTTACTGTTTTGTTTATCGAGGCTGAGACCACAGTTGCTGGAATCACTCAGGCTCGAGAGGCCGTTGGAGAGTTGCCGGTCTTATGTGCAGAGCCTTCTTCATTCAAACAAAAGTCGCAGCTAGCCAAGTTTGGTGTCGAGTTTGTAGAGAACGATTTCTTCTTGACACCAAGAGGGCTGTTTCAGGAGTGGGCCGGAAGCCAAAAGAGCTTTGTAATGGAGAATTTCTATCGGATTCAAAGAGTGCGTCTCGATTTGTTAGTCACGGACGGTAAGCCCGAGCAGGGCCGCTGGAACTTCGATGCCGATAACCGGTTGCCACCGCCAAAGAATTACACCTGGCCCGAAAGACTCACTCACACTCGCGATGAGATCGACCGTGAAGTGTCAAAGAGTCTAAATTATCCACCAACCTACAGCTGGGCCACGACCCGCGAGGGTGCGCTTAGGCAACTTGAGCATTTTTTAGAACACCACCTGGCGGGCTTTGGTCCTTACGAAGATGCCG
>Ga0307983_1001348_pt1 | contig 10595 bp, 15 predicted proteins | sample OrgLakmetagen991_FD_201845 | JGI IMG/M metagenome (GOLD analysis project Ga0307983, IMG submission 201845) | Saline water microbial communities from Organic Lake, Antarctica - #991 | ecosystem: Environmental > Aquatic > Non-marine Saline and Alkaline > Saline | place: Antarctica: Organic Lake... | reverse complement strand
TCGATCTTGACATCGACCATCATGCCAAACGTTCGACAGATGTCTTCCCAACCGCGTTCAATCACGACGTTGCGAGCCAGCAGCGTCGCGCCGCTAAAAGTCGTCTGCATGTCGGTGATCGTGGTGTCGGTGTAATACTGCCGACCGCTTTCGTGGACGATCCATCGGCTGCGGGTGTTGCCCTCGATGCGGCAATCGTCAAACCACCACTTCACGTTCCAGTTCCGGCTGCCGTTATGCTCGTCCCACTGCCCCAGCTTGCGGGTGATACCCTCAAATCGCAGTTGCAGGTCGCGGTTCGTCCGCATGTTGCCGGTGATGATGACCTGTTCCCGGCTCACGCCATCCGCTGCACGGATCGTCGCCCAGCCCTCGGGGTGCTCGACCACGCGGTCTAGCAATTGGCCCGCAGCATAGGTGCCCGCTTGCAGCACGATTTCAGGGAAGAGTGTTTCGTTCTCACCTGAGTAGAGACGCAAGCTAGGCAACAGCCGGGGCTTGCCGCTTGTCGGCACCGCGATCGCACGCACTTCTTTCCAACCCGTTTGCCCCCCAGCGTCAAGGGTCGCCCAATACTCCTCGCTGCCGGTGCGGGGGTTGATCGACGCGGTGGTGATCTTCTTCCAAGGCCCGCCGTCAACGCCGATCAGTACGTGGTCGATGCCCTCGATGTGGTGGGCGACCACGCCTAGCTCGAAGCCGCCGCTGATTTGCTGCTCGGGCACTACGTTCCACTGAGCGATGACAATCTCATGAGCCGTACCGATCTGACCGGGTTGAGCCGTCGGCCCGTCCCAACCGTCGCCGGGCGTTAGCTCGCCCGCCTCAACGGGTGGCGTGGCAACCGGCGGTTCGGGCGGGTCTACGGGTTCAGGATCAATGACGGGCGGGTCTACGGGCGGCGTCGGCTCGATGGCATCATCGACCAGCGCATCGAGCTGCACGCCCAACGTGCGGGCGGTGTCCGCGATGCGCTCAATGGCACGAGCGTAGCCTTGCACTGCTGGATCGTCGCTGGCGTCCTTGGCGGCCTTAGCCTGATCGTATAGCACGCGGATCGACTCGCGGATCGCATCCACCTCAGCCTGCGTGGGACCAGCCGTTGCACTGAGCGAGACGATCATGAGCAGCAATATGGTGATGGTTTGCTTCATTTATTGCGTGCTTTCCTTTTGATCGTGAAGTCGCTGCAATTCATGGCTCAGGGTTTTGGCGTCCTCCATGCGGTTCTCGGCCACAGCCAGATGGATCAGGCCGAGCAGCCTTTGCCCGCGTTGCAGCGATGATCCGACCAATGCGTCCTTGCTGTGCATGGCGGTAAGTTCCATCACCGCCTTGCACGTCATCTCATTGCTTGCAGTTAACCTGTCAACAATGCCTTTGCCCCACTCGATCAGTCCTGCCACCCACTTGGCCACTTTCGGTGTCCACTTCCATGCGGCCCATGCTAAGGCGATCAGGATGGCGAAGGGGATGCCTATGTTTTGGATGCTGTTGATGGTTTCTGGCGTCATTGTCGTGATCCTTGATCTCGCGGCGTCCCTGCCCCGGCGTTCGTCCGTGGTTTACTTGGCGGCTTCCAGTGCCGCGCCGATGACTGTGCCCAGCGCCTCAAGGTTGGCCTTGCTGCCGGTTGATCCGACCTCGACCAGCAGGTCGTCGCCGTCCTTGGACACGCTCACGCCCTCGCTGGCCGAGTCGCCGAAGATCGTCGCGCGGTGATATGTGATCACCGTGCCGTCGGGCCGTGTCGCGGTGAACGTCCTCGACTCGCAGGCGGTGCAGAGCAGCAGCACGGCCAGGGCGAGCAGTATCGGCAGCATCAATGCGCCGATAAGGCCAGCGTACTGGGCGCGGATTTCATCAGGGTCGGTCGGGTCGATTCTCATGCCGTGCCTCTGTGCTTGTTTCGCCGACGCCGACGCTTGCCGGTGCAGCCTGGGTGTTTTGTTATGGTTCCACGCTGAGCCCGGTCGATGGAGAGATTTGGGCGACCTCGACGCAGCGAGAACGGATGGCCGTCGAGACTGATCGGGCCAAGGGAACATAGCGCCGGCTCCAGGATAAAAAATCTGCTCGAACGGCTCATCGCTCATCCCCCACATTCAGCGTCCCGCGCTTCGTCCCAGCGTTCCACGGACGCCAGCCGAACGAACGCACCGCCGTGTACGCGGTCCAAGCACGCCGACGACTGACGCCGCTTGCACGCAGGTTGCGATAAAACTCTAAGTCCGCTTGTGATCGCGTCAGCACTCGACGCTTGACGCCATCGACCTCGAGCGGGTCGTAGCGCAAGTCATGCACCAGCGCCGCCGGCAGCGCGTCGGTGAATCTCGCGATGATGTTGTAAAACGCACGCGGCACACTCGCGCCGTCCGTGTCGTAGCCGACGGGCACCAGCACGCCGAACAGCGTGACCGAGCGGATCACCCTCGCCGACGTCGGGCCGGTGTGGTCCAGAGCGATCGGTGCCGGCCATTCGTCTGGCGACCAGTCGACGGTCTTGTCCGGGTCGTGGTTGTGAGTGTGTACGGGCACGGCATCTTGCCGACCGCGGCGATCGATGGAGCGTCAGTCGAGTTGCGTTGTTGCGTCCATGCTTGCCGTGGCCGGTTGTTCGACGCGCCGTACTCGCGCCGAGGTAGTGTGCTCACATCATCGGCGATTCTTCGCTCGTGTCAACAGGCAGACGCCCCCTTTGCCCCCGTCGGAAATTATACCGACGCGCAGCGCTCGGAGTAACGCGCAGCGTTACCTATGTCTTCTCTTCTCTTGTTATATGGCGCGCAGATTCGGGCACTTCTGCTGTAGATTTGGCCATTTCCACAACCGTCTACAGCGGATCGGTACGTTTCTGCTGTGGATCGGTACGTTTCTGCTGTAGAAACATACGAATCATCTGTAAGCGTTTTTTGTGTTTTTTGATGTCATTTTCTAGCGATCGGCCTAGAAAATCCGCTGTGGATTTGGGTGTTTCTGCTGTGGATTTGCCCCGATCTGCTGTAGAAAAAAACTTTTCACTTGTCCTGATTTTTTGTCTTGGACTTGCCCGCGAAGGCGAGTTCCATGTCGATCAGCAGGTCGTTGGCGGCGTCTCTGAGGTAGGCCTGGGCGTCTCTGAGTTCTCGCCTGAGCGCGATCCGCATGGCCCGGTCGGAGTAGTCCCGCGAGCCGCGCAGGGGTTGGATCTGGGCGATCAGGTCATCGCATTTTTGGGCGGCGTCAACCAGGGGGTCGGGCATGATTATCCCTGCCCGAGGGTTTGGAAGATCGCGATCAGGGCGATGATGCCGATGGCCCAAAGCACGACGCGGGCGCGGACCGTCTCGGGCAAACTCAAGAACCAGTGCATGATCCGCTCGGTCCCAACCACACGGCTGGACCCTACGCGATCAAAGTACCGATCGATCTCATCGCATAGGCCAGCGTCAATATCCACACGGAATTGCTTTTTTTTGCTTTTCATAAGCATTTGATACACGCATATTTATGTACATTCAATGCATATCCGGTACACAAAAGTACAGTATTGTGCTTGACGGCCTCGTACATTGATGTACAGTGTCGTACATGCACAGCGAAATACTAACTACCGACGAAGTGGCCGAATACCTGCGGATTCATCCTCGAACCGTCCTTCGCATGGCGGAACGCGGCGACATCAAGCACAGCAGGGTTGGCGGCCAATACCGATTCCGCCGGTCTGACATCGAGGCCATGGTAGCTCCTGTTGAGTCGGTGCAGATCGACGACGAGCCGACCGCTGAGTCCACCCCGTAGCCCCCGATAGCTCGGTCGGCCCCCAATAGGGGGCTGGCCGGGTTTTTCATACGCCGGTCCAACACGACAAGCATAAACCCAACCCCTCGACACGGATGTCAAAACGATGAGCGACTTCGACATGCCTTACCCCGAACAAAGCGACCTCATGCACGCCCTGATCGACGCCGAGTTGCTGACCGCCAAGTCGCTGGCGTATGACGCCGAGACGACCGGCCGCACCGCCTACCGCATCATCACCCCGCAGGAAGCGCTGGCCGAAGTCGCGGCCTATGACGAGTGCCTGCACATCCTGCACCGTGGCCGCAAGGCCTGCGTCGAGCAGCCGACATCCAAGCGCCACAAGCTGACGATTGGCGGTGCATCTTGAGCACGATCAACCCCGACCTTGCCGCGACCTTGAAGATGCTGGCCGACAACGCTCAGACCGCGATCGAGCGAGCCAAGGACGACCAGCACCGCGCGGCCATCATCGACCGCCTGGCACGACTGAGCGACGACGAGTTCATCGGCCTGGCCACCACCATCAACGACCGTGCGACCGCCGCATTCAGAACCGACGCGATCGACGACATCCTGATCGCCGAGCTCGCCATGATCGGCTGGACGGTCGCGCTCGAGTCCCTGACCAACCGCATGGAAGACCAACACGGAGACGCGGCATGAACGAGCGAAAAGAAACCAACGTGCCGCGCGATGTCGGCCTGCTGTACGCGGGACTGACCGGCGGATGTCTTGTCACCCTTCTTTGGATTTTCAGCGAGGTACTTCGATGACCACGACCACACAACAAACCGGCACGATCAAGATCGCAACCTTCGTCGCCAATATCTACGACGGCAAGACGTATCAGGTGCGCTGCCACAGCTTCCCCGGTCGCATGGCCCACAAGCTGACGGCCGAGATCGTTGACGAGCGCGGCGCGGTGATCCGCGAGAAGCAGTTCCAACTTGGCACGCGGCTGATCAGCAACAGCGAGCAGCTACGCAAGGCCAAGTACACGATCGACGCATGGATTAGCGAGTAATTCACGCCGCGCGGATGTTCCGCGCGGCATCGCCCGGCGGATGGATGCCTTTAGGTCTTCTTTTGACAACCGCCGGGCATTTTGAACACGAGACAACGATGAGCCAGTACACCACGATCGACGACCGAGTTGGATGCCGCTGCTGCGAGACATCGCAGTACAGGGATTGTCCAGAGTGGTGCGAGTACTGGATGCAACAAACCGTACCCCCGACCACCGGCACGGCTGAGCCAGATGCTAGCGGCGCGCAGCCACACCCGGCGGCGGGGGATTTTCAAGCAATAGGGCAGAAACGATGACCACCACCCGCGAAGAACCGCCAGCCGTCACCGACCAAGGCGTCAGCGACACGCACGACGTGACGGTCCTGCACGCTGTCGAGGAAGGCCAAGACGCTTTCGTCCAGCAGTGCATCCGAATCATCAACGGCAAGCGCTACGGCGGCGTGCTGTGCAGGTGCAGCGGGCGAACGGTCAAGCAGGCCAACAACTACGCGAAGCACCTGATGGGGCTGCATAACAACAACGCCGCAAGGCTGAGAGGCGAGGGATGACAACCGAAACGATGGACCCCGGCATCTACCCCGGCTACCCCGAAACGATCTACCACCAGCGCCCCGAGTGCAGCAACAGCCGCCTGAACACGCTGGCGCAATCCGCCGAGGACTGCCGCTGGGCGATGGACAACCCCAGCGAGTCATCTGACGCGATGAAGCTGGGTAGCTACGTCCACACGTCGCTACTTGAGACGCACCTGGTCAGCGACCGGCACGCGGTCTTTGATGGTGACCGGCGCACCAAGGCGGGCAAGGCCGAATGGCTGAACCTGACCACCGGCATCGGCGAGGACAACGTGATCAACGCCAAGCAACACGACGCTGCGGTCCGCATGATCGACAGCGTATCGAGCCATCGCGCGGCGTCGGCGATCCTCAAAGCGACAGAGCAACGCGAGCTCACCGTCCTGGCCGAGATCAACGGCTTGATGATGCGCGGGCGTCTGGACGGCTGGGCCCCGACGCTGGCCGGCGGAATGATCGTGGACATCAAGACCGCCCGCGATGTCGATGAGCGAGGCTTTAAGCGTGCGGTGTACGAGCGCGGGTACTTCCGGCAGGGCGCTTGCTATCGGGCGCTGATGCGCGAGCACGGCCACGACCCACAGGGCTTCGCCATCATCGCCGTGCAGAACAGCGCCCCGTACAAGACGCGCGTCTACACGCTGCTGCCCGAGGTACTCGACGAAGGCGAGCGAGACCTGATGCGTCTGATCATGGAGTACAGCAGCCGCGTCAAGGACAACGACTGGTCTGGCGATGACGGCCTGGCCCAAGACCTTGACCTATCGAGCTTCGCATGGCGCGAGCTCAACAACAACTGATCACCCCAACCGGAGCCCCCCGCGATGACGACAGCACAAACCACCAACCTGAAACTGTACGAGCCGTACACCGACATCAAGGCCGAGCTCGCAAAGCTTGCCGAGGACAACGACAAGGCGGTCTTCGACTATGAAGACCCCAAGGGCCAGCGGATGGCTCGCTCGCATATCTATCAATTCCGCAAGCTCAAGGGCGACGTCGAGCGGCGACGCAAGGAACTCAAGGCCGACGTGCTCGATCGCGGGCGGCTGATCGACGGGATGGCCAAGTCGATCGTCCAGCAGATCGAGGACATGATCGACGTACACGAGCAGCCGTTGCTTGAGATCGAGCAGCGCGAGAAGGATCGGGTCGAGGCATTGCAGACGGCGATCGATCTGATCGGCGAGTCATCCGAAACGCCGTCGATGTACCCGGACTCGGCAAAGATCGCCGAGGCCATCGCCGAGGCCATCGCCCGCGTCGAATCGATCGAGATCAGCGCCGAGGTCTATCAGGAACGCATGGCCGAAGCGACGCAGCTCAAGGATCAAAGCCTCGCGGACCTAAAGCAGCAGCACGCCGCCGAAGTCGAAAAGGAAGCGGAGAAGGCAGAGTTGGCACGCCTCCGCGCCGAAGCCGCAGCCCGCGAACAGGTCGAACGCGAAGAACGCATCCGGGCGGAAGCCGAGGCCAAGGCCAAAGCCGAGGCAGAGCAGCGTGAGCGTGACCTGCGGGAGCAGGCAGAGCGAGCCGAGCGTGAGGCTGCCGAGCGTGAAGCCAAGGCCAAGGCCGACGCCCAACGCCGCGAGCAGCAGCTACAAGCCGAGGCAGAGCAACGTCAACGCGAAGCCGACGAACGCGCGGCCAAGGCAGAGCGTGATGCCAAGGCAGCCGCCAAACGTGCCGAGCAGGAAAAGATCGAGGCAGAGCAGCGGGCCGAGCATCGCCGACTGGAAGACATTGAAGCGGTCAACCGCAAGCACGCCCAGGCTAAGGCTGAGGAAGATCGCAAGGCCGAGGCCGCGCGGGTAAAGGCTGAGAAAAAGGCGGCGAACGTCAAGCATCGGGCCAAGATCATGCGCGAGGTCGAGGCCGGTATCGCGGACGCGACGCGCGGCTGTGAAGACGTCAGCGACGCAGCCAACGCCGTCGCCGAGGCTATCGCTACCGGCGACATCCCCCACACACAGATCAACTTCTAACCCCGTCTCGCCCGGCCTACCCGCCGGGCGCGGCTTTCACACCCCACCACGGAGACCCCATGACTGCCGCAACGAACACACCTGCACGACGAGTTGACATCACCCGACCGCCCGCGACCTTTGGCGACCTGCGCCAGATGCTTGAGCAAAGCAGCGGCGCGATGGCCCAAGTCCTACCGCGACACCTGACGCCCGAACGCATGATGAAGCTGGTCCTGATCGCAGCCAACCGCACGCCCAAGCTGATGGACTGCAAGGGCACGACCATCATCGAGTCGGTTATGCGAGCGGCAGAGCTTGGCCTTGACTGCTCGGGCACGTTGGGCGAGGCATACCTGGTCCCGTACCGCGACACCTGCACGCTGATCGTCGGCTACAAGGGACTGGCGAAGCTGGCCCGACAGTCCGGCGACGTCAAGCGCATCGAGGTCGAGATCGTCTACGACAACGACACCTTCGAGTACCGCAAGGGCGCAAACTTCGTGCTTAACTTCACGCCCAACCTGGCCGGCGATCGCGGCATGATGATCGGGGCGTATGCACTGGTCGAGTTCAAGGACGGCGGCATACAATCCGACTACATGAGCCTGGCTGAGATCGATCAGATTCGTAAGGCCAGCCAAGGCGCGAACCACGGACCATGGAACGATCACTTCCCGGAGATGTCACGCAAGACCGTGTTTCGCCGACTGGCCAAGTGGCTGCCGCTATCCAGCGAAAAGTACGACAAGGCACTGGCGATCGACAACGACAACTACGACTTCGGCACGACCCATGTGCAGGATATGAAGCGAGGCGCTGCGGCGCTGAACGCTGTGATCGAGCAGACATCAGCGCCGGTTGATGATCCAGCGGACGATCCGCCCACAGCCAAGGGCGACCGCTTGCACGGCACCAGCGACGACAGCGAGCAGGCCGACCAGCCAACCACCGACGAGCCGCAGACATGGCTCGACGCCGTGAACGTGCTCATGAGCAACGCCGACGTAGACAGCGACACTGCTGAGCAGGTCATCGCCGATGCGGTGCATAAGAAGTGGAAGAAGGACGTCAGCGAACTGACGGCCAAGCAGACCGAGACGCTGATCAAGGCAGTAGCGGACGGCGACATCACCGCCTGACCACCCCGTACCCCGCCGGTCCAACAGGTCGCGTCGCGGCCCCGGCGGGCTTTTTGATGACTTGACCCATTCACCCCACCCCAACACCTGGATGCACCATGCCAAAGACAGCAGAACACGAAACCGAAACGACGACCATCCCGCACGACCCCGAGGCGCAGGCCATCGATAACCAACTGGCCGACACGTCGGTCGCGGATCTCGACATCGGCGCTCAGGCGCTTGACGTGCTTGTTCAACTCAACTGCAAGAGCATCGGCGAGTTCTTAAGCCGCACCAAGGACGGCAAGGACTTGAAGCTGATCATCAAGGCCGGTCTGCCGCGCGACGCTGCGGACGATGTCCTGCTCGCGATCGCAGACAAGCGCGAAGAACTGAAGAAGGCGGCAGAGCCAAAGACCAAGGGCGAGAAGCCACTGCCCCCACCATCGGCCGGCAAGCACGGCTATGAGCTGACCGCGCCGGTCACGATCGGCAGCGTGACAACACGCGGCGACGGCAAGAGCCTGAGCGCACGGCTGACCATCAATCTATCGGGCGAGGATGCGGTCGTCGGCATCAACCCGATGCGGGCGATCCGAACCTTCTGCGGGGCCGAGCTTGACCTTGAGCTACGCGAAGAGGGCGGGCAGGAATCGCTGGGCGACATGGGGCCCAAGCCCTTCCACGGCGTCGCTCGCACTGGCGGGCTGTCGATCACCGCCGACCGCAAGGCCGCGAGCTTCACGGTCGTCTTCGTCAAGTCGGCAGTCATCGCCGCCGCACTTGAAGGCTTCGCGGGCCTGGACGCCGAGCTGCGATGCACCAACAACGCGGGCAGCGAGGACACGACCGAGCAGGAAGACCCCGAGCAGATGGCGCTAGACGCCGCTTGATCACTGATGCTCGCGCCCGTCGGCTAACGCTGGCGGGCCGCGATTGAATCACTAAACACAAGCACGGACGCACCATGGCGTACAGAATCGCAAACTGGAACGATCACTATGAGTCGGCAAACAGCCGACGCATCAAGGGTCATCTGCCGTGGATACCACTGCCCACCAAGACCGACGGCAAGCGATATCGGAGGCTGATGAAGTACCCCAACGGGTCTCTGTATTTCGCGGCTTTTGTCGCGTTGCTACAGATAGCAGCCAAAGCACCGAAGCGCGGACTGCTGATTGATGAAAAGGGCGAGGACTTGGACTGCGACGACTTTGAGGACGTGAGCTTTATCCCTCACTCGGTATTTCGTGAGGCGATACCCATCCTGTCCAGCAAGCGCATCGGTTGGATTGAAGAGATCGAGGCGGATGGCACTTTCCAGCCCGAGCAGATCGCCGAAAGCCTTTACGCCGACGAACAAAAACCTGAGCCCAAGCCTGAACCGGCGAAGAAGTCATCGAAGAAGAAGGCCAAAACCAATCGTAAGCCCGACCTGTTGTTTGACGCAGTGGCCGAGTGCCACGGTATCAAGCCCGGCAACGGGATCGACGCGCGAACGGCCAAGCAGATCAGCCCGATCGCAGCCCAACTACGGACGCTCAATGCAGACCCTGGCGACGTGCTATGGCGATGGCGATGGATTGTCAGCGAGTACCCCGGCGCGACGATCAACGCGCTGCCAAAGCAGTGGCAGGCGGCTGGTCGAGGCATCGAAACCGGGCGGTCGGCCAAGCCCGGATCGCGTAAGCCCGAGCCAAACGCACGACCCGAAGACACAAAGGTTCCCAAATGGTAGACACGCTGAATGACATTTTGACCGCTTGTGGTGCCTATCCAAAACACGCGAGCAAGGCCGTGAAGATTGTATATAGCGACGCCACCACGCCATCGGCCAAGGTGATGGAGTTGATATGCAGCACCAAGAAGTCACACCCGGACGGGGCGATCTTCGGCCTGATCGGTGAACGCGGCGTCGGAAAGACGCAAGCAGCGGTCTGTGCGATGGCATGGTGGTATGAGCACAAGCTGGGCTCGATCCGGTATCTGCGGTTTGCCGAACTCTGCATGATGTTCCGCGATGCGATGAAGCAGGGCCGTGAGTTGGAGAACCTGCACACGATCCAGCGCGTTGACCTGCTGGTTATCGACGAGATGGACAAGCGGGCCGAGACGGACCA
>Ga0307983_1001346_pt1 | contig 10598 bp, 5 predicted proteins | sample OrgLakmetagen991_FD_201845 | JGI IMG/M metagenome (GOLD analysis project Ga0307983, IMG submission 201845) | Saline water microbial communities from Organic Lake, Antarctica - #991 | ecosystem: Environmental > Aquatic > Non-marine Saline and Alkaline > Saline | place: Antarctica: Organic Lake... | reverse complement strand
TTCTCCGGCGAAAGCGGCCACAGAGTGACGATAAACGAAATCGAAGGGTCTTCGTAAAGACCGGGATACTGATCCTCAAACCCGTCCTCGACCTTGAAATCCCCTTCAACAATAAGGTCCCAACCGTAGACCTCCGCGTTTTTGATTTTCTTGAAAGAGCCGGAGGACTTAAGGTGCTTGGAAATCTGACCCAAAAACTCCTCAGCAGCTTTTGTGGTAATAGAATACCACGAGTCCGCAGCGGCAGTCCTGTTACCTATCTGGCCGAGAAGTGGTCGGATATGCTGACGAAGCTCAGGGTTCGTTGACCCCAAGCGAATGAGTTGTTTCTTCAAAGACATTTCTTTTCCTTCTTCAAGAGTGACATACACACAAAAAACCCCGTAGGTACGCTGACACCTACGGGGCTTACAAATAGATAACCGACTTAACAGCCTGAATTACCACAGTCCAAGCACTTGTCGCAGCCGCCCTCATAGATGAGGTTTTCCGAACCGCAATTGGCGCACGAGGCGATAGTGGCTTCTGTACCATCAGGGATGTGCTGCGTGAGGAACTTGCGAACAGCCGTCAAGGTCGTTGCAATGTAGTCGCCCTCAATATCCCTTAAGGAACCTACAATGTCAGGAAGGCTAATGTTGTGCCGCATACACATCGAGATAACCTTCCCCAGCTTCACGTGATAAGCGTCGTCGTGTATCTTATCCACCTGATCCAGTACCAAGTCCGAATCAACTCCCTTGTCCAATAGAAGCTTCGTGATAGCCCTGAAAGCACGGTTCATCGTAACGAACTCACCTTCTTTGTAGTCGTTACTGTGAATCCAAAGTGCGACCGGATTTGAAGGATCGTTAGGCAGGTAAGACAGGTGCATGTAATACTTGTTGTCCTCACGACGGATAGTATGCGTCGGCCCGTTAGAAAACTCGTCCGGGAGGCGGACATCTGCAACCACCACACCACCGTCTGTGATTTGGGCGTCCACAGGCGTACAGCCAAACTCCATAAGGGACTCTAAGAGGTCGCCTACTTTCTTCTCAGGTGAGCCACCACTAGACAGCACGTTTTCCATGATGCCTTCTCGGTAGGTGGTAAACCCTACCAGCCCTTTCTTCCAAGCATCCATGTAGAGTCCTTTGAAGCCCTCAAAAGGGTACTCTTTCGGCAAATTAGCCGTTTTTGAGACTGACTGGTCGCAAGATTCCTGCACCTTCGCCTGCATCTTAACGTGATCGGACACAGGGAGGTCCATTGCAGTGACCATATAGAAATGGTCTGCTTCTTTGTCGGCCATCTGAGACTCGACATCACCGGGCGCATTTTCCTTGAGCCACGAGTAACCGTAATCCTCGCACTGGTCAATGAAGCACAGTCCTCGGTTATGCGGCTCGTAGTACCACACACGGCCAGCATACTCGCCTCTCCAGCAGGTGGCGTCACCTACCTGTATCTCAGTCAGGATGCTCTCGACGTTATCTCGATTCAACCCCTCAGGCCAGACGTCAGTCATAATGGTCCGCTCATAACCAAATGAGAATACCGGCTCGATGCCGTTCGATACCAGATCACAGATCACAGACGAGTTACCAAGCGGCGGGTTCGTCAGACGCTTGGCGTTACGGACACCGTACTTGCGGACCAACTCTTTGACTCCCTCTGATGCCGTACAGACATCTTTAAAGTACGGGGTTTCCAGATACGCCTCGGTGTACATCGGGAAGGCTCCCTTCTCCTTAGCGAGCAGAGCAGACGCTTTAAGGGTTACCTCATCCTTGATCTCATGAAGCTTCTGGATGAAATCAGCCGCTTCGTCGGAACCATAACGCAAGCCAAGCATGTACATGGCGGAGCCGAGTCCATTCACGCCCATGCCAAACTGACGAATGTTCTTCACGGCCCACGCGTAAGCAGGGAGCGGTACTACGCCCATGTCGTTAACGTTATCGAGCATCCTCGTAAAGACCTCAATCGTCTTAACGTATTTGTCGTAGTTGAAGCTACGGTCATCTTTGATGAAGCGTGTGAGATTAAGCGACCCTAGAAGGCACACTGTCGTAGAGCCAATGAAATGCTCGTCCCAGCCTTCCATGTAGGGCTGTAGATAGGGAGCAGGCTGGTAAGACTGGTCCAAGAAAGACAGGCCCGGAATTTCGCCGCAATTTGAGACCCGGATGCCATTAGCATCGAACTCATGAATCTCAGATATGGTTACGTCATAAACGTCTTCCACCCCATCCAACACAATTGAGTCGATGGTATCTACAAAAGTCTCAGCGTAAGGCCCTTTTTTGTAGTCGGAAAGTCCTTCCGCCAATGATGCAGTTTTACTTGGCTCCTCAAATCCAATCTCTTGGAAGTACTTAGTGATATTGTCGCGACCAATGATTAGCTCATGGTTCGCTTTACACTCATACAAGCTAGTGTTTCCTTTCCCGTCTGGAAGTTCTCGCGGGCCAGCCTCCCGGCGAGTTGCAATCCCAAAACGCATAAGCATTCTCTGTACTTCACGCAGGAGGGGTTCATCAGACTGCGACAGCTTGATGTTAATACCGCCTCCGTTACCCTGTTGAATGCCGCCATCAGCATCAAACAGGCCCGCAAGGAATCCCTTGTGGAAGGCAGACGAAGAACGATGTATTAAACCGGTGACTTGAACCTTAGCACCCTTTTCGATACCAAACCTTGCGGCTAGCTCGGCCACAGCCTTTGAAGTTAATCGAACCATAACCTCTGAAGTCGACCGGGAATCTACAGAATAGCCAAGTTTCGCCAACTTACGCTCGGCTTCTGCGACCATATACAGGCGGTCCGGCCCCCAATAGTCAAGGCAACCTTGAATGAGACCTGATTCTCTTTCTTTGAAGGTGCCGTCTCCTATAAGGGAACCGATCAGCCAACCCTCATCATAGGTACCCGCTCCCGACCAGTTTACAAATTCTCTCTGGTTGGCAATTCGGATAGTGTCTCCGGTCTTTAGTTCCCCCACTTCAGTCCATTCCTCCTCGTAAGGTACCCCATCGACCACCCTCCGAAGGGGGTGGTCTTCTGTCAGGCGAATCTGGTAACCCCGAGAAGTTGTAAGGGTATACACATCTTTCTGACCTGTGTGCCAAAAACCACTTAGGTTTGAGGGGTAGGTCTTACCCTCTACAATTGCCTTGAAAGGCTTCCCAATCAGTTCATTAACTTGCCGAGGACCTTCCTCCGTCAGAATCCAAGTGTCCGAAGTCACGCAGGGATTTGCTGCCGTCGTTGGCCCAAGGTAAATCAGCGGGTTGTTCCGGTTCATGTTGTCGAAAAAAAGCACGCCCGGTTCGGCACGGTTGTACGTTGACTCCATGATAAGGTCATACAGGGCAGTGGCGCGCACTTCTTTGTAGACCTTGCCGTTGAATCGAAGCTCATAAAGTTCGTTGGCTCCCACTGCGTGCATGAAGGCGTCATCTACCAGCACTGAGATATTAAACTTCGTGAGACGACCCGCTTCAAGCTTCGCCCGTACGAACTCTTCAATGTCGGGATGCCATACCGGAAGCACGGCCATCATCGCACCCTTACGAGGCATGACCTTCTCCACACGGTCTGAGGTTTCAGACTTGATGTGGTTTTCTAGCTTATCCTCGTAACCATCGTTGTCGCCCTTGACAATCATTGCCGACATCTTGTCCCACAGTTCCATGTAGGAAACGACGCCGGGGTGACGGATACCTACGCCCTTAATCAGGGAACCTCGCGGCCTGATAAACCCAAAGTTAAGGCCGTAGCCGCCTTCGCTCTTCAAGGTCTCTGCCGCTTCCAGAAGAGACAAGAAGATGTTCGTCAGGTTGTCCGGTGTCTCATCCGTCTCAATCAAGCAGTCGATAGTCTCGCCCATGTTCGGGACGTTCTTCTTGTACGTGATCTGAGCGTTGGAAACCGGGGAGTTTATAAAGCAATTCCAAGGTGTTGCCTTAGCGTAGTCGGTACCACTATTCGCAGTAATCCGACCTCCGGTCGTTGCCTTTAGGCCTACGGCTTGGAGGGTATCACCGTCTATATCGACGTAGATGTCCTCCCCCTTTGCACCTAACGGGGCCGGTTCAAAATCAACGATGGTTTTCAAAAACGCATCGTACCACTTCGCGACATCATCGTCGGTCGCACCATAGTCATATTCCACTTCGGCCAAAGCTCTAGCCACACGCTGAAACGTTTGTAGTTCGGTTTCACCGTCATACTGATACTTTGAGGCCCAATTCTCTCGGGCCATCCGGGTGTTAAAAATCATGTATTACTCCTCGAAGTCTTGGCTGAGTAGCCAATAGATTAGAAGTGGGCCGTTGCCGCCTCGCTTGATGCGGGCCTCGACCTCACAGGTATGGCGATATGCCTTCCGTAACTCGGTGCGTCGCCACTGTACAGAGTAACGATGCAGTTCCTTGTAGATGTAGTGCGATATTTCCATCGCCTCACACATCTCTTTCTTCGTGTAATCCGCCTTCGTGTACGAGTCGAAAAGAATGAGCTTTTCGATCTGGCCCAACAAGATGGATACCATAGGTAGGCTGGCGTAGGGGTCTTGGGCTTGCTTGAAGTAGATGGAAGCCATCCTTAGAGCACCCGCAAAATCCTTCATCGACCAAGCCTTCAGTGCATTGAACGGACTGATTGCCTGATGCTGTACGAGGACCGATGTTATGTCCTTTGGCCCGATGGTCTTGCGCTCACCCATGAGCAAAAAGACCTTTTCCATCTCATTTGACAAAGCATACAGGTCGTCCCCCACATTTGCGTGGATAGATTCCGCATATCCCTCATCCAAGTTGAACCCCTGACTGTGACAGTAAGCCACCAGCCAGTCTTTGTACTCCCAAGGTTTCGGTGACGTGCATTCTACACGCACATCGGTCTTGAGGTCTTTGAACCACTTAGCCTTCCTACCATCTGACGCTATCAATACTACCACGTTGTCGCGGTTAGGATTCTCACAGTAGGATTTCAAGAGGTCTTTGTCGGCCTTATTTGCGTCACGCACAACAATGAGTTTCTGTGTAGGGATCAATGACCCCTCGTACAGGTGATTCCTCAGCACTGAATCAGAGTCGATACCAGACCACACCAAGGTGTAGTCGTGATCTGATAGGGTCGTACGAGCCGAGGACACGATAGCATCTTTGAAGAATCCCTCAGAACCCCCCAAAACTGCCGTGTCTGGGCCTTGTGACCAATCTATCGCTGGGGTTTTCATGTCCGTAGTACGTCCTTTAGTGCTAGTAGTAACATCTTAACGTGGTGGTCCAGAGCAACAGAACTGCCGACCCTTGACCGCACGTCTTGTACTAGTGAAACCGTATCAAAGCATTTTCGACGGAACACCTGCTCAATCTTAGAAATCTGATCGAGAACGTCTCGATTCCTTACGTTTCCCACACTGCCACTGTGTACCAAACACACGTCGGTGAGAATTACGTAAAGTGCATCGAGAAGTTCGTCCATCCTGTCTTCGTACTGGTTGATTTTTGAAATGATCAGGTGGTCCTGTGTGGACGGCCAGCCGCCTAGAATGTCCAACATATCACGGCGCACCTCGAAGCCCGCCCCTTGAAGGAAGTACAAGGCGCGCTCTACCGACCCCTCTGAAAGTCGGATGGTCGATTCGGAGGCAGGTACCTGTAGGTCGGATAGGACGTTACGGACATCTTCGTCAGTGAGAAGACCCATGTAGAATTCCAAGCACCGTGATGTAAGTGTTGAAACTACAGCCTCTTTTGAGTTGCTTATCAGGATGAACAGCGTGTTCTCCCGCCCCTCTTCCAGAGTCTTGAGAAGGGCGTCTGCCGACTTAGCATTGAAGAGGTGCACGTCTTCTAGAATGAAGACTCTCCAATCACCTTCCATCCTGTACCTATCCGCTTCCTCGATAATACTACGGACTTGATCTATCTTGAACGTGTTACCGTCCGGCTGAAAAACCAGAACGTCCATATGGTTGGACTGGTCTATCTTCTTACACGACGGACACACGCAGAACGCTTGTCGCTCTCTACGACAATTCATGCGCTTGGCGAGTTCGAGTGCAAGAGTCCGTTTGCCTACCCCGCTTGGCCCGTGGAAAAAGAGGGCAGAAGGGAAGTTCCCGGTATTTACTAGGGACGTGAGGTAGGTCGTTACCTCAGTGTGGCCGTGGATATTCGTGAACATAATCGTAAGTGGTGCAGCCCAAAATAGGGTGATGCGTATGGTAGCACATCACCCTAGAGATTCAAGGCCGAATTTGAGTCAGTAACGGAAGGTTGGAATTGCGCGGCCTCAACAACGCGCTTTACGCGATCAGCGACGACAACACCGGGCTGGGCGTGCAGCCCGTGCGCGCGCAACTACCTTGCGGCCGCAGAACCGTGGGGTCCGAAAAACCCCGCCATCTACTACACGGGCGCGTGCCTGTGGCAGGAACTGGGCGAGCCCGACAAGGTGCTCGATCGACGCGACTGTCCGGTACTCGCCTTGCTGGTCCAGCACATATACCCGGGCGTAGACCCCATTCACCTTACGTCGCCGACGCTTGCGCGAACCGGTAAACTTCCAGGTTTTAGCGGCAACTCGAAATTCTGCAGGCGAGCTCACAGCCAAAGTCTCGCCAATCCGTGACCGAGGCTTTGAGTTGTCTGGAAGTAAGAGGGCACCGGTCGAGCCAGAGGGATCGCCGGCAGATGTTCTGCAAGCCTGTTCAATTTGGTAGGTCTGGTATCTGAGTAGCGATGTCGTCACGCATTCGCTCATGCGTATCTTTATGTTTCGGCGTCATGAATAACTCATTCATGAGAAACCCAAACTCCTGCCTGTCGAGGCCGTAAATTTCAGCGGCCAGTGCATTTAACTCGATCTCGGCCTCCCGCCTCTCGGCTGGGTCGGTAAGAGCATCTATGTCAGGTGTCTGGCTGACAGCCTCAGCCAAGTCTGTATAGTCGGCCCACGGGCGGTCTGGTGTCGCTGGGAGACACGTCAGCTTGGCCGTTAGCTCGGCTACACGCCGTTGTGCGTGAGTGGCTTCCCAAATGGGAACTTCGAATGACCTAAATGTCGTCGTTGTTAGATGGGTCTTGGCTACCCTTGTGCGGGCGAGGGAGTCACAGGCAAACGAAGAGAGCATCCCTGCAAGATATAGCAACTGTTCGGGCCGATACTGAGGCTGCCAGTCGAGCCCGTTGGAATCGATGCTGACTTTGAAGGGGCGGACATACGGTGCCACATGGCTAAGGCCAACATGCGGAGGCACGATGGCCGGTATCAAGGTTCTTCTGTTATTATTATGAGTGATATCTCGCCATGCGATACGGTAACTGTCCCAGTCGAGCTTGAGCCATTCCTCAGGCAGCTTCGGCTCGCCAGTGAGACTCTTTAGCCATTTGCGCGCGGCTGCCTTCTTGCCACCCGATAGCCCGCCTCGTTGCTCCGCTAACCAATCGCCAATTTGGAGAAGTACCCGTCGTTCTTGCTTGCCCTTGAGAAAGCCGCCAGCCTCATCATCGGATGGATTTACCCATAGCTCGGGCAACCCGCCTTGATGTACGCCGAAAAGATTAAACTGAGTGCCTTGGACAAGTGGATAGTAGCCGGGCTCTTGCTCGGGATGGAAGAAGTGACGCTGCTCGCCTGCATTTAGCTCGCGCGAGTACGTATCGATTGACCAAGGGCTTTCGTTCAAGGACGGATGGGATTCCAGCGCTCGCTTGGCGAGCCAGTGCTCTTGGCTTCGAACCTCAGGAACTGGATAGCTGTCTGACCTATGGGTGCGTATGAACTCAGCATCCATCTCGACCGCGATCTCATCGAAATGGTCAAGATCCTCGAAGGATCGTCTCATGAAGACGGCGGGCATCTTCTCGGTCTCGCCGCCTTTCTCAAAGACAACGGTCGAGAATTTGTAGCTTCGGTGTACGTCGGGGAAGAGCCCCTCGTTGTTGGTGAAACCGCATACGGCGCTAATCTGGCTGGAATCGACCAGTAGTTGTCGTAGACCCTTGGCCGACAGGTCATTCCACAACCCGCTGTCCAGCACGAGGCCGGCGTCTCCTCCGTCGCGCAGCAGGTAATAGTCGAGTTCAGTCGCATACTTATAGAGGTTGGAGTGCGCCCCCGGAATGCGACCCTTCACCGGTACAGTCTGGCGCTCATAGAGGCTTGCCTTTAGAAGCGCCTTGTAGTCCTCGACAGACTCTTTGAAGACGTCCCAGCGCCGGCGTATCTCGGGATCGTCGAGAAGCTCTTTCTCGCGCTTCTCGGCGGCTTTGCCAGAGAGTTGTTTGTACTCTGGATCGAACTCCGGCAGGAAGTGTTTGTACTCGTACGCGGGCTCTTCCCAAGGTGGGTTGCCGATCACCACATCAAACCCGGGATTATCCCGCCATGTGCCGTCGTCGTTGAAAAAGACTTCCGGAAACTCGATTTCGTACAAAAAGACACCAACCCTGAGTACGCGTTCGATGAGATTGCCATTGTGCAAATCGGGGAACACGTCCTGAAACGTCAAGATGATCTGAGCGTGCAAGACCTCGGTTGTGATGGCCTGAGCCTTCTGATGTAGCTCTCGCCACTCGTCGCGCCCAAGGTTGGGGTTTCGAAGCTCCCGACGAAGTTTGAGTAGCTCACGAATTTGATCGCCCCAAGCATCTGCAAAGGCTTCGCGCTGGTCGGGTTTCATCGGCACTACGAGTGCGTTGCCCTGCTTGAGGTTGACGTTGATGAAGGACGGGAAGCAGACGCCGTGGGGCTTGTAGGTGAGCGATGACAGGGTCAAGAGATTTGAAGCGACATTGATAGCTTTAACGTCGACGTCGACGCCGTAGAGCATGTGCAACAGTATGTACCACTCCCACTCGCCGGTCTCGGCCTTGGGTCCAAACAAGGAGTAGGGCTCCTCGGAGGTCAACTCCCGGAACACCTCTTCCGGAAGATGGACGCTTAGAAGCTCCTCGATCTCGCTTCGGCGTTGGGACAAGAATTCGAAAGCCGTCCGGAGGAAAATTCCGCCACCACAAGTTGGGTCGAGGATGCGCCACTGGAGAAGCTCGTCGAGGAACGCTCGCAGGCGAGGCATTCGCCCCTTGGGTTCACGGCTGTTCTGGAGGAGGAACGTGTGGAATCGCTCCTTCCACTCTGCAAACCGTCGCCCCAGAGTACGCTCGATGAGCCAGTGGCACATCGTCTCGTGGGTGAAGTAAGCGCCTTGTTCCTTCCTGTTCTTGTGCCACTGGACCACGCCAAGCTCGACGTCCTCGTTCGTAGGGTCGTACTTGAGCCTGATGTCGGTGCCGATGGTGTCTTCATAGAAGCGCGGGAAGGCGCGGGGGTCGAGGTCGGCGTAGTTGAAGGAGTATCGGTCCGAACGCGTACCTTCTAGCAGAGTAGCGTCGCTGTACTCTTCGAGCAGGTACTGCTGGAGGATGTTGGCGGCATCGGCCACTTCACCTTGATGGAGGTCGCCGCCGGCGGCTCCCTGATAGAACTCAGCGTGTGCTCGAACCTCTTTGGCGAATTTCTCGGGTTCGGTGACCTCGACAGCCGGGGCAAAAAAGCTCAGGAGCGTGCCGTCGTTGCTGTCCGGACTCCTATATGTCTTGCGTGCATGCTTCAGGAGGGAGTCGAGCTTTTTGGCATCGACCCGGGTCGTTCGGTCGAGGATTTCGTCGTATGAGCCGAAGGCGATCTCTTGGGCTTCATCGTCCTCGAACTGGTAGCCGAATTGAGCTTCGAGATAGCGGTACAGGACCCGCCGCAAGAGTACGGTGTCGACGACGGCGATGAGCCGGTTACGGAGCCGTCCTAGCTTTGCGAGCGATGCCAATGTTGGATAGCCGTCATCTTCGACCGCATACTCGGCGTCTTCATCTCGGACATGCAGCCTCTCCAGTAAGGGCACCAGAAGTTCGCTGCGCCGATCTCGGTCGAGCACAAGGCTTACGATGTGCCGGCGCACATGGCCCATGAAGGCCACGAAGTCATCGTCGAGTTGAACACCGACGAATAGCTCGGAGAAGTCGTACTCGGTTACGCCGGCGTCATCGCCGAGGATGTCTGACAGAAGCTCGTCGGGTGACTCATCGGGTGTTTTAGCCCATTCAGCCATCGTCTGAGCGTTTAGCTGACGGTAGTGCTCGGCGAGAGCACCGTCGGTCTTGTCGAGTTGGTCGGCGGTGAAGCGAAGGCGACGGGCAAAAGGATCACCGTTAAGAGGAAAGAAGATGAGGAAGTGACTGCAACCGATTGCAGTCAAGTTGGGAGCGCTCGATTCGTACCCTTCAGCAACGAGAATGTCCCTGAACGCATTGGCCTCGATCTGAATCTGCCGAAGGTGCTCACCATGCACCGCACGAACCGCGAAGGACTCGCGCCATAGATACAGGATGCGTGGAGCCTTTTCGGCCTCGCCCGAGGCCAGATACTTCGCTCCAGACAGGATCTGCTTGGAGGGCAAGGGTAAGCCAAGATCCTCAGGCTCATAGCCTCGTCGCTCGAACCACTTGAGAAGACTGCCTTCGGATGTGAGGGCCTCGTCTAACTGCTTGGACAACTTCATTTTATTACTTCCTATCGAAAAGAATCTACGGCGCGGGAGCGCA
>Ga0307983_1001344_pt1 | contig 10600 bp, 13 predicted proteins | sample OrgLakmetagen991_FD_201845 | JGI IMG/M metagenome (GOLD analysis project Ga0307983, IMG submission 201845) | Saline water microbial communities from Organic Lake, Antarctica - #991 | ecosystem: Environmental > Aquatic > Non-marine Saline and Alkaline > Saline | place: Antarctica: Organic Lake... | reverse complement strand
TGTGATATATATAGAACTTGGCACGATCACAAAGTGTAGAGTCACCATGCTTACTAATAATTTTATGATGACAAAAGGTGTATGGTAGTGTTCTTTGATTAGGACATAATTCATCTAATAAGAATACATTACTACCATTTGGTGAATATAATGTATATATCACATCATTAATGCGAAATATACATAGAGTACCAGCAATTGTAGCTCTAAGTATGTGATCTTTGTCATATACTTTGTCACCAAATGGATCACCAGTATGTATGTAACATATTATAGTGCCATTAGTTTTCCTAAAGCAATAATCTTCATCTTCTTTTGCGCACTCAACCATTTTTTCAGCAATTGTGAAGCCATCTCTCATATTAATGGATAACATATTCATGACTAATTTTAAACTAAAAGGATACGCTTTCAATTTTTATGCAAAAAAATATGTTTATTCAACTCAGAAATAGACTGGCATTCTACTGATTATGTTTGCTTTGCATATAGCACACTGCTCTATCTTATTAGAGCATTCTACACAATAGCTAGCATGACCACATGGTATAAGTGCCACACGTGTACTAATTGACTCAGTGCATATGCAGCAGTTCACATCATGTTTTGATGGTTCATGATGAGGATTATCATGCTTAGGTTTAGTCATATCAATGTGCGAATGAACATTTTGTTGAGGCATATTAGCTTGATTACCCAATATATTTAATGATGACATCCTCCTTTGCATAATAAGTTGGCGTGCATTATCTCTGGCTTGATTTTGGTAAGATGGATAATTAACTATTATATCCCTAAATATATGCTTACATTCAGCACTAAACCTTTGATATCCTTCATTAAATGAATGATCTGGGTCTATAAAGGAGCTCTTCACGAATTCCATTACCTCATTTTGAAGTGATTTACTGTGCTCTTGTGGTGCTTTTGGATCTATAAATTGTACGTCTTTGATTAATGTATACTTCCATACATGGTTAGTAATATATAATTCAGCACCTTCTTTAGTGGATCGTCTATATACTTGATTTATGCTGAATTTATCAATAAAATTCATATCAAAGCATCTAGTGCTCACAAATTCATAGTTACCACAGTGAACAGTAATATACCTTACTATTATCCTGCCATTACCACTATAAACATGGAATTTGGTCATTAGTGGTGATCTACTAACATTACCATCTCTACTAATAATAGTTGCGAAATCAAATGTGCATGATAGTAATCTTGGGCATGGACAAACCTCACTCAACACGAATTTCTCAGAGTCATTTTGTGTTGAGATTGCATACACCTTGCCATTAATAGAGAACATAGATTTTGCTCCACTAATATTTGTCTTATGTACTAAGTTACGATCACATATTTCATGGTAATCTGACATCGGGGTAACATGGCATAGTGGTGTTCCATCGTTCCTTAGAAAACAGTAATTGGCATCTAATTTAGCGTAAGTAGCTTCTCTTTCTGCAGTCTTGTAGATAGGATTCATAGTGATGGATAAATGATTCATAGAACTGGCCACGTTCAGATTGATTAGTGAAGCTCAATTTCATTTTTTATATGCTATATTTACGTATAAAAAAATGAAAAAAAAGAGTATCTAAATTAGTCCCTTGTGACTTTATATATTGCATTTTTAATCGTTCACCTCACAGTTATTTTCATTTAAATCTCTATTTTTCAAACGCTTAAAATCATCATGGTTATCAATTATATTCATGGTGGTGATAGAGACTTATTCGTGTATGATGAATATACTCATTATACCTTTGATCTCAAAATCAAGGATAATAGTGTATCTCTATGCGCTGAATCTTCTGATTCTAACGGTAACAAGACAATTATTGATTACCCCTCTACCACCAACATATCCCAAATGCTCACCGCTGTCTCTCAAAATCTAGAGCGATGCATTGATATTGATTACTTCTATGGAGAAGAATTGATATCTAGGAATATATTCCAATGCATAAATCCCGCTTTAGGTCCCAAAGATAAGAATGCCTCTGCATATGACGCTTGGAGGATTATGATTGCTGAAGCAATTATGATTCCATCCAAGACGATTCATATCCATACCTATGACTATAGGTATAAGAATGCCCTCTACACGGGGGCATCTCTTCAAGCATTCTATCGCTAAGACATCTAAAACCAAACCAATCATTCTATTTTAAAATCCGCAAACAACCCAAAAAAATAGAAAACCCCTTTTTTTGTGTTGTATTATCTCATATTGGGCATATGTTAAAAAATTGAAAAAATAGTCTCTAAGTTAAGTCTTAAGTGACTTTATACATTGCATTTTTAATCGTTCAACTCGCTTCTATTTCCAAACTCTCCAGTTTCCAAATTCCAACCATTAATTCACAATGTCTTTCTATACAAACTATTTTTCAAGAGAAGAAATTCTCAAGACCTTGTTTGTACCCAGTTCCCAATTAGAGTCTAAAAAGCTTTCTGATTACAAATTTGATGTAACCAAAAAGTATAACTTTGTGATCAACGTCTATGAAGATGATGAAATTCACTGTACCGCCGAACGTTTCAAGGATACCCTCCTTCTTGAAAGGTTCTCGTACAAGAAGTTCGGATTACTTCATCTGTTCAAAGCCATTAAGAAGAATGGTGGGTGTAGCATTGGTACCTTGGATGATTTCTTCAACAAAGAAATTATCATGAGCCACCTTGCTAGAATCCCATCAAATCTTCCAAATGAGGTTAAGAACAAGCTTGCAATCGACATTTACCGATACCTCATTCATGAGGCAATCGGTGTTGAGTGTAATCTTGAGATTAACTTCATTGACTATGAGCACAAAGATTCTCTATACACAGAAGAGGGTGCATCACTCTTCTGGGCTTAATTCGTTAAGTTCCGTTCAATGCACAATTTATTTTACAGAAGTCCCCGTGCGTAGTTCTTCTGGGCTCTGGCGTTTGGCCGAGTTCTTGTTGTATGCACAACCCATCTATTCTAGCTTGCTATAATAGATAAAACCCTTTTTTTATCTATAAATGCCTAGCATAGTATTCGGCCCATACACTTTTTCACCTTTCATAATAGATAATTCAAAGTTTTTAGCTGGTATCATTATTTCTACTCTTGAACCCAAAAGGATGGCGCCCATTGGTTTACCCACAGTTACATTTTGGTGAGTAATTACCTTAGCACGTGGCAATGCTGCAAAGGTTGGATCTCTATCACTAATATATGGCATATCATCTTTGCAGCTCACTAATCTCCTTGAGAAATATCCTGTATACCTATAAATATGTATTACTTTATTATTAAGTGACTGCATCACTGTTTTAGATGAATTATTATAAATAGCTACCCCTCTATCGGTTGCAAACTCATTCTTGCCTTTTTCTTTATATTGATGAATCAAGTATCCAGACATTGGATAATATTGAACATGAGTATCTAATAATGACAAATATATACTAATAACTACAACATCTACTGGCATATCACCTTTACCAATCCCAGAAATATATTTTACGTGATCTATAGTGCCAAATGCTGGTGACATTACTATCTGACTAGGCATAAGAGCTGGGTTAATCTTCTCAATTTCTGGGAAAAATGGCACTATGTAAATTAATATTAGCAGAAATAATATTATTAATACAACTATTAATGAGCTCTTGGTTACCATCTTGGCCTTATTCGATTTGCCAGATGAGTTATCTATATATTATATACAAAAAAAATAATTGTGGTGAATCAAATTATAATTAATTTTTGCTGTTCTCTTCATCATCTCGCTTGATCTTCGGCTCGCACCTAAGGTTTTGGATAGTGATGAACGGAGTGGAAGTATTGGCAGCCACATTAAAATATAAATAATTTTATGTGTGCAAGTGGTCAAATGTATATTTCCTTTGCCTTTGATTGCGTGATTAAGCTCCACTTTGCTTTCTTTTCTTTTGGCAGATGAACATAGTGCATCATATTTTGATTGAGCTTATAATCATTCGAATCTAGTGGTTGATATAATGCTCTTTTTCTAATATATCTATTCCTTGTGCTGGTTTCCATCACATTGATAATTGATTTAGGCACAATTGGCAGCTCACCACTAGTCTCCACAATAATATGCTTTTTAAAGCATTTTGAACAAAAGCCATTAAAACACTCATCTTTTAAAGTAAAAGCCCATCTCTTCTTTCCAATATCACCACAGCAACCACAAACTTTGCTAGATGGTAACCTCAAGATTTCTACCCAGACATTGTTGACGAAGACCTCATAAGTTACCATAGTGATTCATTATTAGCTAAAGGTCAACATTCATTTTTTATATCAATATGCATAAAAAATGAATAATACTCAGCTAAGGTATGCATCGTGCATTAATATTCTATCTAGCTTGCTTCAACACACCTATTGGTTTTATCTCAGCTTATTCACGTCTATTATACACGAAATTATGTCTATTATCAATATCAGCAGTTCCTTCTATCAATCACCAAATTTTGATACTATTCAAGGTTCGGTGACTTTCAATCTTGCAAATGATAATATTACTATTATCATCACTAGGATTCCTAACTCGAAGCCAAAGTTCATGGTTTCTGTGTCCCAAGATGGATATGTTTGTTCAAGGAATTTGGTGCATGATGATTATACTGCACATTACAGGTTCTTCTTGTACAATGGTAGGGTATTCCTTTGCAAAAAGCTAACTTGCCCCGAGATGCGTATTGATAGGTTCTTTATTGCAGGTGATTCGTTTGATATTGGACAATATGTTGATTCTATTGGAATGTGGGATGATTTTTCATTCGACCTTAAACCAAACGGTTCCCTTCGCCTTGATGTCAACCTTAATGGTAACTATGTAAGATCAGTGGTATTTGATGAATCTTTTGATGTTAACGGTGGGTATGCCATAAGTGAGGACTTTGGTCGTCGCAATGAAGATGATGAAGATGATTACGATGGTAAAGCTCAAAGATATGATGTGAGCTATACTGGAGTTATAGATGAATCATCATCTGATGCTTCAGCATTCTAATAACCTAATCATGATTGGTCATTATCAAAACATAATTTTATGTTTTTTTTTTGCGTAAAAAAATGAAAAATGACCACCTTAAATACCCTTGCGTATAAATTTAGTTATATTCCACAATTATGTCTATTAATGTTGAAGAATGTTATTTTGAGTCTCCAGACTTCCATAACCTTGAACAAACTGAAACTGTGTTTAACCTAAATTTTAGCGATATTAAAGTCACTGTAACTGAAATTAGTAATAGTGATGAGGAACCTAAGTACAACTTTACCGCTGAACAAAATGGTAAAAAGTATGAAGAGTTATTAAATAACTCTGGTTACTCTTATAGTTACCGATTCTTTTACTTCAATGGTCAAGTGTTCATCTGTGCTAAGTTATCACGTCCAGATCTCACAATTGAAAGGATAAACATTGGTTTAGGTAAAAGTGATGGGTATGAGCACATTGATAGTTTAGGTAATTGGCAAACTTTCAGGTTCTTATTTAATGGCACTGAATCCTTTGAGCTCGAGTATACTGATACTACTGGAAATGGTTATGTTGGTCGTGTTAAGTTTGATGCTGACTTCAAGCCAGAAGAAGAGCTTGATGTTGAGGATATTGATTGGATTGTAGATCCAAATCACGCTCAAAGTAATATGCCAACTGCACAAGATTTCTATGAGTCAGCTATCCAAATGAATATGATCAATATTTCATGTGCTAATAATAATAGTCCACCTGCTGCATAATTATTCAAAGCCATTGCTCGCGATTCATCTTTCATATAAAATATATGCAAAATTGCATATATTTTTTTTTAGCACAAAAGTCTGCTGTGCATAAAAAAAATGAATAATTATAGTCTTATGTATTATTATACTTACGATCATGCCTTTCACCACTATTGACAGATGTTATTTCGAGTCACCAAGTTTTGGTTACTTTGACCAAGATAAACATGTATATTGGTTAAGTGTTGATGCGATAAAGGTTACTGTGATTAGGATTGCTATGAATCGAGATCACAAATGTATCTACAGTTTCACTGTTGAACAAAATGGCGTAAAGTATGAATGCACACTAGATAATATATCTAGTAATACTGTGATTAATAAGTTCATCTATTTCAATGGGAGAGTATTCATTTGTCATAAATGGAATATTCCATGTATGGTCATTGAACAAATAGATATTGGTCTTGGTGAAATCGATGAATACGATCAGATTGATTCTCAAGGCAGGTTTGTTGATTTTCGGTTTGACTTTAATGGTACTGAATCATTCGATTTCGTATATATTAATGAAGAGACTGGAATCCCTGGACGTATCACATACAATTCTAACTTTGAGTCCAGTGAAAGTGGTATTGCGTCAGACTCTGATCTAATTACAAGATCATATAGGCTTATCAATATTCATTGCATTGTCCCACATTCTAGTGATGGTAATACTCCACCTGCTGCATAATCATCTAAATTTAATGATTTAATCACATAAAAAATATGCAAAACTACATATTTTTTTTTAATTAAGTATTTTATTTAACTCATCCATCTTCTTAGTCAAATCATGGACCTGTGCATTGGTTAACCCAACCACAAAATCGCTATTAATATTATCATTAATGGCATTATATATCTCAACTAATCCTACTCTAAGCATATCATAATTACTATATTCTTTGTCATATTTAGCTAGTGACGCCAAATTAGTAGAACCAATGATTATGCTCATTGCTTTTTCATATAATACTGAACCATGCTTTGGTTTAACTATAGCTTTCCTTGGCTGTAGTAGTCTCTTAACTGATTTTAATACTTTGTCAGACTGAGATATACTCTTGAGCGGCACATTATTAATAACTAACTTATTACCAATAATAAACCTATTTTGCTTATATCTTGATAAAGTACGTGAATTTGCCAGCCTAGATATGTACTCAATATTTGGTGGTTCATCATTAAATCTATGTACTTGTATATTAAATACACATACATCACATAATCCACCATGTACATATTCACACTTATCATCTTTGTATACAAAATATTGGTGGTATGAATATAATGCTAACTTATTACATGTATTATTCATGCATATATTACTGGCTGGTAGGCTGATTATATTAAATACTTTGCCATTTAGTTCACATATGTATGAGCCATGCTGGTTCTTTGGTCTTAGTTTTTTTAGCCGTACAATTCCACCCATATCGCTTGTTATACCTTAACACTAGGTATTCATTTTTTTGTGCCATAAAAAATGAACTGATTTATGCAAAGGTAAAAGACCAAATGGGCAAAGGTAATGATGTATTTTATGAGTTTACTAATGATGAAGTTGATATCAAAATTAGTGTATTAAGGGTTACTCAATTATCTGCTACATTTAGTGAAGCAAGTCCCTTTGTTAAATCTATAATGAGTCAAATAAGGGAGATTAGGCCTAATATAGAGAGTGTTATATACTTTGAACAGTATTTAATGGATGATTTAACAATGAACAGTGCTCGTAAATATTTAATAAAGACACTAGGTGTTAAATATGATATTACTAAGAACACAGCATTGATAAGTAGATTTAACTTGTCAAGATTATATAATATGATAAGTGATCTAAGAGCCACATTAGCATTGATAACTACTAATGAAAAACCCGATCATAAAATTATGAGAGACATATGTGATGAAAAGCTATATAAGATAAATAAAGTAATCATGTGTATATATGTTGATTCTATGATAATTATTAGTAAAACATAGTGATGTTTAGCATCATTTTTTTTTGATGGATGATAGATTAAAGACAAATATAGGTACACAAAAAGTTGAATATCGATTATAAATATATAGTATGTCTTGGTGATTTATAATATATATGTCGAGTAGTAGCTTAGTAGTGAAAGGTGATGGCTGGTCCATGTGTAAGCCCATCGAATTATGTGCTGATGATTATATCCATCAAAATAGTAAGGATATATTTAGCAAAAGTAAAGTTCACTATGAATTAAAGTTTAGTTCACTCTATGTATGTGGATCATATCCTAAAAATAAAATAGCCATTGTTCTATTTGGTGATTATTTAGTGGCTATAGATGTGTTAGATAAATCATTAAAGAACCTCACAATTATAGTATCTCTAGTAAATACTAAACAAAATAAGTGTGAACATTGGGGTATTTACTATGGTATCTTAGATATATATGTTGCGGGTGACATAATTATTTATTATAATGAATATATAAAATATAAAAAGAACCAGCACATACGTAGAGAATTGATATCAGTATTTCCTCCCAGTAATATCATATTTTACGAAGATGAACGCAACCCAAGTGGATTTAGTATGAAAGAAAGATTGGAGTTAAGCAAAGATACTAAGTTCCACTTAGTAGATTTCATTAGTGGTTATTATGCGATTCATTATAAAATAACTATTGAGGGCAAAGAATTGTATAATTTGATGATCTATAATAGTGGTGGGCAAAGAGTGCGCTATATGAAAAATATGAGAAAAATAGATGCAACCAATCCATATGTATGGGTATGTAAGGGATCACGTGATGAGTCAAAGATATTTTATTATGATTGGTTAAATAATATAAGACTCTGCAATGCTACTAATTTTAGTAGATGGATATCATCTAATGAGGCACTTGAAATAATAAATGGCAAGGCTTGTACTCGTAAATTAAAGAAGAAAAAAGTGGTGATTAATAAATACTGTGCCGAATGCAAACTTCCTTTACATAAATATGGTATAGGTATGCATCTTCCATGTAGATGCAAGAATTTTCACTATAAATGTATCTTTGATATTAATGAAGGTAAAAAGTTCACTAAGTGTAGCATATGCGGGGCTAACGTTGAGAGTTCACACCGATTCTCATAATTACTATTATTATTATTTTTTGTGAGCGCTATAGACGTTAAAATTTGAAATATATTATCCATACTAAATTAGTGTTGAAGCTAAGATGGTTAATACACCTGCTGATTTTAATATATTGATGAATGAATTATTAGATCTCAAATATGAGCTTGGGTTAAAAGTAGTCTTGCCTGCTGAGAATAGGTCACCCATGAGTAAGCTAATCTCTTTTTTTAACAGTTTCGATGCCCCCACAGAACAATCTTTCAAATATAACATAGCGGTGCCAATGTAATGGGCTTTATTTTTGATAGAAATTTTATTGAGTGTAATGGTGATAATTAATATTAAAAATTAAAAAAAATTCCGAAATTAAATATAATAATTTAATCATCTTTATTTTTTTTGAGTGTTTTATAGTAATTTCGAAGACTATCAGCATCTTCAAAATATTTGAAATCAGGTAATGAATCGTTCAATCCCATAGTTTCCAATGATTCTAATATAACTAATAATTTACTAATATCTGAACCAACATTACTAACATAGTTCTTAATTCTATGATTTATAAACTTAACTAATTGGTCATGATTTCTATGTTTATACTTTTTTCCATAACCTTTATAATCAGTGATGAACATATAATCATCTTCACCATCTTTTCTAACATAAACAGGGTTGCAGTTTCTTTCACCTCGAGTCATCTTTTATTAAACAAGAATAGTATATATTTAATAAATAATAATTTCATCATTTTTAATAATAAAATAAATCAATCATTATTATTTATAAAATAATTTTATATTAAACAAACAAAATTTATTTCATAGTATATAAATAAACAAAATGTCTTCACTTAGAGCAAAACTATATTGGGAGGCAGTCGAACTCTCAAAGCAATCTGGACTTGATTTAGAATTCAAGTATCCAAAGGGTAAAACCACTTATTTTCAAGACTTCATCAAAAGAGCAAATGAGGAAATCAATGAGAAAGCAAACCAAAAAGTAAAAGTAAATTATGGTGCTGGTAAACCAAAGAAAGAAAAGATGACTCGAGGTGAAAGAAACTATAACCCTGTATATGTCAGTAAAAGGTCAGCATTGAGAGGTGCAGCAGAAATATATAATATTGATGAAAGTAATACTGAAAGAAAAAATATAGATGAATATTATTCAGAAACAGTATCAAAATGGAAGACTCTAATAAGTAATAAATTAGATGAAGGTGGACCAATCAAAGCATCAGTAATAATCAATACCATTTTTAGTAAGAATGGTGAAGAGTCTGTAGGTTACACAAGATCAAAAAAACATACAATACTAAATAAATCTGCTATAGATGAATACATGGAGATGATACACCCAGGATTAGCAGAATTTTCGACACGAGAAACAGGAGGTCAAGTAACAGTAGATTCATCATCAATAGAAATATCTGATTACCAACCAATTGGAGGTTCATCATATATAGACTTACCACAAAAGATTAAGAATAAGAAGTGCTGCATAAATGTCCAAAATAAAAAAGACAATGAATGCTTCAAATGGGCAATTTTATCAGCATTGCATCCACCAAAAAAAGATGCACAAAGAGTATCAAAATATGAAGACTATAAAGATGAACTAAATTTTGATGGGATTGAGTTCCCGGTAAAGATAAAAGACATTCCAAAATTTGAGAGACAAAATAACTTAAAAATAAATGTGCTCGAATT
>Ga0307983_1001341_pt1 | contig 10616 bp, 11 predicted proteins | sample OrgLakmetagen991_FD_201845 | JGI IMG/M metagenome (GOLD analysis project Ga0307983, IMG submission 201845) | Saline water microbial communities from Organic Lake, Antarctica - #991 | ecosystem: Environmental > Aquatic > Non-marine Saline and Alkaline > Saline | place: Antarctica: Organic Lake... | reverse complement strand
AAAGACTTCTAACTAGAAATAGAAAAGAGATTTATGCTCCTATCTGGTTTATCAAAGATTTCCCTTCTAATATAGCATTAGATGGAGAATTATACATAGGTCGTCAACAATTTCATCAAGTTCAATCAGCGGTGCTGGATCATCATCCAAAAAACTTTATGTGGAAGAGTGTAAAATTTTGTGTATTTGATATACCTGATGCGACTAATTTAACATTTGAAGAAGTTCAACATATTTTACATAAAAATGTCATTTCTGTATCACATCTTCAAATAATTCTACAAGAAAGGGTAAATACATTGGATCATTTGCTACAAATTCAAAAATCGATTGTCATACAAGGAGGAGAAGGGACTATGCTTAGACGTCCTGGTTCTTCATATATTGCTGGAGAAACTTCAAATCTATTAAAATTTAAGACTAATATGGAATTAAATAAGATGGTTCATTTGTTGGATGATGACGCCATTATAGTTGGTTATAAATATAATTATAATCAAATCATCGATGGGAAGCCTATAATGAGGTCATTATTAGCCCGTTGGGCTGATCAAGAAAAGTTTAAATTAAGAACAGAATTTAGTGTTGGACTTCAAATAACTAAGGATCAAAAACGTGGTAATTATCAAAAACGTTTTCCAATTGGAAATCGTTTTAAGGTGATATATAATCAATTATTTGATAGCCAAAAACCACGATTTCCCCGTTTTGGTGGAATAATAATTGATAAAGATTGAATCAAAAGGTATTTTTTAAGACACAAAAAATTGATCGTTTTTAACAGATATTATCGTTTCAAAAGTTTATAAACAACTAATTCATTGTTGTCTCCGTTGAAAGGTTTACTTTTACTACACATCCACTACTAAACATCTACCTCATCCAATTGCTATGACTCAAGTTGTCCAAACCCTGGAGAAACAATTAGAAGATATTAATGAAGAATTATTAAGAGCACAACATTTTATTGATGTCAGAAAACGTGATAAGAAATTACTGATGGAAAGCATTTCCTTATTAAAAAAGAAATCTTTTAAACCAACCTTTCCTATGACTCCAAAGGATGTTTCCTCTTTTCAACCTCCTCTGATAACTCCTAGCCTGATAGATGTGTCTGATCAGAAAGAGTCTAAGCAAATGCCTGCGCAAATGACTAAGCAAATGACTAAGCAAATGCCTGGGCAAATGCCTGGGCAAATGACTAAGCAAATGACTAAGCAAATGCCTGGGCAAATGCCTGGGCAAATGCCTGAGCAAATGTCAAAAAAAAATAATCCTAGTTTGCTTTTTCCTAAAAAAGTTGTTAAAAAGAAGGAAGATAAATTTGGAAAATTAGAGAAAGTTGAAGATTATTTAACATTGTTTCCTAATATTTTTCGGCACGCATATGAAAATGCGGTTAAAAAGTTGCCTAAAAGCTTAGAAAAATTATATTTAGAAGGAAAGGATCCTCGATGGACTTATATAAAACTGAATATTTATTTCAATAATTCGGTTCCTGATTTATTTCAAGAAATTTATCCTGATTCTGAGGTTTTAATGGAGGATAATATTTGGTCTCAAATTTGGTCTGAAGTGAGTGTTTGCCTTCAAAAAATGTTAACATCCGATCAAGAGTTTAATATTATCCGTATGTATTCTAGAAGAAATGATCAATACCCTGATATTACTTCTTTATGCCTTCAGATGACGGTAACTTTACTTGAAAGTGATCGTCAAAAGATTGAGAAAAAGTTGTCTTTTCTCAATAACACGCAGGACCAGCAGGATCAGCAGGACCAGCAAAATAAGGACGATCAGAAACCGGTCGTTCAGGATGTGCGCGTCAAATCTCCTATTGTAGTTGATGATAAACACAGTCGAAAGGATTCATGGGCTGATCGTGAAGAAGATGAACCATTGGATTTTTCAGACAGTGATGAATGGAATCTGGCGAAAGGGAAGGGTCAGAAAAAGAAGAACACGAAAAAGTCTTCTAGTCAGAAGTCGTAGACAAATTGTTGTCTTAAATCATAATGTTTGTTTACACTTGTATGTAAACAAACAAAGAACTTTGTTGTAATATTAAATTTTACGTAATTTTAATGAATTTTAAATAACTGAATCAGTAATGTCATGATTAACTAGAAGAGCATATAGACAACATTGTCTACGACCATCGAGACCATCTTTATCGATTAGTTCTTGTCTAGCTTTAAATTCTGGTGTATATTTATCATCTTTTGAAGACTTTGAAAATTCTTGAACTAGTTTTAGATATTTTGAATAAAGATGACCAATTGGCTCACCACATGTTTGGCAATGAGTTGGGATAAGCATGATATATGTGTAATTTGATTAAGATATAAATATTTAATCAAATCAATTTTTGTCGAATGGATACTAAGATGATGAACAGATCAAAAAAGGATTATTTATAAGGCAATCCAATATCATCCATGATTTTTTGCCAAATTTTCTCTTGTTCATATAGTTTTTCTTTTGATTTTAGAAGAGGAAAATATTTTAGAAATTCTTTATAACCTAGTAATTGGCAGAATTTGTAGAAAACGAAGTTGTATGAAATGAAATTTTTACGCTCTGGTGGGCAATATTTTTCAAATGGTTCTTGAATTTGTAAGAATAAAAATCTTAGATTACTTTCCATTTCAGGAGACATATTCAATGGTTTATCTCCGTTGAGTCTATTGATAATATGAAATATATGATCATAATATTGATTATATTTTTTGTCAGAATGTTTTTTCAAGTATCTTTGAACAAGATCATAGTCAAGATGCTTAACTGTTTTTCTCTCTTTTTTCAATTCTTTACGTATCATTTCAAAAACTTCTTTTGGTATATGAGTTGATTCTTTGGCTTGAAATTGAGCCAATAGTTCATTAAAATGATTAATGCGTTTGTATGCAAAGTAATTGCTCTCTGGTGGTGGATCTTTAAAACTTGGACGATCAGAGTCAAGTAGTGTAGTATCTTCGATTCCACATCTGGTGCAAATATATTTTGATTCTTTATATTGTAAAACTTTAGGCAGTTGGCAAATATCGCATATACTTTCTTCAACTTTATTCTTTGATTCGCTTTTTTTAACCCAATTTGGATCTGTTAAGCTTTTGAATTCATCTAACATTTCTCTTCTGCTCATTGGTGGAATTGAATTATTAGATGTTGTTGTAGTGTCGATGGTAGTTCTTTTATTTTTAATTTCTTTTTGTGATGAAGTTCTATTGGATCCTGCTAAACCTTTAGTTCTAATAGGGCGACGATAATATTTTTTATCTACGCCAGTATTATTTGTTCGATCATAATATTGAAATAACAATGGTCCACAATCTAGAAAATATTTAAATTCGGATTGATTTTTTTTAATATCGTCTATATCATTTTGAACTTCAGAAATACGAAGTTCAATATCTTTTGATATATGAGAATGTGGTGTTTTCTTTAAAAGAAGTAATTTTTTCTTTAAAGTTGTGAGTTCTGAATTTTTGTCTGGTAAAGTTGCTTTTCTTTCCTGAAAAAAATTCATCTTTTCTTTATGATTAGAATCAACTGTTCCTAGATCTTGACTATTAATAGTGCTTTTAGTCGACACCCGACTACTACCAGATTTACCAATACTTAGAGGCATTTACAGTTTATGATAAGTTATATAAATAAAAAGCAAGATATTTTTAGACTCAATAGCTATTAGTATTATTAAAGATATAAAAATTGATCACATATAAAATATAAGTATAACCATGAGTAATCAACATATTACCAAACAACAGAAGAAAGGAAATGTATTATCTTTAACATTTAAGGGAGATTCTATGGATCAATCGATGGTAAATGCGTTTCGTAGAATCTTAATGGGTGAATTAAAAACTTATAGTTTGATGGGTAATTTCACGATTCATAGTAATACAAGTATTTTTAATGATGAATATTTAGAATCTAGAGTTAAAATGGTTCCTATTTATGTCAAAGATCCATCAAATCTAGAATTATTTGAGGAAAGATTAATTTTTCATTTGTGTGAAGAAGATAATCCAAAGAATCCTTTAGTAAATGAGGAAGATTTGGATCTGATGGTGACTTCACATATGTTTCAAATTTATGATGAATATGGAAATAAGAAAAAATACGATATTAAAGATGTAATTCCATATGACTTTCCTTTACTTAAATTAAGAAAAGGACAAGAATTTCATCTATCGGTGGAGTCAGCAGATGGAATTGGTAAAATTCATACTAGCTGGAAATCAGCAATTGCTACATATAAATTTGAGAATAGAATATCTGATCAACCACCACCTGAAAAGGGTGATAAGTCAATTAAAACTAATCCGATTACTGGAGAAATTATTGAAACAATTGAAGATAAGAAGGCGTATAAAAGAGATAAGAATGATAATCCTGCAAAGATTACCTTAACAATTAAAGGCACTGGTCATTATGATCCCGAAGTATGTTTTTTATTGACCTTGGATAATTTAGAAGAGAAGCTACAAAATTTCTTACTCCTGGTTGATAATCCAATGGTATCTCAACAAGGTGATCAGTCTACTAAAATAGAAGTTATTCCTAGCACAGATATAGAAAATTATGTTCAGATTAAAGTTACAGATCCAGATGATGCACGTATGCCATTAGCCACGCATACACTTGGAAATTTACTTTCAAATCACATGTTTTACAATCTTAATAATAAGGTGAAAGAAAATTTAGATAAAATTCGTGAATCTATGTGCTCTTATAGAGTTCCACATCCATTAGATGCTATCATTTATATTAATATAAAAACACCCGAAAATCTTTACAAAGATAGCGAACGTTATCCAGCCCTTGAATTGCTAAATGAAACGACTGAAGACATCCTGAGATACATAGCCGAAATTAGAAAAGAATTCAAACAACACAAATAGGTATTATTTATCTATTTATCTATCTATCATTTATCATATTAATTTTTATTTAATATGATAAATCCTAATCTGATGATGACACTGATTCTGAGTATGATGATTCTGAATCATCATATTCTGAATCATCATATTCTGAATATGATGATTCGGAATATGATGAATCATATTCTGAAGATGACGACAACACTGATTCATCATACTCAGAATCAGAGTCAGAATATTCCGATCCCGAAGATGATGAATCAGAATAAGTATCAGTATAAGTATAAATATAAGAATCTGAATCTGAATCAGGATCATAATATTGTTCTGATTTGTATTTACAATTATTGACACAACAAAAAAGACCACAGCTACATTTTTCATTATTATTATGGTATTCACCACAACTACAATATCTAAAGTTTTTTATACGTTTAATATTAACTTTATTAGAATTTAATTTATTTAATTCCGATTCATTAAGATATGTTTTTTTACAAATGAATCTTGATCTAATTTTTAATGGTTGAATACAAAAAGGACATTTATTGGTATTAATTTTAATACTTGTCACACAAGGTCGACAGAGACAAGCATGGCCACAAGCTAAGAGAATTGATTGAGTATTTGTTAAACAAACACCACATTTAGGTAGATCAGGATATTTCACATTAATTTGATTTTGTGTTAGAACGTATTTTTTCTTCGTTGAGGTCATTTTAATAGATGAATATTAAATCCCAATGTAATCAAAAAGACATTGGTTTAAACAAAGGCTATTTTATACTAATGTCTTTTTCGGTCACTGATCAAAAACCTTTGTAATCAAAAACGTTTAAACAAAAGGCTATTTTATACTGATTTTCGGTCACCGATCAAAATTAGATAAAAACATGTATGATGTTTAAAATTAAAAATTTTGATTTGTTTTAAAATTTATATATTTTATCTACATCACCAAAAAAACCTTTCAACTAGACTATAAAATACTAAAGTTGAAACTATGGAATCATATATGAAAGCAGTATGGGAAAATGTGTTAGAAGATATCAAAGATTCAATTCAAGATCCTGAATCTAGAGCGGTTCTTAAAGATATTATGTTTACGGCCATGATTAAGAATAAAAACAAGTTACCTTCATCTGCTGTAAATAAATCTCTTGGAGAAGGTGTTGAAAAATATAAAACAAAAATAGATACTGGTAGAGGTACAACAGTTTCAGCTTATAATCTTCACTGGAATGACTGGAAAGAAGATAATATTCAAAAGGAATATCCTGATCCAGATGATCCGACAAAAAAATTAACGCAACACAAATATTGGCAGAAGCATGTTTGGCCTAAAATCAATGAAACCGAGAAAAAAAAGTGGGATGCAAAGGCTAAGGAAATGCGTGAGGATTTAAAGAAAAATGGTGGCGGAACTAAGAAAAAGCGCCAAGTGTCCAAGAGTGGATTTCAGCTCTTTTTGGAAAAGCAGAAGAGTCTGATGGATAAAGATCAAGAATTTACTCACCCAGACGATGGTAGTCAATTGAAACTTCATCATTTCTTACTATATATTTGGAGCAATCATATTAAAGATAATGAAGATTTGAAGAAACCATTTGATGAAATGGCTAAAGAAATCAAGGAAAGTGATGATGGTATATATGATATAGCTACTTTACCATATATCGATCCAATTAAACTTGAGTCCGGAGATTTAGATGGTATAGAATTAATAGAAGATTAAAATTATGATTACAATGAACTTTTTAATAAAAGATTATATACAAATTTATAACTTTGTATAATTGATTTAATTTTGACATATATGTTAGTTAAACATATATGTCAAATATTAAAGAAAAATTACATCAATTGATTAGAAATAGTGATTTGTCATCATTAAAAAAATATGTTGACGGCCTTCAACAATCATTATTATCTTTTAATGATCCGTCATTAATATTACTAGCAATAGAGGTTTTCTTAGATCCAAAGGCTATTCATAATGAAGAATATCAAATGGATATAATTTCTTTTTTATTCAAAATTGGAGTAAAATTAATGTTACCACGTGGTATATTTTTCCTTTATTTATATAAATTTTGTGAAAAAAAACAAAATGAAGCTAAAACAGAAGCTGAAAAAGTAGCAGATGAGAAATACTTTGAAGAACGATTAAAAAAATTGTTTGATTATTTATTAGTAACAGAAGAAAGATATGAAATTCTCCGTTTTGATTTAAAACCAATAGAAAATCAAGGAATTTATCAACAAGTGACAAATTATTTAAAACAACATTATGCTGCCTTAAAAATTCAGACCACTTGGAGAATGCATCGACAAAGAAGTATATACACTCAATTATCAAAGTAATTTCATTTTAAAAATTTGGTAAAATGATAAAAATTAAAAAATACATGTATTATAATCATTTGAATACATAAGATTCACTATCAGGTGGAGGAAAAAAATAGCTTCTGCTAAGAGATTCTAGTTGTTCTGTACCTACTATTTTCCATGAATTCTCACATGCGCCATCTAAAGCACTGTCAACCATTTCCGATGGAATCATTTCATGATCAACTTTTTCTTCTAAATCAGTCTTATTATCGGCACCAGCAACAGGATCAGAAAATTTGAATAACCATAAACATGTAGCTGTAGTAGGGTCTTGTGGATTAATAATTGCCACACCAAAAGCTGTTTTATGAAGTTTCCCATCTAATTGTTGAAAATATCCATTAATAGTGTTAGCACGGATAAATTTCATAGAACCATTTAATCCAGTAATTTCTGCTTGACGAATACCATGAGTATGATGATTAAAGTTATCGATTAACCATTTAATTGAGGTTTCAGGATCGATTGAGTTAGAAAATTCCCTTTTCCATGCGTCTAGATTGAAAGTCATTTATAGCTCTTTTGGTAAAATAGAAGATACCTTTTGATTGTAGTTGATTTTTGATAAAATTTAAAATTTAAATCAAAAAAATTGATCTGGTTTCTATATTAAAAGGTATCATCTTTTAATATATATCAAGTAAAATGGCTCTTAGAAGGATTGGTAAGGAACTAAAGGATTTAGAGAAAGATCCTCCGACGAATGTGAGTGGTGGACCTATTGGAGATGATATTTTTAAATGGACTGCTACGATCATGGGACCTAATGATAGCCCTTATGCTGGAGGTATTTTTTTTCTAGATATTATGTTTCCTGCGGATTATCCGTTTAAGCCTCCGAAGATAAGTTTTAAAACACCTATTTATCATCCTAATATTAATTCCAATGGTTCCATTTGTTTAGATATTTTAAAGGAATCTTGGAGCCCGGCTTTAACCATTTCACGTGTTTTACTCTCTATTTCATCATTAATGACAGATGCGAATCCAGATGATCCTTTAGTTCCAGATATTGCTAATGAATTCAAAAAGAACCGGTCGTTGTTTAATGAAAAAGCAATGATGTTCACCCGTAAACATGCGTCTTAATTAAAAATTATATTTTTGTAATTAAATATCATTACTATAATGATATTTATTTTCTTTGATTATTCTTATCTTCTAAATGGTCTAAATAATGTATTTAAGAGTTCATATACGGCTACAATAAGAATGATTAGAACTATCCAAAACATTAACTTTGATAAATTTACATTAGGTAGTTGAAACCCCATAATTTTTCCAGTGTTACTAACACCAAGTAAAGTTTTTAATTTATCAGTGCATTTTTCACATGCTAAAATATGGTTAAGTAATGTCATACAATTTTCATCAGAACAATTTGCTGGTAATGTGGCCATCTCACTGTTCATATAATCATTATTTCCTGAATTAGCAATAGGTGCACCAATGACTTTAACATCATTTCCTACATCACTGGTCATTCTCTCTTTATTAAGAGATCGTTTGATATCATCAACATCTGCGCCAGTTGGGCGATCCCAAAGTTTATCGATTAATGGACGATTTTGGCTAATAGGTTGAACAGTTTCAATTTGACTTTCAATTTGACTTCTTCTAACAGTATTTACTGCACGATCAGGAGATTCACTTAAAAATGTGTTAGATTTATCATTATTATTATTAATATTCTTAATTTGATTATCAAGAACGTCCCATTCATTTTTTCCAGAATATTTGAAATTATAATTATCTGGAACGTAGTTAGTTGCTAAATCAGGAAAATCATCAGAAGGATCTGCGTTTGATACATTAAATGGATTTTTAATACTATCTAAAGTTGATCCATTATCAGAAACTGCACCACCAACAAGTGAACTACCTGGAAAAGATTCAGTATAAGTTGTGTATGCTTCATTTAAATTCGCATAAGGCATATTATATAATTTTTAAGCCTATATAGTTAGATAGTAAAAAAATATAATTCCAAAGTTATAATTATCATAAATTATGCTAAATATAAATTATTAAATTAAATAATTTTATAACTTTGAAAGTTATAAAATAATTATATTCCTTGTAAAACCAATCTTAATTGATAGTAATCCATATTTGATAAAGGATTATCTTTTGATCCATATGTTTCAAAAAGTGCTGGACGTTCATAATAATCTTTATGATTAGTTCCAATTATATCCATAGAAGAATCGGCAAATAAATATTTATCTTGTTGACCTGTAGAAACGATTTGGTCAAGTGTTCCTGGACTGGTTGAAAAATTTTCACGATATATAAAAATTTGGTAAATAAAGCAGACTATAAGTAAAAATATTATAAATAAGTTCATATATTTTAATCCAATATTAAGGTTCAAAATTTAATCCACTAGATCAGGTGTGTAATGATGTTTAAGATACCAGTCAACTGTTTTATTAAGATCTTCCATGAAATTCTTAGGTGGAACCCACCCAAGTGTTTCAAGTTTATAGGTATTCACATGATATCTAAAGTCATTAAAATCTCTATCTTGAATATATTCAAGATAATTTTCAAGTTTTTCGTTTTTTCCTTTTAACCTGTTTAGTAAAATAGCTCCTATTTCTAGAACAGTATATTCGTTATGACTTCCTATTTCATAAATTTCATATAATTCTCCTTTATTCATGACCATTTCTAAAGCTTGACATACATCGTTGACGTGAACAAATGTTCTTTTTTGCATACCGCTACCTTGAATAGTTAATTTCTTCTTTTTAATTAGTAAATCGATGAATCTGGGAATTAATTTTTCTTTGTGTTGTCTAGGACCAAAGACATTATTACTTCTAACAATGATTGTAGGTAATTTGAATGATTTTGCGTAACTTCCAACTAAAAGTTCGCAACTAGCTTTAGTTGCGGCATACGGATTAGTTGGATTGAGTGATTGATCTGATTTGAGTGTTGAATCTCCATGAACTTCATCGGTGCTCATGAAGATAAATCTATGTAATTTATTATATATTTTGGCACATTCAAGCAGAGTATGGGTTCCCATAATATTGTCCTTTGTGAATGATAAAGAATTTCCAAAACTATTGTCAACATGACTTTGAGCGGCTAAGTGTAAAATAACGTCAATTTTATAAATTGTTAGAATATTTGAGACTAAATCAATGTCACAACAATTTCCTGGAATTAGAACATACCGATTGAGACATTCAGGAGGAATGTCAAGATTTTCTAGACTAGAACAGTAATCAATTTTATCAAGATTGACAATAAATAAATTTGGATTTTTAATTAAATAGTTAACAAGATTGGATCCAATAAAACCACAACCACCTGTAATTA
>Ga0307983_1001337_pt1 | contig 10644 bp, 11 predicted proteins | sample OrgLakmetagen991_FD_201845 | JGI IMG/M metagenome (GOLD analysis project Ga0307983, IMG submission 201845) | Saline water microbial communities from Organic Lake, Antarctica - #991 | ecosystem: Environmental > Aquatic > Non-marine Saline and Alkaline > Saline | place: Antarctica: Organic Lake... | reverse complement strand
GAAGTCGGTTCCTTTGTTAATGGAGAACGAACTAAAGACGGACCTAACGAGAGACATTGACGAAGGCGCTCACGCTCCCGCTCAGCCTGAATCCCGATACGCCACTAATTGGTTTCGTTACGTCTTCAATCCCGCGATGGAAGCCCACGCCTTTCACAAGATCGGTAAAACGTTACAAGCTGCCGGGAGGGCTAACGCAATCGTAGACGACGCCTGGAGAGTAGCTTGTACGGAGTGGCTAGAACGCCGCTACCGAGGTTCTAACTCCTAGAGGTAAACTATGTCGAATCGTAATCCAAGACGCGGTAGGAAGGCAACTAATTCCGCCGGAACCGCTCAACGAGTAATCACTGTCCGAATGCCCGCTGCTACTCATTCGGAGCTAGTAGACCTTTCCGACTCTTTAGACCGCTCTATCAATTCTATAGCGTTAGAGTCTATTGATCGCTTTCTATCTCGATTTCCCACTACTAGGGAGGAGCTTCGCGATGAACATCTTTGATCCTGTTCGCTCTAAAACTGACTTTGTAAAACGGTACCAGGCCGGAGAGTTTGGAAACGCTTCTCCTACTTGGCACAGTCCGATGAAGTTCCTAATCGAGTCGGAAGAGGGAAAGTTCATTCCCAGCGGGTACTATCACGTTCGTAACCGCATCCGCGCGGGGGAGACGTACTACAACCAGACGTTTGAGGACGTCAACCGACTCATCAACGGTCCTCTACGCCGGGTAGATTCTGATTGGTACGTTTCGGCGATGGCCCCTACGGAGAAGACTCTACTCCAAGGAGAAGTTCAGCGATCGTCTCAAGGTCTTTACCTTCTCTACAGTCAGGTACGTAAGCCGATGAGGGACGCCCTACGCGATGATACGCGAGTAGCGGTAGGTTTGTCGGCTAAACTACTACTAGACCGCTACCTTAACGCTAGAAGTCGAGAATGGCTGGAGTACCTACTAGACTCCTACCCCGACCATATCGTTGAGTTCAGCGCCTACGAACGATGCTGGGGAACCGTTCCCGGTCACAACACGGTGTTTTGGGAATGCCGTTTGTATTAGACGTTCCTGATGTGTACCTCTCTTTTCTATTTCCTCTCCGATCCTCTTTACAAGTACCCGCTATGACCCCTAACGAATACCAAGCCCTAGCCGCGCGAACCCGATGCCCTCAGACGGTAGCTCTAGCTCGACTAAGATCAGGCGTCTACCCTCCTATCGGTGGCGGCGCGATGCTACTCCACGGGGTTATTGGCCTAACGGGAGAAGTTGGGGAGCTAGCTAGCGCTATCGAAAAGTACGCTTGGTACGGTCAGGCCTTTGACCGTTGCAATACGATCGAAGAAGTAGGGGACTGTCTCTGGTATCTTTCGGAGATCCTAGACGCTTTGGATATCCCGCTTGAACAAGTCATGTCGATGAACATCGCAAAGCTGAAGAAACGATTCCCCGAGAAGTTCACCGAAGAAAAGGCGCGCGAAGAAAACCGGGACCGGGAGAACGAAGTCAGTCACATGGTAGTGGGAGTTGATCCCGCTGAGCCCGGTACGGACAAGACCGCCTTTACTGAACCGGAAACGCCCGACCCCTCTCCTCAAGTCTCTGAAAATCCCTACATTCGTTTGGGTCGCCAAGCAGTGGAAGGCAACGAATCTTCACGCGAGGAGCTACTACGACTAGGAGCCTCTATGGGGTTCGTCGATACCAAAGAAGAGGTAGGAAGTAAAGGCGTTGAACCTGACTGGGGTAAGATATCGCGAATCATACGGGATAGAATCGGATCTGAACAAGCGACTTACGGAAACGTAATCGGTACCCCTTCGGTATCTAAACTTATCGCGGAAGACGATGGCCCCAGCTACTATGACTCTGACGTCGAAGATATGAAAGAAGCCGAAAACGCTATCAAAGCGGTCTGGGACCAGTTGACCGACGAACAACGAGCAGGATGGGGAGGGTAGAATACGCCTAACCTCTTACGTCTATCCGCTCCGCTCTAACGTAGCTAAACTACGGGGCGGAACTTCCCAATCTCCTTACCGACGGTTCTATTCTCTTGCCTAAGACTTCTACCCTATCGAACGACGAATGGCCTAAGGAGATGCGTATATTCCGGTTCCACCGGGTCGATATCGCGCCTAACCCCGATGACGCTTCTAACTGGAAAGGTACGTGCCCGTTTTGCGGGAAAGAGAATAAGAAGTTTGAAGCTCAGCACCCCACTACGCGGTACCACTGCTGGAGTTGCGACGAACGGGGGAACAACTACGAACTCATCCGCCGCATCCACGAGCGTTCGGTGGAAGAGACCACTACTTCGGACCTAATTAAGTGCCGCCGGGAAATGGGAATGCCTTCTCTACCGAGCGGCGGTAAATGGGTAAAAACGACGCGAGCGTGGGGACTGGCTAAGCACGCGTTATCGGGGGAGTGGTGCTTGCCCGGTTATAACGCCGACGGAAGAATGGTAGGGCTGTACGTTTGGCGTAAGATGCCGATGAATAAATCGGGTCAGACGATCTGGAAGCCCGCGCTACTAGCCTCTCCCGGTATGGGCCATAGTCTCCTGGGCTACGCCGCCGTGGACTGGAGTAAGAAGGAGGTCGATGTTGCGGAAGGTTGGAGAGATGGAGTAGCTTGGTCTATTGCGTCGGGAAGAAACGTCGTCAGCGTACCCGGTACCAACTCCTTCCGAGCGGACTGGGCCGAACAGTTCGCCGGAAAGATAGTCAACATTTTGTTCGATAACGACCATCCATCCGTCAACGCTCAAACGGGTAAACTAACCCAACAGGGCGGACCCGCCGGGGTAGCCCTTATCGCTAGAACGCTGCGAGAGTGCCCCAGCCCTCCTAAGCAGATTAACTACCTGGCGTGGAATGGAGAAGACACGGTAGACACGATACTTTACAACGATCACCTACCTTCGGGGCTAGACCTTCGCGATATCACCGCCGTATCGGTCCCCTCCGACGCTTCCGAGGACTCAGCGTCATATTTACCGGGGGAAGAAGAAAACGCGGTAGGCTGGCTACTAGGGGCCTTAACGGAGGTGCCCGAATTATCGCCTTCCGAGGTTAAACCTAAGCACGGAGGTTCCGACCTAACGGCGCTGCCTTGCGATTCTTGGGAGGAGATGATAGGAGCTTGGAAGGTCGCTATGCGATGGCGTCGGGAGATGAGTGATATTCTCGCGATCATGATGGCCGTGGCCGTATCGACTCCCCGTATCGGAGACCAGTTAATGCTAATGGTCATCGGCATGCCGGGTAGCGGAAAGTCGAGATTCTGTGATGCGATGCTGGTATCGAAACGGTACTGCCGCGCGGTGGAGAATATGACGGGAATTATCAGCGGTTGGAAAACGGGACAAGGCGGCGGTAAGTCTCACAGTCTCTTGGAGCGAGGAAACGGCCAGTGCTGGATTACTTCGGAAGCCGACACGATGGTGAAAGCGGACGGGTACGCGGCCATGATGGGTCAGATCCGTAGAGCGTTCGATGGCCAAACCACGGCATCGTTTAAGACGATGGACGAAGATATGGACTTCAGCGCGCTGCGGTTCACTTGGATCAAGGCGGGCACTCCCGCTATGTTAACGCGAGACAACGCCGGGTTGGGCGATAGGTTCTTGAAAGTGAGGATGACGTCTCCTACTAAACGCCAGAGCCGGGCCATCGTTAGTCACGTCGCTAGGGCTGCTTGGGATGACGTTTTAGAGGTAGCCGACGGGGAGCGGCAAATGAACCCGGCTTATCAGCGCGCTTACGCTTTAACAGCTGGGTACCTAGAGCACCTTATGGACTCGATGGACGTCCGGTTGACTAAGGTTCAACCCGACGCGGAGGTGTTAGAGAGGGTGGAGGTATTGGCCCATAGGGTGGCGTTCTTTAGGTCCAGGCCCGACCCCGATGAGGAGGTGGACACGGTAGTGGAGCAGCCAACGCGAGTGAGTAGTCAGTTGGTTAGATTGACGAGGTGCTTAGCGGCGGTTATGGGGAGAGAAACGCTAGACGAGGACGTGGACCGATGTATCATGAAAGTAGGCACGGACTCCTCTCAAGGTTCTACTTGGGCGATTGCTACTATACTGGCGGAAGAAGGGCCTACTACTTATAAGGCTTTAGCTATTAGGACGGGTAAGAGCGAGGTCTTGATTAAGTCATCTATGGGCTGGTTGAAAGAAATCGGAATTGTAGAATTAAACTCTCCCAGCGGTTCGTGCAGGGTGAATACGGCATCGTGGAAATTGACGGAGCTAGGTGACGAATTAACTCAGGGGGACGTTTAGATGGGGCATATCTCTAATCTCCTAACCGAAGACGATACTCCAATAGGTCGCGACATTAGGTTTGTTCCTGTAGAGTGGGAATCTAGTTTAGGGCGCGCGCCCGGAGACCCGACACTTCACGAGATATGGAACGTCAGGACGAAAGAGATACAAGCTACTTGGGACGAAGTAACGGAGCGACAAAGGTGTACTACCCCTTCCGTAGAGTGGACTGTACCGAGGTCGGAGGAAAGCGATAGAGAAAGTATGTTTTCAACCGTAGGAGACGAATGGTTAGGAGGATACGTAGTCGACCGAGACCCGGTGACCGGTAAAGACGGTGAGCAGCCCAATCGAGGGGATAACTTGCGAGGGGCTAAACTGACGGAGGCGGAAGTGGTTATGATTCGGTTTAGCGGGCGGAAGCCTAGGAAGCTAATGAAGTTGATAGACGTCTCGAAATCGCGGATAAGCCTTCTGAGAAGGGGAGTAGGTTGGAGGTACATAACCCGTAAATTCGCAGAGTTAAATTACTCGGAAGAACTAAGCGCCTGGAATCAGTTATAATGCCTAAGCCGAAGAAGAAAAGCGAATTGGCTGGAAACGTAGATGAAACTCGTCAACGAGATCCTCCTGAAAGAATAAGGAAAGGAGTAACCGGTCAACAACGTATGTTTGTAGACGCTATACAGGCCGATCCTGAGTTGAGCTTAGTAGAAGCCGCGCGTATGGCGGGTTATAAGTATCCGAGTCAAGCCGTTAAGAACCTTATGGCTAAGCCGGTAATACAGGCGATGGTATCAAAGGTCAAAAACTCTATAGCCGAAAGGATGGAGTTTAACGGTATGATCATCGAGTCTCAACTTATGGAGATTGTACTGTTTGATCCTGCTTCTATCTTTACCGACGAGACGGGAGCTATTGAGTTTAAGCGACTAGAGGATATACCGGAGGCTACGCGCCGGTGTATTAACGGTATAAAGATAACTCAGAAGACTTTCGAGAGCGGAACGATAACGGAGATGGAGATTAAGTGGCCTGATAAGTTGGCTGCTATTAAACTGGGTATGCTTCGCGCTGGACTGTTAGAACCAGATAAGCCTAACGAAACAAACGTCTCTATTAACCTAGGCGGTATTAGGGACGCTCTAAGCGAAACTAACAACCCCGTGATCGGAGGCGATATAATAGAGGGGCTGGTCGCTAAACGCGCCGGAGAAGCCTCTAAGAGTTCCCTACCTACTCCTAAGAAACGAAAGACCTGACGATGAAACTTTATAGACACACCGATCTTACCGTATTGGTAGTTATAGGCGTAATTCTTATTGCGTCGTTTGGGGCCTATCTAAACGGTACCCGAGACGTTCAACGCGAGATAGAAGCGGACCTAGCGGCCCATAAGGTTGATATGGAAGAAACCAGACGAGTTAACAAAGAAGAACTAGACCGCGTGAAAGCGATGTTCGGTAAGTAGGATGCGTACTCCTTCCTATAACCCCTACGAACCTTCTGCGGATTCTGACTCTACTACTGAAGACCTACCGGATGGTTGTACTAAGGTAGGACTACTAGGTATCTTCCTTCTAGGAGCTGGAGTAGCGTTAATAGGTTTGGCTCGCCTATTAGCCTCACTAGACTCGATGTACCCGTGATAACTTATCTCGCAATCGAAAATAGGCAAAACGTGGACGAAGACTATACTGACTTCGACGTAACGGGACTGAAGAAGGAGGGACACACTTACCTCTTCATTTACTTTGACGATCAAATTCCCGAGGTACGCCGGTACCTCTCCCGCACCGCTAGCGATCCTGAACTTAACTTCAACTGGTATGACGCTGTAGGCTTGAGTAAGAAACTACCCTTTGACGATGAACGACCTTGACCGCTATCCACGACGCTACTAACGTACTGACTAACCCGTTCAACCTTCTAAGGGTGAACTGGCCTAACATACGTATACCCGACTATCAAGGCGACATTATAGAATCGGTGGCGGTAGGAAATAAGCTAACGATAGTTCCCGCCGGTAATATGCTCGGCAAGGACTTTATCACCGCGTTCATAGTCATCTGGTTCTTCGGTTCGCGCGTACCCTGTCGTATCGTTACGTCATCAGTTGACCAATCCCAACTAGAAGGCGTACTATGGGGAGAGATGAGAAACTGGGTTGACTCTTCTAAGCACGATCTTGGGCTGAGAATGACGCAGTTGAAAATGCAACAGATACGCGGAGACGGCACCGTTCACCCTCTCTCCGAGTGTATCGGTCGCGTAGCCCAAGCCGGGCGCGGGGAAGGCCTTCTAGGTCGACACGTACCAAAAGGCTCCTACCGGTCCTGGATCAACGAGGACTTGGAGAAGTTCCTGAAGACGAGGATACCTAGGGGAGCGGGCGGTGAGTCGCGGTCGCTGGGGGTGATTGACGAGGCATCTGGATTTGAGGACATCCACAAAGACGCCATGGAGACTTGGGCCCATCAGCTACTCGTTATCGGCAACTGCTACGACACGGCTAACTTCTTCAAGACGGAGTCAGAAGCCGGAGACCAATTAGACCCTACCGATAAGACGGGCGTTCGTTACGATTGCCGGGTCATTCGTATTACCGCTATGCAGTCGCCTAACGTCGCGCTAGGATTGGCCGAAGAAGCCGCAGGACTAGAAGCTAGCTACACGCAGGTCATACCGGGCTGTATGTCTTACGCGGAGTATTTATTCCGTCGGACTAACTGGAGCGTAAAGAAGCAGACTATCGGTTTGGACGCTAGGTTCTACGAAGGCGAAGAGATCCGGTTGTACCCTAGCGATTGGCTAGACCTGTCTATCGCCCACGCTCTAGTCGTCGCGGAGAAGTTCCGAGTAAGTAAGCGGGCGCGTACGGGGAAGGCGTTAGGCGTTGACCCGGCGGAAGGAGGAGACGATACCGTTTGGACCGTAGTGGACGACTTCGGGGTGCTCTACCAACACTCTCAGAAAACCAACGACACTTCCACTATCTATCAAACCACGATTGATATCGGAGAGCAGTGGGGGGTGCCGTCTTCCGAGTGGGTGTTTGACGCCGGGGGAGGAAAGGTACACGTGGACCTTCTTAACCGTAAAGGTTACAAAGCCACGGCGGTCGCGTTTGGTTCCTCCCCTACTAAGCCGGAGAAGAGGATTGACCCTAGGACCGGGGTAAGAATCACCGAGGACGCGCCCGCCAACGTTTACAAGAACCGACGGGCTCAGATGTTCGGAGAGTTACGCGAGGAACTGAATCCCCGATCGGTTACAATGGAGTCCAGGCGTATCAACGGCAAAACGGTCGAAGTTCCAGTTACGAAGGACCAAGCCGTGTTCGCTATTCCGTCTCAATACAAAGACCTCCTACTCCAAATGGCCCCGATCCCGCTAACGACCGACGCGGAGGGTAGACTATACGTACTGCCTAAGGGCAAGCCTAACCCTACGTATAAAGGGATGACGCTGGAAAAGTTACTAGGTCGCTCTCCCGACCAGCTAGACTCTCTAGTGTTAGCCAACCATCGCCGACGTCACCCCGTTCAATCCGCTAGACCAAGGTTCATATAATGAATTCCTCTCCTCCCGCCGATCCGCATCCAACGGCTTGTTCTACTGCGGCTTGCGAAACGTGCCGGTTTTCTTCTCCCGACGCTTCGGATCAACCCATTGTTGGCAGTCGCGTTTTCGTGGCGGTCAGATCCTCCGAGATTCGCGGTGCGATTGAACCCCGCGTCTTTGCGTCGTTTGATTCCGCGATCTTGTGGTGCTATTGCACACACAGCCTCCATCGTCCGCACTGGCAGGCGTTTCTGACGAAGTTCGACCCAAACGGCCCATTGCGAATGAACCAAGGCGGAAAGGCCCGGCGTGCGAGATACGTCGGGTGGCAGCAGGAAATGAATGATGGAACCTTGATGCAGCTATTTGAAGAAGAAGTGAAAAACCAAGACGGCTATTAGCGTACTGCCAACGCTTTGATTCACCATTTGGCAACAGATTCGCGATACGTTGTCGGAAGATTAGGTACGACGAACGCCACCGTTTACCGGGTTCGCCCGAGAGGATTTTGATATGACCAGAAAACTTGAAGGCGAACCCGGTACAACGGTTTGTCCGTCGCGTGGCGGTAAGATGCGACCCAGCCGACGTGCGTTTTTGCAAACAATGATGGTTCCGGTGATCGCATCGGCATTGCCAGCGATTGCAACCCCCGAAATGCGGTTTCATTCGGTTTGCTTCGAGGGCGAAGTCATCGAGATTTTCGACTGGATGGTAAGCGAACTGGACGACTACCGTGCGTGGACGATCGTTCCAGCCTACACGGAAGCGCAGGCAATCAAGCAGATCGAGAACCGCATTCGCGAAAAAGTCATCAATTGTGATTGGGACCGATCGTTCGGCAGCGAAACCGAATGGTCAGTTCGGTCTTGCCAGAGCGTCGGCGAAGCCAACGTGATTGCAGCGTCAAAAGAATGGGGCGTCGGCTTTGACGACGCAGCCAGTCGAATGATGGGTTGGCTTTGCGAATGCGATCGTGCTTGCGATTGCTGTTGTCTGTACTCGATGGATGGCCTGGTGCCGACTTGCGACGAATGCTATCGGTGCAAACCTTGTGTGATTGCTGGCATGACTTGGTGGGACGACAATCGGGTTGAAAGGCCCGGTCAATGTCCCCATTGTAATTGGACGTAGCCATCCGACGAACGCTACCGTTGCACCGACGGCCAACGTAAACCGACAAGATAGACCGTAACCCAGAAAACGGGTATTCTATCGGAATAGACCCTATCTAACCTCCCTACGTCCTGTCTCTAGGCCGATTTATGTCTCAGGCGACAAACTACTCCTCTTCTCCGCTAGACGGTCCCGATAGCTCTAAGCTGGTCGAGAACGCTATGCGAGAAATCATGTCCGACGTAGGGGACGCTCTTACGTTGAACGAGATGCAGCGTCGCGAGATGTTCAAGCGGGTACTGGGGCGAGACCGCACTACAATCGACGAAGATTGCGGGTATGAGCCTACGTCCGCAGTAACGGTGGAGAACCTCTTTCACCTCTGGCAGCGCGATCCGATTGCTAAGCGGTGTATCAGCCTTTGGCCTTCCGAGTGCTGGGCTAAGCATCCCAAGGTCTACGACATCGAGCCGGAGAAGGAAAGTCCGTTTGAGAAAGCGGTTGAGGAGATGGTCAGGGGAATGAATGGTAAGTCTTACGCGGACGGTAAGACGGTTATGACCCAGCTTTGGTCGATGCTAGAGACCGCCGAAGAACTATCGCTGATCGGTAACTACGGCGCTATCGTTTTAGGCTTCGACGATAAGAGGGCGCTGAGCGAACCGCTACAAGGCTTTGAAGACGAGACGATAATTGACCAGGGTCTAACTTCTAACGAGTTCAAAGCCCCAGCTCACCGCAAACTCCTCTACGCCCAACCGTACTCTCAACACCACTGTCGAGTGACTCAGTGGTTTAACGATAAAGGTCACCCCAAGTTCGGGGAGCCAAGAATGTACGAAGTCCGTAACGACTCCTCCGATTCAATCGAAGCAGCCGTGGCGATGCCTTTGGGTTCGTTTGAAGTTCACTGGAGCCGGGTGGTTCACCTCTGTCCCCACTACAAAGGTTCGGCTATAATGTCGGACCCTCAGCTACTGGTTATGCTGGACCGGTTGGTGGACCTAAAGAAAGTCTACGGGGGAGCCGGTGAAGGGTTCTTCCAGGGCGCGTTGCCCGGTATTAAGATGGAACCATCCGGCCAGGACGTTCGGTTTGACGATGAAAGCTACGCTCAAGCCAAGACCGCTCTTAACGAGTACGTCACCCGTATGAAGAGGTTCTTGGCTTCGGATACGATGAAGATCGGAACCATAGCCCCTACGGTGGTTTCCCCCGAGGCTCATATCGCCATCGCCATCGAGGCTATCTGTATCGTGGAAGGATGGCCCATTCGTATCTTCAAAGGTTCCGAGCGCGGAGAACTAGCCTCCTCTCAGGACACGGATGCGTTTGACGGACGGGTAGAAGCCCGATGTCATAAGGTGGTTACTCCCCGAGTCGTAGCGCCTTTCTTTGATAGGTTGATAGAGGTAGGAACGCTGCCTGAGCCTGCCGACGGGGGTTGGAAGCTAGATTGGCCTTCTCTGAAGGAAAAGACTAAGCAGGACAAAGCCGAACTAGCCTCCATAACCGTGAAGTTGATCGGAGAATACATCAAGGCAGGCGTAGCTGAAATGATCGCTCCGATGGACCTAATGACTAAGCTGTTAGGTTTCGAGCCGGATGAAGCCCGTGAGATTCTCAAAGGCGCTATGGAAGAAGCCGCAGACGACTTAGACGATATGGACGAAGGATTGCCGGAGCCTCCTACGC
>Ga0307983_1001331_pt1 | contig 10697 bp, 10 predicted proteins | sample OrgLakmetagen991_FD_201845 | JGI IMG/M metagenome (GOLD analysis project Ga0307983, IMG submission 201845) | Saline water microbial communities from Organic Lake, Antarctica - #991 | ecosystem: Environmental > Aquatic > Non-marine Saline and Alkaline > Saline | place: Antarctica: Organic Lake... | reverse complement strand
ATAACTATATAACCTATTATATAACTATATTACCTATTATATAACTATATTACCTATTATATAACTATATTACCTATTATATAACTATATAACTATAATATAACTATATTTATCTATTATATAACTATATTATCTATTATATAACTATATAAATATAATATAAAAAAACAATTTTAAATATAATTTAAATTAAATTAATTATTTAGTTAAAATATTATATTTTTGATAATAATTCATAATATTTAAATAGTAATAATATTTAATTTTATAACATAATAATTCATTTAATATATGTGTATGTGTATTTTTATAATAATTATATTTTGTATATTTTTTTAAATATTTATATTTAGTAATATTTAATGGTAATTTTGAAAATTTATTATTATAAAATGTAAATATCATTAATTTATTATTAAATAATTTAGGCAATTTTATTAATTTATTATTAAAACAAGATACAATATATAAATTATTTAATTTACATAAAATAGATAAATCAGTTAAATTATTATTTGAACAATATATTTTTTCTAAATCAATACATTTACTTAAATCTGGTAATTTAGTTAATTTATTATTATAACAATATAAATATTTTAATTTAATACATTTACTTAAATCTGGTAATTCAGTTAATTGATTATTAAAACAATATAAATATTCTAAATTTATACATTTACTTAAATCTGGTAATTTTGTTAATTGATTATTACTACAATCTAAATAAATTAAATTATTCAATTTTGATAAATTATATAATTCAGTTAATTTATTATTATTAACATATAAATATTTTAATTTAATACATTCAGATAATCCAGTTAATTTATCTAAATCATTATGACTACAATTTAAAAATTTTAATTTAACTAATTTAGATAAATCTGGAAAATTTATAAAATCTTTATAATATACACAAATTAATTTTTTTAAATTTACAAATTTATCTAGATTTAATATTTCATGATAATTTAGTTTAATTTCTTTTACTAATTCTTTATATCTTAAATTCTCTAAAAATAAAGAACTATGTATAAATAATACAACTATCATCGTATAATGTACAATCAAGTAAGTCTTCACATTCTAAATTTACATTTTCATTAAACATCATTATAAAATAATATTTAATTAATTTGTAATTAATTTGTAATTAATATGTAATTAATTTGTATTAAAATTTAATAATAAAAAATAATAATAATATAAATCAATTTTATACTATATATACAATTTATAAATAAATTATATTTTGTTTTTACATATTGTAGAATATATTATAAAAATCTAATTTATTTATAAAAGTATTTCATTATAATAATTCATAATATTTAAGTAATAATAGTGTTTTATATTATTATTTAATAAATAATTTAAGTTATCTAAATTTGTATATTTATTATATTTTTGTTTTTCATATAAATATTTATATGTCATAATATTTCTAGATAATTTTATAATTTTATTATCATAACAACATAATGACATTATATTTTTAGGTAAATAATCTGGTAATTTAACTAAATTATTATTAGAACAATTTAAACTATATAAATACATAAATTTATCAAAATTAAATAAATTATTTAAGTTATTACTACTACAATCTAAAAATTTTAAATTAATTAAATTGTGTAAATCATTTAAATTTTCTAATCCATTATTACTACAATTTAAGTTTTTTAATTTAACTAAATTTTTTAATTCATTTAAATTTTTTAATTTATTATGACAACAATATAACATTGTTAAATTATCTAAATACTGAAAATCATTTAAATTTGTTAATTCATTATTACTACAATTAAATTTGTATAAATTTTTTAATTTAGATAAATTAGGTAATTTAGTTAATTTATTAGAATTACAATATAATTCATATAAATTAATACAATTAGATAAATTAGGTAATTCTGTTATATTATTATATTCAAAATATAAAATTTTTAATTTAGTTAATTTAGATAAATCAGGTATTTCTGTTATTAAATTATTTGAAAAATCTAAATATTCTAAATTTACACATTTAGATAAATCAGGTAATACTGATAAATTATTATTATAACATTCTAGTTTTACTAAATTTATAAATTTAGATAAATCTGGTAAATCTGTAAAGTTATGTGTATAATTATTAATTTTTAGTTCTATAACTGTTTCTTTATTTTGTATATCATCAAAATTAATTAAATTATTTATAAAATGAGTTAAATTATCACATGTTATATAACTCATTTTATAAATTAATTATCAATATTTAATATTTATATTCAATAAATTATATTAATATTTAATATTTTTAATATTCAATAAATTATATAAATATTCAATAAATTATATAAATATTCAATAAATTATATTAATATTCAATAAATTATATAAATATTCAATAAATTATATAAATATTCAATAAATTATATTAATATTTAATATTAATATTTAATATTAATAATTACTAAAAAACAATTTTAAATAAAAATACTATTTTTTTTAGTAATTATTAATATTGATGTTTTTATTTTTAACATAATTTATTAAATTATTATAAATAAATATAATATAATAATATTTTTACGTCATATCTAAGTCAAATTGTAAATATAATAATTTATGTTTTTTATTATAACAAACATTTATTAAACTACTACAATTATATGGAACATAACATTCATTATGTTCATATTCTATGTTTTCAGTTATCATTTTACTAAAATTATATACAATAGGAGATAAAATTTGTAATTTAATTGCTTCTTTATATTCAAAAACTAAACTTCCATTATCTTGAATATAATTATCTTTATTAGACTCATCTGTATTTATATTTTCTAATATTGTTTCCATTTTAGTTTTTATATTATCATCTATATCATCACTATTAAAATGATAAATATCTTCATCTTTAGCATATAATAAATTCATTACATCATTTTTAGGTGTATAATATGTATCTTTTTTATTATCACTAGATATAACTGTTTCATAATCTATATCAGAATTATCTATAGAACATTCTATATCATTATAAATAGCAGTTGTAATACTTTACATTATGTTTTTATTTTTAAAAATATCTTTTACAAATTGTAAATCTAAAATTATATATTTCAAATCTATAATTTCGTTAAATGTAAGAGAATAATTTGTATTTTTGTTATTATCCATAATTTTAATTTATATTTATTTAATTTGATTTTTAAATAAAATCAATTTTAATTATTATTTTTTTTTTATTTTATCTATTTTATAAATAGAAAATAAAATAGATAAAAGTAGAAAAATAAAATAATCTAGAAGATTTATAAAACTCTAGATTAAAAATTATATTTTACAAAAATTAAAATTAAAATTAAAAAAACTAAATTAAAAAAACTAAATTAAAATTAAAAATAAAAAAATAAATAAATTAAAAATAAAATTAAAAATAAATTAAAAATAAAATTAAAAATAAATTAAAAATAAAATTAAAAATAAATTAAAAAAACTAAATTAAAATTAAAAATAAAAAAATAAATAAATTAAAAATAAATTAAAAATAAAATTAAAAATAAAATAATCTAGAAGATTTATAAAACTCTAGATTAAAAATTATATTTTACAAAAATTAAAATTAAAATTAAAATTAAAATTAAAAAAACTAAATTAAAATTAAAAATAAATTAAAAATAAATTAAAAATAAAATTAAAAATATTTATATTGTGATAATCTAAAATAGTATTTTATTTTACTATTTATTAAATATGGTAAATATATATTGTTTATATAATCTGGTAAATATGGTTTTAATTTTCTACAATTAACTATAGATAAAGGGTTAATAATATGTTTATAACTAGTTAATATTTCTAGATTAATTAAATTACCTATATTATAAGGTAATTCAAATATAAAAGTATTATTTAAAATTAATTGTTTTAGATGTATATAATTTTGTAAATTAATAATTTTCTTTATTTTAGAGTTGCGAAGATTTAATATTTCAATTTTTGTATTTGATAAATCAGGTAAAATCATTTTTTCATTATTCATAATATGTAAAATTTTTAAGTTTTTCAATTTACTAATATTTGGTAAATTATAATTAGTACAATTTGATAAATTTAAATACTCTAAATTTACAATATTAACTATATTATAAATATTAATATTATTAAAATTAGAATAACTAAGAGTTAAATTTTTTAAATTTTTTAATTTTGACAAATTTGGAAACTCATTAATTATATATTTATAATACTTATCTAATTTCATATCAGAACATATTAATTCCTCTAAATTAACATATTCTTTTAATTTTTCAATTGATTTTATTTTAATACCACTTATATCTAATTTTTTTAAATTTGGAATTTGGTTAAAATCTGGTAAATTATAATAAGTATCTACACAACAATAATATAAATCTAAATACACTAAATTATTAAATTTTATAGTTTTTGGTATTATATATTTTATTTCATTATTATCTTCATTATTTAATACACTATCATAATCTGATAAAATTAAACTCTCAATATTATCTTTTACTTCTTTTAAATCTAATATACTAAAATACTCATAATTATAAGTTACTACTATATCTAATAAATTATTTTTAATATTTTTATAATATTTTATAAGTATAGATAAATCTTTAATATTATTTATTTTATATTTAATACATTTATCGTTTTTTCCTATATTATAATAACATATATCATTATAATTCATTATTATATTTTTTTGAATTATTATTACTTATTTTAATTATCTTAATTATTTTATATTTAAAAACTAGATAACTAATTTTATTTTAATATATTAATATATTAAAAATATTAATTTTATTATTTATTTTTATTATTTATTTATAATAAAAAAACAATTTTATAAAAATAATATATTATCTTAATTTATAATACATTCATTCATCTAGATTAATATTTAAATTTTTATAAAATAAAATTGTTCTTCCATAATTATATTTATTCATTCATCTAGATTAATATTTAAAATTTTATAAAATAAAATTGTTCTTCCATAATTATATTTATTCATTCATCTAGATTAATATTTAAAATTTTATAAAATAAAATTGTTCTTCCATAATTATATTTATTCATTCATCTAGATTAATATTTAAAAGTTTATATAATAAAATTGTTTTTCTATAATTATATTTATTCATTTATCTAGATTAATATTTAAAATAAATAAATAAATAATAATTCAAAAATGTTTCATAAATTAATATTACAGTTACAAAATGATATTTATAAATGTGTTATAGAATCTATAAGATTTGAAGATGTAGCTAAAGGTAGAAAAGGTGCTATTATAGTATCTCCAAAATACGAAACACAATATAATCGTAATTATTATTTAATACCAATTGTTAGAACTACTACAAAATATAATTATCCAGCACAAATTTATGATAAATATAAAAACACATTTATATTTAATATTATAAATGAAATACAATTTCAATTTAATTATATGTATCCTAATATAGATATTATATTTAATAATGCCATGGTTGAATTATATGATACTAATTATAAAAAAATGGGGTTTCATACCGATCAAGAATTAGATATAGAAGATAATTCATATATTTGTTTATTTTCTTGCTATGAAAATAATTCTAATAATAAAGATGATTTCAGAACATTAACTATTAAAAATAAAGAAACTGAAAAAACAACTGATATAGAATTGACAAATAAATCTGTAATAATTTTTTCAACTGATACAAATAATAAACATTTACATAAAATTATATTAAATTCACAAAAAGCTAAAAATAAATGGATTGGTATTACATTTAGATTATCAAAAACATTTATTCATTTTATACAAAATAAACCATTTTTACTTATCAACTTAGAAGATAATTTAAACACAGAATTTAAATACACAGATGATACAACACATATTAAAGAGTTTTTAATTCATAAAAGCAATGAAAATAAAAAAAATGGAAAATATAATTATCCTATTATTGATTACACTATCAGTAAAAGTGATACATTTATACCTTTATAATTTATTTTTTTAACATATTTTAATTTTTTAACATATTTTAATTTTTTAACATATTTAATTTTTATAACATATTTAATTTTTATAACATATTTAATTTTTTAATATATTTAATTTTTTAATATATTTAATTTTTTAATATATTTAATTTTTTATCATATTTAATTTTTTATCATATTTAATTTTTTATCATATTTAATATTATATATTTATAATAATGGTTGTTTATAATCTCCTTCATTAAGACTAAAATCAAAACCACTATAATAAACAATATCTGTAGTTGCATTTTCTTGTAAATATAATTTTTTTAATTTAACATTACCTTCTTCATATAACGGTTTTAATTCAATTAATTTAGTATTATCAATTAGTTTTTCATCTGTATCATTAAAATTTTCATTTAAATTATCAATAATATATGTTTTATTATTTTTAAATACTGCTTTTGTATTTGAACATCTAATAATATAACCCATTCTTGTTGGGATATTATCAATAGGTAGTGTAGAAGGACAAATTTCATGTGTATATAATCTATTAGTTTTTAATGAAATTATAAATACTGAATTTGGATATAATGTAATATCAAATTCTTTTTGTAGCGTATCATCATTTACACATGATTTTAACTTAAATTTAAGTTTAGTTAAAGCAGATACATTTTTATAATTAGTATAATCCCAATTATTAAATCTTAATTGATTTTTTCCTTTATTAAGTGTATAAAATCCTTTTTTTAGTCTAAAATCTTTATAAAATGTTGTAAATACAATTAATCCTTTTTTTGGCATATCTTTTGTTTTATCAGAATGTGCTTTAATTCTTGCTTTTCTTTCACATACAATTTTTGTAGTTTCTTTTATAATTTTTTTATTTAAATATGTTTGGGCTAGGACATGATTTAGTTTAACTTCATCTGTGTATAAATATTTACTAATATTATTAACTTTGGATAAAATATCATTATCAATATCTTTAAAATTATCTGTAGGCCCATCTAAATTAGATGAACAACGTAATAAATTAAATTCTCTATCTTTACTATTTTCTTTTACATTTGATAAATAAATACCTTTTCTAAAAGCAGCTGATGGTTTATTAGATTCTGTTAAACTTTGAAATTCATGAATAGAAGTTAAATTTTCATAATATTGTTTATTATCATTAAAAAATCGATTAAATAAAACACCTACATTAAATACATTTCTTGGAACTTCTCCAATATATATAAATTCTATTTTATTTATATCTACAACACTTACATTGTTAATATCTAATTCTAAATTATTTAAATCACATTTAGATAATTTTTCTTCAGATAAAAATGTATTAGGAGTTTTACTATTATAACATATTGAATAATTACTATTATCCTTATATAATTCCTTGATTATAAAAACTTTTTCATATTCATTTAAATCTAATAAATTAATATACTTATTTACATAACCTGTTAAATATAATAACGGCTTTTTCTTTTGTTTATCTACTTTAACATTTACATCAATTTGAACATCAGATTTATCTGTTTTATTAAGTTTTACAAAACTTTCTTTTTCTTTGACATTAGATGAAACTAAAGATTCAATTGTGTAATATGTTGTTCCACAAAAATTATTAATTTTATATTCTGGACATGTTAAACCTTCCGTAAAATAATATAATAATTTATTTTTATTTAATAATAATTCATTTTCAATTTCTAAATTTGAACTTTCTAAATTTAAACTTTCTAAATTTGAACTTTCTAAATTTGAACTTTCTAAATTTGAACTTTCTAAATTTGTAGTTTCTAAATTTGTAGTTTCTAAATTTGTACTTTCTAAATTTGTATGTTGTGTAGATAATTGATTTTCTGTATTCATTATATAATTTTTAAATAAATTAAATATTTGAAAAATCAATTTTAAATTATATATTTAATTAACATTAAAAATAGAAAAAAAATAAATTGATAAACCGATGACTAAGCTTTTAAAATCTTAACCAAAAAATATAACTAGATTACTAAGCTTTTAAAATTTTAACCAAAAAATATAACTAGATTATTAAGCTTTTAAAATTTTAACCAAAAAATATAACTAGATGACACAACTGATAACTAGATGACACAGTTGATAAACTAATGACTAAGCTTTTAAAATCTTAACCAAACATATAATAAATGACACAGTTGATAAACCGATGATTAATTAAATTATGTTCTAATTTATATATATTTATTTTTTTTAGTTTTAGTATTTAAATTATGTTTTTTTAGTTTAATATTTTTAGTTTTTAATATATTATTAAAATTAATATTTGGGTAATAATTTATAATAGTATTAATTTTAGATTTATGTATTTTATTTATTAATTGTATAGTAGGACCATATTTATTGTCTATAGAATCATTATTTTTAATAAGTGTTTTTTTATCACCTTTATATTTTCTAGATATGTAATAATAATTTATTGGTATTTTATATTTTATACATAATTCTATTTCATTTTTAGATAATCCACCACCACCTAGGAAAAAAGATTTAGTAATACCATTTTTATATTTTTTTTTTAATATAGTATGTAATTGAACCCATTTTTTTGTATTTGATACAGGTTCGTTTTTACTATTTAACCCACCATATTTATTTTTATTACTATAATCTGAATGATAATATTTTTTATACACAAAATTAGGTAATTCATTTTGTTTAAATTCATTTATCTGAATCATTATTATTTTTAAATCCTTTCTTAAATTAGATATTTTATTAAACACATAACCTATATCTAATGATTTTATATTTACTTTATCTCCAAAATATAATAAAAATGAATTAATTGGTATTTCATTACATATATTTTTAATAATTTTATCTAGTATAATAACAGATTTAAATTGATGTGAATCGCCAAAACCTATTATCATATAACTATTATTATTATTAATTTCAACACATATTTGATTTATATTTTTAAAATCACTATTATGCATTTATATATTATATTTAAAACATTTTTTAATATTATTTTTTAATATTTTTTTTTAATATTATTTTTTAATATTTTTTTTTAATATTATTTTTTAATATTAGTTTATTAAATTTTAATTATTTAATTTAATATTATAAAAAATGACAAAAACCAAAACGAAGAAAACAACACATAATGAAAATGATATAATAAATAATAGATTATTAAATAATGTAAAATTACATAATGATACTATACAATTTTTTAAAGATGTAAATGATACTAAAATAAGAGTTTTAAAAGAAATACAAGACTCTAAAATTACACATTGTAAACATTGTAATATTATTTTAAATAAATCTATTAAATTAAAACATTGTAATTTTTGCTCAACATGTAATATATCAATTTCTACTTTTAAAGAAAATATAGAATATGATAATATAAAATTAATGAAATTAATTAAAGGTTATGGTCCTAGTTCTTTACAATATTATGGTACTATTTTAGATTATTGTCCTTAAGTTAATTAATTATTTTATTTTAGTTTTTAATTTATAATTATTTATTTTCTAAATAATTAACGGCATCTATAATTGAATAAAAAATTTTGATATTTTGTGTTTTTGCATAATTTTTATATATTTTTCTAATATCTTTAATATCTGATAAATGTAAATCTTTACGTTTTTGTATATAGTTAGAATGATTTTTTATAAGTGGAATTACTATAGCATCGGCTTTAAAATTTTTAAGTAGTGATAATGAACCTATTAATCTATAACCTAATACTCTAGATTGTTCAGACATATAATCCGCACGTAAATAATTTAACTTAAAATCTTCATAATTATTTTTGTTATATTTCCAATCAACACCTAAATCTTTAAATAATTCATCTTGGTCTATCCAATTACGCTTTTCACTTATTTGAGATTTTATAAATGTTGATTTACCAATACCAGGTGGTCCTAATATTACATAACCTTTTTTATGCTTTTTATAATTATTATCATATTTTTTATAAACATCATTACCTTTACAAAATGCATATTTACTTGACATTTTTTATTTTTTTTATTATTGTTTATTATTGTTTATTATTGTTAATTATATTTATAAATATATTTATATTTAATTATATTTATATTTAATTATATTTATATTTAATTAATTATATTTAATTATATTTATATTTAATTATATTTATATTTAATTAATTATATTTATGTTTAATTATATTTATGTTTAATTATATTTATGTTTAATTATATTTATGTTTATAAAAAAAATTGTTTTATTACATAGATAATAATTTTAATATTAAATATGAATAATCTTGATATAAATATAGAAAAACACAAACAATTAAAAAAACTATTTTTATTTTACAAACTGATAAATCATATCTAGATATATATATTATTAATAAAGATATTAATACTATTAATTCATATTTTAACAAAAATGATAATTATAAAAATTATTATATTAATGAATTTAAAATTTTAGTTACTAATAGCATTAAAAATATACAAAATAAATTAATTAATCTAGAAGAATAAAATTAATACAGAAGAATAAAAATTAAATTAATACAGAAGAATAAAAATTAAATTAATACAGAAGAATAAAAATTAAATTAATACAGAAGAATAAAAATTAAATTAATACAGAAGAATAAAAATTAAATTAATACAGAAGAATAAAA
>Ga0307983_1001330_pt1 | contig 10721 bp, 14 predicted proteins | sample OrgLakmetagen991_FD_201845 | JGI IMG/M metagenome (GOLD analysis project Ga0307983, IMG submission 201845) | Saline water microbial communities from Organic Lake, Antarctica - #991 | ecosystem: Environmental > Aquatic > Non-marine Saline and Alkaline > Saline | place: Antarctica: Organic Lake... | reverse complement strand
TGTGAATTTTTCGCTGCGAAACTGCTCTCGACGGCAGCGAGCGACATAGTTTCTTGTTTTTGCGCTTGTACGTCGTGCATCCAATAAGATCAACGCAGTCTGAGTGGTCAAGTTTCGTGCATTCTGATGATTTCTTTCTCGCCATTTTGATGTATGTTTTTTTAAGTAAATTGTATCAAAAAATGTCAATGAAAAAAGGGTTATCGTGGACATTGCTCATTTCGGCTTTTATCGTCATCGCCGTAATCGCTATAATGTACTGGAAGCGAAAACGCATGTACTCTGACCACGCCACTATAAACCCACCGCCTGGTTATAAGGTCGACATTTCACCGCCACGATCATTGACCAATACATGGCTCACTTATAATGGCTCGACGTTACTTGTGCCGTTGCGCGTGTGCGGCAAATGGCACCACGATTTCGTGATTGACACTGGTAGCGGGCGTTTAGTTACGTTGAATCAAAAACCGTGTGTTGATGTGGCGCCAAAAAAAGTGAATCTCAGTTACGGAAGTATGGGAGTTGAAGCGGTGAAAACAACGCAGCCTTTGGACGTGCAAGTGGGCGCACTGAAAATGGAAATCAAAATGCCCACGGCGTACTTTGCCGACGCATGCACTCGCGGCCATTGCGCTAATATTTTAGGCTTAATGCCGCCGGAGAGTGGCGGTACGTTTCCACATCACAGTTTTAGTATTATTTTCGACGGCGTCGGCGGTGGATGGTTCGCGCTGTACCCTGATCCGCCTGACAACGCTATTCCCATTGAGTACACAATTATCAAGGGTTTCTATACATTGCCCAATGTGCAAATCGTTAATCCTCGCACGGGAGAGCGAAAAAAACGTCACGCCGCGGTGGACAGTGGCACAACATTGGTCGAATTTCCCGCTGGCGTCGACATTTCCGAGCCGCTCGATATTTACACGGGTGATGGCAAAACAAAATTGGCTTCACTGCAGCCGCGAGATATGGACACATCGGCCGCGGTATCGAGCGCATTCCCTGATCAGACATTTGTGTTGGGTTTGCCCTTTTTCCGTAAAAAACACGTGGCCTTTAACGGTGATGAAAAAAGGATTTACATATGGGCATAAAATGCGCAAAACGAGAAAATGGCTTATTTTCGCGAAAAAAATGTAGCGCGTCCAATAAAAAACATACATATATAAATCAAAATGGTTGCATCGAAATGGATTTACCCAAAAAACTCTAAGACGCAAGCACAAAAGGCTAAATATCGCGCAACGCATTACAAAAATGGAAAAAAGAAGACCGTTCGCAAGCCGAAGGTCGCCAAGAAAAGCACTGTGATCACCATTCGCATCCCAAAGAAGAAGGCCGCCCCGCGTAAGCCTAAATTGGTTGGCCCAAAGCGCCCAAAGAAGGTGACGAAGTCTGAAATCGCAAAGGCCCGTCGTTGTCTTGTCGCTAAGCGTCGCGCGTCGCAGCGATTGGCTCTTACCGATAAGCATTTGAAGGCGGCCGAGTCGCACAAGAAGGCAGCGGCCAAGGCTGAGAAGTTGGCTGAACGCAAATCGGCACACGCGGCAAAGGCGTTGGCGATGAAAAAGCGTAACTGCTAAGTAAATTAATTATTACATATGCGATTCGAATTGTATTTTCTTTTTCTTTTGTTTTATTGTAAAATGGTCGACCTCCGCCGTGTGTTGTCCTTTGACATGGGGTCACGTAATATGGCGTACGCGTTAGTGGAAGAGCCGCACACGTTGATATGTTGGGGTATGATCGATTTAGGCGTCAATCAAGCGCGGCAAGCGACTGAGAATTTAATTGATTTGTTAGAGAGTGACGCGTACCGTTGGATGCGAGAGAATCACGCGTACGACGTTGTCGTTGAGCAGCAGCCAGCGAACGGTGTGTGTAAAACATTGGCGCACGCTTTGCAGACGTATTTTCGGACAAGTGATTTATTGAATCCAGCGTGTGAGAAACCGCGCTCGTTTCATTTCATGGCGGCGCACAGCAAGTTGAAATTCGACGTTGACATTTACGACAAGGTGCGACCGGAGACGCACGCGGAGCGCAAAATTGTGTCTATGCGCGTGGTCGAAGAGTATTTAGACCGCGAAGGCGAGGCGTACAAATTCTATGGGTCGCGCAATCATAAGCAGCAGACGGATTTGGCCGACGCGTACATTCAAGGATGCCAAGAGTTGAAGAAAATGGTGAGCGGTAAGAAACGCACACGCGCCGCTCAATTCAAGCCTTCGCGGTACACGGAGAAGGAACATTTCAGTCCGAAAAGCGCCAACACTATTAAGCACTCTGAAATCGAATGGGATTTAGTGGATTTTGTTGCTACGTGAGAGATGACCATGTCGTGAAGGTCACTTTCAGACACCGCGGTGCTATTGAATTTACGTCACTCAAGTAGCGCGCATTGTAGCGAGCGCCTGGTTTCATGGTGCGCTGCATTTCGCTCATCGCGGTGATTAGTTTTTTCGACGCACTCACACTGACCCGGCAATCAATTTTGACGTAATAAATACCGCGATGACTGACTACATAATGTCCTTTTTTGGAAAACTTCATCAAATACGACATGTCTTTGCGCGACGGAGGGTCGAAGCCGCGTCCGCCGCTCTTGTCCGATAGATTGTGCGTGTGAAATGTTTTCAGATCGCGGCGTAGCGCACGGGTCTCGTCGAAATGAAGGCCATTGGCGCGTCTCGTCACTACGCCGGCGCTCTCTTGCCGGCGCGACAATAAATTTCTTAAATGTTTACGTTGTGCCGTATCAATTCTCATCTTTTATTCTATGTGATAATAAATTATTACTTTTAACATTGGAACCGAAGTTTAGAGGGGCAACTAATGGTGTCGCATCCCGTCTGAAATACGGCGTCGGTGTACTGAATCAACGGCAACGCTCCGGCAAGTGGATTGCGCGCCAAATTGGCCAATTGAACTTGCGGGTCTAATTCCTTTACAATCAACGGAGAGCGTTTATGCGATTCAGGCTTCCAATACAAACTGTATCCATTCACTGAGTCTGCCGTCAATGATTGAGCGCCGCCCGGTCGCATAACTTTGCCGACCAAATCATCCTTGAGCGTGGGGCGCGGCTCGTAATTGCGCATTTGCTCAAATCCAGGGTACGCGTCGCCACTAATGCCCAATCGCAAACTACCTGGCATAGATCTCCCCATTACCGTTTTATCGTATGCTCCGCGCGTCAATGAACGCTTGAAGAGGCCAGGCTCGCGTAATTGTTCGTAGCCGTTTTTGATTTGCGTGCTTGGCCCCGCTGCGCCAACGTACGAAAAAAGCGGCGCCTGCTTAGGTCTAATTGTGCGCGCCTCACGGTGCAGACGCGGCAAAGAGTGCTTCACTGGCTGAGAAGGTGCGCCTGAAAATGATACTTCAGTTGACATTGTGTTTTGTTAAAGTAAAAATAATTTAATTACGATCAAACCGCTTGCCACCGCGCAGCATCACCGTCCACGTCGTGTCGACGCAAAACAAAATGTGCATTGCGGCGCCCACTAAAAACCAAAACACAATTGCCGTCCACAAATCCCATCTCTTATCAATGAGTGTAGTTGCGTACGCAAGCACCACTGTCAAAACCACATCTACTACCGCAGTGTCAAGTAGTCGCGCACTGTGTACTCCTTCGCGCGGCTTCCCAAAAACATTTTTGTATTTGCACAATGACATTATTATCTCTTTTTATTTAATCTCACACGTTTTTATTGTTCGTAAAAAGATGATGGAATGCGCGCCTCACCTGCCAGTAAGCCATCTTGCGGCGGAGGCGCAGTCTTGAAATCCAACGTCGCAGCCGACTCGTCGCATCGCATTGGCATTTGACGATTCGTATTACACTTTTGCGAATCCTCACCCGAAAATACGGCGTGTTTTGTGCCAACTGTCGTTTCGTGAACAGGAGCGCGAGTCCACTCGGCCACAGAGAAGCGCTCGGCCCAGCGGCCCTTGTGTCTGTACTGCTGCGCACGCACCACCGGACCGCCAATGGTCGATCCATTAGTCGCCACCGGCCGCGAAGAATATTGAATCAAGCCACGTTTCATATCTGAACCAGGGTACACGATTCTCGTTCCGTCGCCAAAACCGCGACCGCTCGACGGAATGTTACCGTGGCGCTTCGTCCAATAACGACCCTGCGCCGTTCCTTGTGGCATTACTTTTCCACTGCGTGTCGTCGGCGCACCGCCCTCAAAGTCAAACGGATTGTAGTCGTCCAACGCACCTTGAGCCGAATTGTACTTATTCGCCATTGAATTGGCTGCATTGTCTCGAGCCCATTCCATTCCACTCAACTCAACTTCGCCCCATTGGTTGTTCGCGTTGCCTTCCGGCTCGTACATGAGCGCCTGAGACACTTCGCGCTTCGGCGGCTTCAACGTGGACGGTGAATTCCATTCCGGTCGATAAGCGCCGTTTCTACCCGTCGCAGTGGGTGTAATTCCCCAACTCAGCATATCGTCGCCAGGCATTTTGAAATTCTCGATTCTATATTGCTCCGGTTTGTACACGGTCGACGTCATTTGCAAATTATCAGGCCGGCCCACCGCTGAATTGTCATACTCAAAATTTTGCATGAATGAACGCTGCTCACGGCTCGGCGCACTCAAACCGCCATTGTCCAACACGTGCGCCTGCGGCGATTGCTCAAGTGGCGGTGCCGACGACTGCGTTTGCATCGCTCTAAAACGGCTTTTAGCGTCCGATGCATACGTTTCTTGCACGCGCCTCTCAGTTGGATCGCCGCTTGAAAATAAATAAGGGCTCGCGTATGCTGCACTTGCAGCGCCAAATACACCCATTGCGAGTGCTTCCATTGTTTTTTTAAATACACGTGATGATTATATTTTTATTCGTCCTCGGCGTAACTGTACGAATACGTGTACTCGTCGTCATCGTCTTCGTCTTCGTCTTCACCTTCAACGTCAACCAATTCATCATCTTCGTCGTAAAAGTCCGAATCCTCCTCCTCTTCCTCATACATTTCATCACTTTCTTCTTCCTCGTCGTATTCCTCTTCGCTCAATTCCGCTTCCGACTCATCACACAAACTATCCACTTCTTCTTCCGTAACAGTTTCATCGTCGTCAGCAAGGAATTGCTCATCTTCCGAATCCAAAATATCGTCGTCAGCCTCTTCCGAATCGGTTTCCATTTCAATGTCATCCTCGTCAGTCTCATCTTCCTCCCACTCTTGCTCCGCGTAACGCTGAACCGGCTTCAACGTACGCCCGCTTCTTGTTCGCTGTCCTTCGGCTGGTTTCCAATAATCACCGTACATTCTGCGAACAACGTCAAGTGGTGCCTTAGCGGTCGAGTTGGATGTATTTTCGCTCATTGTTTTCGTTTTTCTTTTCGGTTAGATTTTTTCCCGCACGTCGGAGACGCCGTAGTCGGCCATTCCTCGCTCACCGCGACCGTTTTCACGCGCCTAAGGTAACTAAACAGCGAGTTTGAGAGCGTTTTTCAAAACATTTTTTTAAGTGTAAAAGTTGTCACGATAATGTCGTCTGCAAATTTAATCAATCGAGTTTCCGATGCCATGCGGTATATGAAAAATTTTTGCGTTTCAAGCGCCGCGGAAGCCACTCATTTGTGTTTGGCCGGCCTTGGCGGTGGAAAGTTCAAACTCACGCACGACCAAGAAGTGGGTTTGTGGAAGATCATTCGAGCGGAGATGTTTCCTGAGCAATTAAACCCAGATGACGAGAGATCGGCACTGTACATGAATTACTTAATTGAGAAGCCGCCGCCTGACCCGCTTGTTCCGCGGCCGCCGTATTTCGATTTCGATTTTCACTTGGAACGCGATCTTGAAGTGGATGAGTTTTTAGAGGAGATATTACGACCCATGATGAGTGAAGTGGTGGGCAAGTTATTTCCCGACGTGGATTCGTGGTCGTTGCGCGCAGTGGTTTCCACGGCATCTTCCAAAGAGCGCGAGAAAACCGTAAACGTAAACGGTCAAGCAGAGCCGTGTAAAGTGAAGTTAACGAAACGAGGCTATCACATTTTGTTTCCCGAAATGCTACTGACTAAGAATGACGCGGCGGCAATTCGATTGTGCGTGGTACGGGTGTTAAAAGAGAAGCACGGCGAGCGCTTCTGTCGAATTACGCGAAGCGACGGTAGCGAACTGCTAATCGACACGTGGGAAAATATCGTCGATCCAACGGTATTTAGTGCCAACGGATTGCGCATGTTAGGCTCGCATAAGGTAGTGAAATGCCCGGAGCACGACAAGAGTGGATGCAAGGTGTGCTCCGGTTTTAAGCGCGTTGACGAGGGCCGCCCGTACTCTATTTGCGCCATGGTAGGCGGTCGCGGTGAATTGGTCGACCCGGGCGCGGCGGAGGGCAGCGTTGAGCGCAAATTAGCCGATCGTTGGGCTAAAGTGAACAATGATTTTAGCGCTGCATTGGAAGAGAATACGATTCACCGTGAAGGCGAAGCGCTTGAGCCGAAATTTGAAGAGGGTGGGTTTCAGTTTGGCGGCGACGAGCGAAAAGCGATTACAAGTGTGCTCAAGAGTGGCGGAGCGTCGTCGGCTGAAAAAGTGTACAATCACACTTCACATTTACCGGGAATTTACTTTGCGAATAGTCGCGCTAAAGATTCCAAGCCTTTTATTGTGGTGCGAAATCGAAATGCCGCGTTTGAGAAAATAGAGTTGTTCCTAAAGGATTGTTTTGGCCAACCCGGATCGTGGCGCTTCAAGAGAGACGGTGTGCGCACGGGAAAGTCACTGTGGGAAGAAATGGGCGGTAAGTTGCGTCAAATTGACATTTACGTGCCCGGTGTGTATAAGCAAGACGAGCGGCAGAGGCAAGCGGTTGTACATTCGACAACTTTTCCGGAATTTAGAGCGGTACCGTTTAATAACTTTTGCGCCAACGTGGGCCGTGAGCACTCTTCTAATCGAGTGTACATTTACGGCTATTACAATAAGAAGTCGAAAATGTATTTGGTGACGCCTAATTGCTTTTCGACGAACCCCGTGCCGAATCGCGTGAGTTGCAAAGAATCGCGTCAATTTTTCCGACTCTTACAGTCGACCATGCCGCCGAGTGTGAATACGTGGCTACTGCGCGCTGCCGAAATTCCGAATTCCGACATTTCAGGGCCGTCGTCGTTGAATTTAAAGGCGCCAGAGGGGTCGGATGGAATGCCGCCAAGTGAATTAGCGGCGCTTATGGCTTCGCCTTCATGTGCCGGAACGTCGACTCCGCTTGACGTGCAAACGTACGCGCGTGCCAAGCGCAAGGCTATCACTGATTTATCGGTAGACATTCAAAAGGGTGACATTAACCACTGTTATAATTGCCACCGTCCGATTGCCGCGCACGACAAGTCGCTGCGTGATTGTCAATGTGAGACGCCGATTTTGGTGCCGTATTACTTTATTTGCGGCTGCTGCAACTTAGCGCGTAACCGCAAGAAGTCTGAGCGCAACAAGTGCACGTGCGAAGTGGCCATTTATAAGTAATAAATAAATTTCTTTACAAATGTGTGACTTTACGCAGCAAGAAAAGGTAATGGTTTTGAAAACCGTGGCCGACGTGTGTTTCGGCGTGCGATTAGCGGCAGAGAAAGTCGAATTCAACGAAGTGCAGATTATAGACGATGAGACGTTAGATTTCGCACCTCAATCGCTCAATCAGTTTTTGGCACCACTATTAAATGTGGACACGCGGTTTCGGCGGTTCCTAACGTCAAGTGAATTGAAAAGAAAACAAACAATCAGCGCTCTGCGAAGTATAATACACATTTTGAATTCGTACGAGAGCACTACTGTGAAATTTGAACTAATTACAAATGAATTGATCAGTAGAGGTGGAAACTCTACCGTAACATACAGTGTCGTTTGTTATAAGAGACGATAAACGAGTCCTTTTTATTGGTGGTGACGGACGGCGCGCGCCAATCACACGAATTTCTTGTGCTCAAAACGACGCACAATCTTATGCAATTTACCGTAGTAAAAACGAGCCGCACTTGCTACATAATCTATCCCATATTCATTCGCGCCAAACATTCGCGTGTACATGTGATCAGTGTGTAATGCGAAATACATTACATGGCAAGGCGACGGATCACACCGCTTTTGAATGTGAAATTCTCCCACGTCGTCCAAGTGTTGCACTTTATCACCGCCTAAGCGCCACGCACTACGCCACGCCAACGTTAATGCATCGTAAACATTCTTCTCAAATGGCATTACCATGGCACACGCCCAATAATGACGGTTGTGAATGAAAACAATCAAATCAACGCCCTTTGGAAAGTGGACTAAATAAAACGGGCGCACTGAACGCATTTTTCGAGCATCACCAGTCGAAGAAATAACCTTACGATAAGTCTGCTCAATACTATTTTTGAGCACTGCGTTCAAAATAAACATGTCTGATTTTGCGCGCCGCGCCGCCGCTGCCGCTACTGCATCGGCGTCAACTTCAGGTTCGCCTGTAATCGTTGACGCCGCCGCCGGCGCCGCCGTCACTACCGCTCCCATTGCACCACGTGAATCCATTATAAAACCCGCTTTGAATTACTTGAAAAATAACTTTTTAGTTAGAGAAGTGTATTGGCTAACCTTTGTTTACCCGTTTGAAAAATTCTTTCTTTTCGGAATGTGGCGCGGTATGCCCTTCAAGGATATTTGCGCTTCAATTACAAATACGGCTTCGGATTTTTGGACACACCATCCGGAAGAGTGTGTCGATTTAGTGTACAGGGAATTCGAATCATGGTTGGCGTACGCGGATTTTGTCATATACTTAGTCATTATTGGGCTGATCATTAAGAAATGCCTTGTGTAATAAACTATTGTTAACGAAAATCAAATCCTCCCGGGTCGATAATTTAACGTACTCAGAAGGGAGGCAGTCCCTAAAGAAATCGACGCCTTTTATAAAGTAGATTTCGTCGTTTCGTATTGCGTACGTCATTACCCACAAAATATCAGACGAATCACGTTCGACGCCGCACTTTACACGCAGACCTAAAAAAAACACTGCGTTCACCACACATTCGGGCAGCCACGCTAATATTTTTTCACACCACACATCGTTTGTGAAACACGTGTTTGGACCAAATGTTATAATGTCATAGTTCATCTTTTATTATCCGAAACCGTAAAATCATTTGTTTGAGTTTTAGAGAAATAATCGTGAGTTTCGTATACGACGGCAAGTGGCATAGTCACGGGCCACAAACTTGCAAACAATGTCCCATAGGCGATTAAAGGCAAGGCATTCTTCATATTCGCGATTGGATGATTGCCGCATCGTGATAGGGAAAGGTATTTCCAAAATAAGTATTGAAAAGAGATGCCCATTCCAATTTCATAATAGTTTTTGGAGACGAAACTCTTCCATGCATTCATGAATAATATTATTATTATAAAAGTAAAAAATGTCACACTATAATACACTTGACTTTACCGATATTTCCTTTGCGCAGCAAATCGCCGCCTTCACGCGCACCAACTGCAATCCAAATATGAAAATCGACACGCACTTCTATCAGGACCCACGTGCGCAACAGACATTCTGTCCGAATACGTGCACTTCACTGCCAGGTGGTTCGTGCCCACAGAAGAATTCTCTATTTGCTGACATAAATACGCCCATGAAAGATCATGGAATGCCGCAGTCGCCGTGGCAGGCGCTTACCACGGCGCCGCAAATCCCGCACGGCCTTCGGCGCGACGAGTCGGAAAATTGGCCGCTTTCCGGGCCCGGCACAATTGTGGGCATGATGACGCACGTACCGGGCCGCAAGTTGTAATAAAAACGATTCAGACGCTCTTTATTTTTTCGTTAAATTCGATTACACTCAGTAGGCATTCTTGTTCGGTCGCTTCCAAGAAATCGCGCAAATACATATAGTCACCGCAGTCTAATTTCCGATTCATTATAGATTCATCATGATAATACCACCACGCTAAGAATGACAGAGATAAATCATCTCGACCGTACATTTTACATGAGTTGGAAAACGTTATTTCAACTACCCGTAAAAAATAAACGTATTCGTTGCCATAGTTTTCATAAAGCCACTCTAAAACATCAATATGGCTCGTCTGAATGGAAAGTTCAATGAAAATATCAATATTAGAGCTAAGACTGATTAATTTCATATCTTTCAACACTTCCAAAAAATCAATTCTATTGTGTTGAACTATACTGAGGCATAAATTATGGTTGATCTGTATAATGTTATTTTGTACAAGTTTTTCAAATGTTTCTTTTGGAATGCGGTGGTTGTTAAAGAAAAAAGAGTTGAAATTTTGCAAGTTATCGCTCATTTTTTCCAACATCAATTCCAACATTTTTCCACCATGAATGAAAATATGCATTTTTTCTGAACTATAAAGAAACCCTTTGATCCTTTCATTCTCTTCCATGTCCATTAACCATTCGAAAACGTCGTATTGTTTTCTATAAATAGAATTCTTTAGCGTCAAACGCCAAATCTCGTAAAAGGGTCTTTTGTAGCACCGCTTGTTATAATACATGTGCTTCAAAGCCCTCAAATTTCCCTTAAATGAATGGTATATCCAATCCTTTTTCCCGTACAATTCAAATAAGGTAGCAAACACGGAGTTCTTGTTTTTTACAAGCAGAAACAGCGGGCACGACGCTCGGACTAATGAAAACGCAGTTTTCGAGTCATCCGCCACTACGCAAACGTGGAACAAAATG
>Ga0307983_1001329_pt1 | contig 10727 bp, 7 predicted proteins | sample OrgLakmetagen991_FD_201845 | JGI IMG/M metagenome (GOLD analysis project Ga0307983, IMG submission 201845) | Saline water microbial communities from Organic Lake, Antarctica - #991 | ecosystem: Environmental > Aquatic > Non-marine Saline and Alkaline > Saline | place: Antarctica: Organic Lake... | reverse complement strand
TAACTCTAGAATAGTAAAATAAATCTAGAATATTAAAATAAATTTAGAATAGTAAAATAAATTTAGAATATTAAAATAAATCTTGAATAGTAAAATAAATCTAGAATAGTAAAATAAATCTAGAATAGTAAAATAACTCTAGAATAGTAAAATAAATCTAGAATATTAAAATAAATCTAGAATAGTAAAATAAATCTAGAATAGTAAAATAAATCTAGAATAGTAAAATAAATCTAGAATAGTAAAATAAATCTAGAATAGTAAAATAAATCTAGAATAATAAAATAACTCTAGAATAGTAAAATAAATTTAGAATAATAAAATAACTCTAGAATAGTAAAATAAATCTAGAATATTAAAATAAATCTTGAATAGTAAAATAAATCTTGAATAGTAAAATAACTCTAGAATAGTAAAATAAATTTAGAATATTAAAATAAATTTAGAATAGTAAAATAAATCTAAAATAATAAAATAACTCTAGAATAGTAAAATAAATCTAGAATAGTAAAATAACTCTAGAATAGTAAAATAAATCTAGAATATTAAAATAAATTTAGAATAGTAAAATAAATTTAGAATATTAAAATAAATCTTGAATAGTAAAATAAATCTAGAATAGTAAAATAAATCTAGAATATTAAAATAAATCTAGAATAGTAAAATAAATCTAGAATATTAAAATAAATCTAGAATAGTAAAATAAATCTAGAATAGTAAAATAAATCTAGAATAGTAAAATAAATTTAGAATATTAAAATAAATCTAGAATATTAAAATAAATCTAGAATAATAAAATAACTCTAGAATAATAAAATAAATAAAATAAATATAATAAATATAATAAATATAATAAATATAATAAAATAAAAATGAATAACTTAACATTTAATAGTAATTTATTAGAATTATCTGAAACTAAAGAAAACAATACATTTCAAAAAATTACATATTTTAAAAATGAAATATATAAAAAACAATTACCATTAATATACTCATTTGAGGAAAATGTAGAAACATTATTTAATGACTTATATAATTCTTTAATTTTAGATTTAGATAGGCAAGAAAAATTTATTAATATATTTCAGTTTAATGATAAAAAAATATATCATTATAATAATTTAATGTTTGTTGATTTATATACTAAATTTATAAATAATATTGATAAACAAAAATCACAAACAGAAATTATTAATGAAAAAGTTACATTTTTAGATGGATATTATAAGATAGATAATTTAATTAAAATTTTATATTATGCAATTTGTCAAATTAGTTCTGCACAAATTACTTACTATATAATGAATGTTTATAATATAAAAAATAAGGCAGATTTTTTGTTAACAAATAAAACACCTAACTATTACACAAATATTATAATTGATATTAATAGAAAACAAGTATATAAAATTACAAAAAGATTATTAGTAAAATTTGATAATATAGGAAAAAATACACAAAATATTAACAATAATATAGATTCATATATAAAAAACCAAACTAAAAAAGTTTTAAATATTTTAGAAATATTTAAAATTAAAAATGATAAATTAGTACATGAAATATATGAATTTGAAAATGAAAAATATAATTATGAAGATGATTTATTTTTATTGTTAACTAATAATTCGGGATATAAATATTTTTTAAATCATTACAATGAAAAAATTCTTAAATCAAATACATTAGATATATTAGATAGTAATATTTCAAAAAACTATATTAAAAAAATATCTGATAAAAAAAAATCAAAACCTATATTTCCAACAAATGTATTAAAAATAAACACTTTTTATAGTATTAAAGAATCTGAGTTTTTTAATCATAATCCAAATATAAAAGATATATTTTATTTTTCAAATACTAAATCTTTAGATTTAGTTGAAAAATTAGTTAATTATATTTATACTATAAAAAATGAAACTTTAAAAAAACCTTTAAATTTTATTAATTATGATAATAATTTAAAATCTTTTTATTATATTAAATATGAAAAAAAAAATGAAAAAAATAAAAAAACAGAAATTGTTTATAAATTATTAGATATAAATGTTGAAATGTATAAAATATATTTCAAATGTTTAAAATCAAATATTGATATACATATTGATATTAATGATGAAATGGAAAATATTAAAAAAAATATTAAATCAACTTATAAAAGTAATGTAAATAATTCAATTGATAAATTAAATGTAAATTTTAATAAATTTTTTATTACTTTATTAAGTAAAGATCATTTATTATATATAAAAGATACGTTATTAAATTTAATATTTAATAATAAAACTAAAACTAAAAATTTAGAAATAATAAAATATGAAAATATAGATTTACCATCATGTGTTGTGTTTGATATAAAAAATAATTTAATTATTAAAAATGATTATTTTAAAATAATAATAGATAATAACCAATTTATATATCAAGTTATTAGTTTTGTAAATTACCATATTGATGATTTTAAAATTAATTACATAGTTAATTATTATAATTATAAACTAAAAACTATTAAATTACCCGATTTTAATTCTAATATTAATAATAATTATCCTTTTAAAAATGAAAATAATACATCAATACCACAATTAAATAATAATAATGTATCTAGAAACACAGAAGAAACTAATATTTCTTTTAGTAATAATGCAAACCTAAATATATCAAAAAATCCACATAAAAATATAAAACCAAAACACCTTACTACATATAGTACATCATCATTTGGATCACCATCAACACAGTCATCAACAACAACATCTATAGATTTTGATACATCAAATAGTACACCATCTACAGTTTTTGGTACACCAATTTATACACCATCTACAACATCACCTACAACATCACCTAGAACACCATCTACATCACCTAGAACACCATCACCTAGAACACCATCTACAACATCACCTACAACATCACCTAGAACACCATCACCTAGAACATCACCTACATCACCTAGAACACCATCACCTAGAACACTATCACAACCTAGAACACTATCACAACCTAGAACACCATCACAACCTAGAACACCATCACCTAGAACACCATCTAGAACGAAATCTAATTTCCATTTATCTACTAATTTAGGAATTTCTTATTATGTAGATTATATATTTTTAAATAAACTAATATTTATTGAATTAGAATAAAATTAATTATATATTGTCCATAAAATATTTAAAATCATTTTTAGACTTTATTATACATTTTTCACATAATACATATATACCATAAATAATTTTATTTGGACATTTACCATTACATAATTTAGGTTTTAAATTATCTATATCTATGTATATTTTGCCTTTTTCATTATTTATTATACAATTTTTACAATCTATAATTTTACAATTATCATTTGAATAATAAATTTTTATAGTATATACTTTTTCATATATATTTGGATTATAACAATTATGACAAAATGTATTATTCATTAGATATTGACTTTTTAATATATATAATTCATATTCATAATTTTTTATATATAAAGTTTCTTTTAATTCATTTATAAATATAATTTCATTATTTATTTTTTTATCATTTACATAATCAGTTATATAATTCATATTATTTAATTTATGTTTTAATTTATATAACTCTAGATAATTTAAGTATTAATTTATATAATTTAAGTATTTTTAAATATAATAAGTATTAATTTATATTTAAAACTAAATAAAATATTTTTATAATCTAGAGTTATATAAATTATCTAGAGTTATATAAATTATCTAGAGTTATATAAATTATCTAGAGTTATATAAATTATCTAGAGTTATATAAATTATCTAGAGTTATATAAATTATCTAGATTTTAGATTAATTTATATAAATAAAATTATTATAAAATTGTTTTTATTTTAATAACTAATAGTTTTATAATTATAATTTAAAATGTATTATAGATTAAATAATGCTTGTGGAATATATTATTTAAATATTTATGATTTAAATAGTATTCCAAATCCAAAAAATGTAATTTTACTAAATATAACTAAAAAAAGATTAAATGTTTTACCTGATTTATCAAGATTTATTAATTTAAAATATTTATATTGTGGTAATAATAATTTAAAAAACATACAAAATTTACCTTCTAATTTAAAATCTTTATATTGTGAACATAATGATTTAATTGAATTATCAAATTTACCAGAAACATTAGAATTACTAAATTGTGATTATAACAAATTAAAACAATTACCTGAATTACCTTTAAATTTAAGATTATTATCATGTAATAATAATAATTTAATTGAATTACCAAATTTATCATTATTATATAAATTAGAAGTGTTATGTTGTGATTATAATAAAATAACAGTATTAACTGATAATATTAATATCAATCATTTATCATGTAATAATAATAATTTATCTGTATTACCAAAAATAAGTTATAATTTTAAATTTTTATATTGTAGTAATAATTTTAATTTAAAATTACCTAGAAGTATAATTTTTAATTCAAAATTAAAATATTATAAAAAATATAAAACTTATAAAAATATAAATGAATTAACTTATTTATTAAATTATAATATAGAAAATTACTATTATTCTATTATTTTAAAATATTACACTAGAAAATTAAAAATTAAAAATTAAAAATTAAAAATTAAAAATTAAAAATTAAAAATTGTTTTTTTCAATCTAATCTATTTTTTTATTTTTACTATATTAATTTTTAATATATTAATATATTAATTTATTAATTTATTATGTATTATAAATTATTAAATAACATTAGATATATTAAAGATTTTTATTCTATTTCATATTTAGATGAAATAAATGTTGAAATTAAAAATAAAATTAATATATTAGATTTAGCTGAAAAATATTTAACAAACTTACCTAATTTAGATGATTTTATTAATTTAAAAGAATTAATTATATCTGATAATAATTTAGATAAATTACCAGATTTATCAAAATTAGTAAATTTAAATTTATTAAGATGTAATGATAATAATTTAATTGAAATTTCAGATTTACTAAATTGTATTAATTTACAATATTTATATTTATTTAATAATAAAATTGTAAAAATAACTAATTTTGATAATTTAATAAAATTAAAATATTTATATTTATCTTTTAATAAGTTAATAAAATTACCTAATTTATCAACATGTATTAATATAAAATATTTAGATTGTTCTAATAATAAATTAACTAAACTACCAAGCTTATCTACTTTAATTAATTTATCTACTTTAAAATGTGATAATAATAATTTAACTAAATTACCCAATTTAAATAAATGTATTAAATTATTAAATTTATTATGTAATAATAATAATTTAATTGAATTACCTAATTTACCTATTAATTTAAAATATTTAAATTGTTCAAATAATAATTTAATTGAATTACCTAATTTACCAATTAAATTAAATAATTTAAACTGTGAAAAAAATAAATTACTAAAATTACCCAATTTAAATAAATGTGTAAATTTACAAAATTTAGAATGTAAACATAATAATTTATCTATATTACCTAAAATACCAAACAATCTATATTATTTAAATTGTTGTTATAATAATATAGTTAAATTACCTTATTTTTCAAATAAATCAAAACTAATATTATTATATTGTAATTATAATAAAATAACCTATTTACCGGATTTACCACTAAAAATATTAAATTTTAATTTTTATAAAAATAATATAATTAAATTACCAAATCGTATTACACAATATAAAATATTATAATAATAAATATAAAATCTATAATAAATAAAAATTAAAATTAAATATAAAATATAAATCTAGATAAATTAACAAACTCTAGAAATATAAATATAATTAAATATTGAAAATATAATTAAATATAAATATAAATAAAAATTAAATATAAAATATAAATCTAGATAAATTAACAAACTCTAGAAATATAAATATAAATAAAAATTAAATATAATTAAATATAAATATAAATAAAAATTAAATATAATTAAATATAAATATAAATAAAAATTAAATATAAAATATAAATCTAGATAAATTAACAAACTCTAGAAATGTAAATATAATTAAAAATTGTTTTTTTTTATTAATATTATTATTATTATAAATTATTATAAATTATTATAAATTATTATAAATTATTATAAATTATTATAAATTATTATAAATTATTATAAATTATTATAAATTATTATAAATTATTATAAATTATTATAAATTATTATAAATTAGTATTAAAATTATATTATATTTTTAAAAAATAAGTAATAAAAAATAAAAAATAGTATATAATAATTACAATTAATAAATTAGTAACTAAATTTAATGGCTTATATGCAACAAATTAATGAATCATATTATAAGAGTATTGCATTATGTCATATAAATAATGATTTATATATGTTAAAATATCATTTAAATGGTAATAATATTTATGATATTAAAAATAAAGACAAAATAAAATATTTAGTTTTAATGAATTTACAAATATCTAAAATACCAGATTTAACTGAGTTTGTTAATTTAAAAATGTTAGATTGTAGTAATAATCAATTGACAGAATTCCTAGATTTATCAATGTGTGTTAAATTAACTAGCTTATATTTAACTAATATTAATTTAAATGAATTACCAGATTTATCAAAGTGTGTTAATTTAAAATATATTAATTGTAATAATAATAAATTAACAAAATTACCAGATTTATCAAAGTGTGTTAATTTAAAATATATTAATTTTGGATGTAATTATATAATTACTTTACCTGAAATTTTAAATTTACCAAATGTAAAAACAATAAATTTATGTGATAATTTAATTTTAAAATTACCATATTTATCAAAATGTGTTAATTTAAAATATTTATTTTGTAGAAGTAATAAATTATTAGATTTACCTAATATAACAAAATGTATTAAATTAGAAGAATTAAATGTTAATAATAATAAATTAACTAAATTACCTAATTTAACAAAATGTATTAAATTAAAAAAGTTATTTATTAGTAATAATAATTTAACTAAATTACCAGATTTAACAAAATGCCTTAAGTTAAAATATATACTTTGTTCTGATAATAAATTAACAGATATTGATTTAACAGGTTGTATTAAATTAACAAAATTAATTTGTTCTAATAATAAGTTAACAAATATTAATTTAACAGGTTGTATTAATTTACAAAAAATAAATTTAAATAATAATTTATTAATAGAATTACCTAATTTATTAGAATGTATTAATTTAGAAATATTAATATTAAATAATAATTTATTAATAGAATTACCTAATTTAGATAAATTAACTAAAATTCACACTTTATATTTACATACTAATAATTTAATATCATTACTAGATTTATCTAAATTAATTAATCTATGTATATTTAATTATAAATATAATAATTTTAAAAATATACATTCAAGTATTACACAATGTAAAAAACTATATTTCTATAAAAAATATAATAAATATATAAAAATAGATACATTAACTAGTTTACTAAATTATAAAATTAAAATGTATTATTATTCAAATATTTTAAACTATTATAATAATTGTAAAATTATTTATTATTAACTATTTTTTATTTATTTTTTAATTATTTTTTAATTATTTTATATTTTATTAATCTAGATGTATAATTTAGTTTTTTATATTTATTATTTTCTATTTTCTTTTTTTTATTTTATTATTGTCTACTTTTTATTTTTTATTTTATTATTTTATTTTATTAATTAATCTAGATGTATAATTTAGTTTTTTATATTTATTATTTTCTATTTTCTATTTTTTATTTTATTAATTAATCTAGATGTATAATTTAGTTTTTTTATTTATTATTTATAATTTTCTACTTTCTATTTTCTACTTTCTATTTTCTACTTTCTATTTTTTATTTTATTAATTAATCTAGATGTATAATTTAGTTTTTTTATTTATTATTTACAATTTTCTACTTTTTATTTTCTACTTTCTATTTTTTATTTTATTAATTAATCTAGATGTATAATTTTTATTTTTATTTATTATTTATTTTATTGTATGCTATTTATAAGTTGTATGTTATGTTGTGTCATCTATTTATCAACTGTATCATCTATTTATATTTGTAAAAATAATTAATTTATTAATCTAGAGTTTGTTAAATTATCTAGTAAGCTTTGTAAATCTTAACCAAACATTTTTATTTTTAATCTAGAGTTTGTTAAATTATCTAGTAAGCTTTGTAAATCTTAACCAAACATTTTTATTTTTAATCTAGAGTTTGTTAAATCATCTAGATACTTTTTTTATAAAATTGTTTTGTTTTTTTTTGTTTTGTTTTTTATTAATAATTATTTAAATATGTATTACAAATTATTAAATTCTTTAACATATTATCATAATGATATTTTAAAATCTATTGAAAATAAAAATAATATAGAAGAAATAAATTGTGAGAATAATAATTTAACTGAATTACCAAAATTTATTATATGTTCTAAATTTTTAATTAAATTAAATTGTGAGAATAATAATTTAACTAAATTACTTAATTTACCTATTAATTTACAAGAATTAAAATGCAATAATAATCAATTAACACATTTAATTAATTTACCAATTAATTTACAAAATTTAAATTGTAGTAATAATCAATTAACAGAATTACCAAATTTACCAATTAATTTACAAAATTTAAATTGTAGTAATAATAATTTAATATTATTACCTGAATTACCTAATAATTTAATTGAATTAAATTGTATAAATAATAATTTAATTGAATTACCTAATTTACCTAATAATTTAGAATTTTTAAATTGTAATGATAATAATTTAACTAAATTACTTAATTTACCTAATAATTTAGAATTTTTAAATTGTGATAATAATAATTTGGAACAATTAAATAATTTATCTAATTGTATTAAATTAAAAAAACTTTATTGTAGAAATAATAAATTAACCAAATTATCTAATTTACCTGATAATATAGAATTACTATTAATAAATAATAATCTTTTAACTTCATTACCTAAATTACCTAAAAATTTAAAAGTATTATTTATAAATAATAATAAATTAACTTCATTACCTAAAAGTATAATACAATGTAAAAAAAATATTAAAATTTATAGAAAATATAATCTATATATTAATTTAGATGAATTAAATAATTTATTAAATTTAACTATAGAAAATTATTATTATTCCAGTATTATGAAATATTATAATAGTAAATACTTAAAAATATAATAAATTATTTTATTAAATTTAACTATATAAATTATTTTATTAAATTTAACTATATAAATTATTTTATTAAATTTAACTATATAAATTATTTTATTAAATTTAACTATATAAATTATTTTATTAAATTTTTTTATATTGTTTTATATTAATTTATGTAGATAATAATTTAGTTTTCCATTTACAATATAATATTTTTATTTATCAGTTATTATGAAATTAAATATGTTTATGATTTTAAATATTTACTATTATAATATTTTATAATACTATAATAATAATAATTTTCTATATTACTATTTATTAAATAAGTTAATGCATATAAATATTTATATTTATTATATTTTTTATAGTATTTAAGTTTTTTACATTGTATAATACTTTTAGGCATATTTGTAAATATATTATTATGACAATATAAATATATTAAATTAACACACTTTGATAAATTTGGTAAATATGTTAATTGATTATTATCACAATATAAATGTGTTAAATTAATACAATTGGATAAATCTGGTAAATGTGTTAATTGATTATTAGAATAATTTATGCTGAGTAAATTATTACATTTAGATAAATCCGGTGATTCAACTAAATTATTATTAAAACATAATATTATTTTTAAATTAATACATTTAGACAAATTGGGTAAATATGTTAATTTTTTATTATTATCTACATTTAATTTTAATAAATTAATACAATTTGTTAAATCTGGTAATTTAGTTATTAAACTTGTTGATAAAATTAAAATTTCTAAATTAATTAATTTAGATAAATTAGGTATAAAAGTTATTTTATTATTATAATTAATTATTTTTTTCAATTTTATACAATTTGATAAATTCGGTAGTTTTTTTATTTTTGTATTTTCTATTGATAAATTTATTAAATTTTTAAAATATGTTAAATCTATTGAATCTATTGAATCTGTTGAATCTATTGAATCTGTTGAATCTGTTGAATCTGTTGAATCTGTTGATTTTTCAAATTCTGGAATATTTATGAAAGTTATATCTGGTAAATGTATATTTTTTATATTTTTTTTAGATAAATTAGAAAGTTTATTAATATTATCTAAATATTGTAACTTATTATCTAATTCATAATACATTTTAAAAACTAAATTAATTTATTTAATATTATAAATAAAGTATCTAGATTATTTATACACTTTAGATTGACAATTAAACAATTTTATAACTAAATTAATTATTTTTACTTTTTGTATTTATATTATATTTTAATTAAAAAATTTTTTTATTTTATTTTATTTTAAAATAAATTAATCTAGATTAAGAAATAGAATAGAAATTGAAATAGAAATAGAAAACTATAAATTAATCTAGATTAAAAAATAAAAATTGAAATAGAAAACTATAAATTAATCTAGATTAAGAAATAGAATAGAAATTGAAATAGAAATAGAAAACTATAAATTAATCTAGATTAAAAAATAAAAATTGAAATAGAAAACTATAAATTAATCTAGATTAA
>Ga0307983_1001327_pt1 | contig 10729 bp, 19 predicted proteins | sample OrgLakmetagen991_FD_201845 | JGI IMG/M metagenome (GOLD analysis project Ga0307983, IMG submission 201845) | Saline water microbial communities from Organic Lake, Antarctica - #991 | ecosystem: Environmental > Aquatic > Non-marine Saline and Alkaline > Saline | place: Antarctica: Organic Lake... | reverse complement strand
CTTTCTAAGGAAGTTGGTGGAGATATAATTAAATGTGGATATATAATTTCGTATGATACTTATTATTCCACTTCAACAAAAAGACTTTATTATATTTCAATAAATAATGAAGAAAAATATTATTTGGGTACTATTGATGATTTTAAATCAAAACTTAAATCTATTTTAAGAGAGTGTAGATTAGATGATATTTTAGGTAAGAATAAAAATAAATAAAATGGATATTAGTTACGATACTTTTCAAGATTACCTTGTAGAAAAGGGTTTTAAAAAAGATGAACACCAACTTTATAAAAAGGTAGGTGGGGATCTTATTATTTGTGGGTTTTTATCACAAACAAGGTATTCAACAACTATATGTTCATTTGAAATATTGGTTACTTCTGAGTGTGATGATCGTAATTCATTTGATGTTTTCTTTGAATGGGATGATTTTAAATCATCGATTAAATATATTTTGAGAGATTCGCGATTAGATGATATTTTAGGTAAGAATAAAAATATTAAAAATAAATAATATACAAAATGAATTACTATAATATACTCGGTGTTAGTAAAGATTCAAGTGAATCTGAGATAAAAAAAGCGTATAGGAAAAAAGCATTAAAGTATCACCCTGATAAAAACCCAGGTGATGAAAAATCAGAAGAGATGTTTAAGAAAGTAGGTGAAGCATATGATGTTTTATCTGATCCTCAAAAGAAAAGTAATTATGATAATTATGGAGATCCCAAAGGGAGATCAAACCCTTTTGGTGGTGCTCATGGTCAAGGTCAAGGATTTGGTGGTGATCCATTCGATATTTTTACTGATATGTTTGGTGCGGGTAACCCATTTACTAGTGATAATAGATCAAGACGAAGTAGAGGAAGAAAAAGAGGTTCTGATTTAAGAGTCAATATAACACTTACACTTAAAGATGTTTTAAATGGTGTCCATAAAAAGATACAAATAAAAAGAGAAGTTCTATGTAAATCATGTAACGGTGAAGGTGGTAGTAACCCTAGAGAGTGTATGAAATGCAAGGGTAAGGGTAAAACCCAAAGAAGAATACAAACTGTTATAGGTGTTCAAATAATGGAGAATGTCTGTGATAATTGTGATGGTACAGGATCTATTAATATCAACAAGTGTAGTAGCTGTGGTGGTATGAAAGTTGAGATTAAAGAAGAAGTTATTGAAGTAGATATCCCTAAAGGAATAGAGGATGGAATGGCTCTTGAAATGGCTCAGAAAGGAAATGAAGTTAAAGGTGGAATCACTGGGAAACTTGTTATCATTATAAATGTAGAGGAAGATCCTAACTTTGAAAGAAGAGGATTTGATTTACTATTAGATAAAGACATTTCTGTTGTTAAAGCTATAATGGGTGGTGATATAAACATAAAGACATTAGAATCAACAGTTAAGTTTAACATTGATAAAGGAACTCAAAATGGAAAAACTCTTCGATTAAGAGGTAAAGGACTACCATATTTAAATGGTGGTGATAGACGAGGTGATCTAATAGTTAAGTTAAATGTTATTATTCCTAAAACTTTATCGGATGAAGAATATTCAACAATAGAATCTTTATCGAAATCACCTAACTTTGAAGTATAATAATTAAAAAGAAAATATGAAAGATTTATTTGTACCATATGAAATAGCTTCACGGTTAGAAGATATCGGTTTTGAAGAACCTAGTTTAGCTTATTATGATTCTAGTAATCATAAGTTATATCAAGTTTCTCCACCATTTACTACTGGAGATCCTATTTTTGGATCTTTTGTTCCTAAACATAATAAAAAACATCTAATTCCTTTAATAGGAGCTCCTTTATATCAACAAGTTTTTGATTGGTTTAGAAAGGAACATAACTTACTTGGTGAGGTCAACATTGGGGATAAGGAAGAATCTTATACTTATCGAATATGGGATGATGGTAAAACTAGAAAAATATTAGGTGATGGTAAATCTAGTATAGGATTTGATTTTAATGGTTCTTTTGATAAGGCTAAGTTAAAATGTGTAATGGGGTTAATAAGTATAGTTCATAAAAGAAATAAGTAAGTAATGTTATCAAGAATAAGAAATATTTTTAAAGTCAAAAGTCCGTGTTGTGGTCATTATATGAAAAATGTATTGGACATGAAATATGATAAATTAGTTTATGAATGTTCTAAATGTAAAAAAGAATGGATATAAATAAAAACACCACCTAAAAATAGGTGGTGAAAAATTAATAACAAGATGGAACTTGTCATTTTAGTGGTATTTTAAATATTATATTTATTGTTGATATAAACCTTTTAGTAGTTTTTCAAAAAATGATATCAATTCCTTATCTGTCAAATCATCAGTATTTACATCATATACTTTATTTGCATCTACTTCATTTATTCTATCGATCATTAACTCTCTTGTTTTCATTAAACTTTCCGAATTTTTTAATTTCGTTATTGTTATTGTTATTCTTTTCCATAACTTTTATATTTTTTTATTTTAATCATCATCATATTCAATAGATAAATCTTCAGTATCATCTCCACCGAATTTCTCATCTAATTCTAATTTCAGATTCAATAAATAATCTTCATTGATTTCATCAATCTCAACATTATCGGTGATCTCACCAATTAATTCAAAACCTTCAATTTTATATTTTTTAAACTTAACAAAACATTTTTTAATGTCATTTAAGTCTAGTTCTTTTTCAGTATCTTCTTTATCAGTTACTTGTTTTAAATCTATTCTAAATATTATAGTATAGTAATAAATTTCATCAGAAAACTTAACAGTCAAATTTTGGTGAGTCTTAGTTAAATAACTCATTTCAGATGACTCTAATTTTAATCCTAAGTCTTCGAATGTGATTGTTTCATCACTATCCTTTATCTTTCTTTCCAGATCTGGATCATCAGCACTTGATTCACCTGTATCTTTTGGTTCATCACCAAACATCCCTTCGATGTCTGTTTTTATGATAGAAAGTTTAGATTTTATATATGACTCAGGTGTATCTGAGCTGGTATAACCAACATCTTCACCATCTTCTTCTTTATCTTCTTTGATGTATTGTAAGTATTTCTTAATAATCATATAGTATATATTAAATTATTTACTTAATTTTACTTTTGAGTAAATATTTATCGACTTTATTATCCCATATAACATAAGTTTTATAGCTACCATTCTTATCTTTTTTGTTACTGATTTCATCCATTAACATATCATATGATCTTTTAGTTTTCAACCACCTTTTAGTAGCTACTTTACCGTTTAACTTTTGAGTAACAAATCCTCTGTTTTTAATAGCATACTTTTTGAGAAATTCCACTTCCTTGTCATCAAATTGTCCTTTGAATTCCAACCCCTTTTTATCATTTTTGACTTTAGGTTTTGTTTTAGGTTTTGGTTTAGGTTTAGGTTTAACCTCCTTAACAGGTTTTGGTTTAGGAGATGGTTTAGGTTTAGGTTTTGATTTAGAAACCTTTTCAGATATTTTAGGTTTAGGCTTAGAAACTTTCTGGGGGACTTCTTTAACCTTTGGTTTGGTGACCTTTGGTTTAGAAACCTTTTTAATTTCTTTCTTCTTAGGTTTCGGTTTTGATTTCGGTTTTGATTTCGGTTTAACATTCTTAGTCTTTTCTTTAACTTTAACTTCAACTTTTTTAGGAGGTCTCCTAGATCTTATTCTAGATATAGACCTTGATTTCGATTTAAAGTTGTCATAAATGTTACCATCATCTTCATTACTTTCTTCTTTTTTACTGAATATAGAATATAAAGTAAAGAAAACAGCAATTGCTGATAAGAATGATATCCATATAGTATTTACCATAGTAGTTATATTTTATTTAAACTAAATTGTTTGAGTATTATATAGTAAATAATAATCTCTATGATCACTTAATATATACATTATGAACATTAAACAAACACTTATTATCTTATTTATGTTAGTTATTGGATATTCTGCGAGTATGTCTAATAGGGTTCGTAGTAGTAATAATAATTACCATGTTTCTATGGATGATGATAAGTTATTCATAAATGATTCAAGAATTAAAAAAGCTGTCGAAGAATTTGTTAAAGATGCATCAGATAGAGGTTTAGATAAAAGTCTTGTTGAAAATTACATAAAAAAATTAGATCATATTTATATTTCTTCTGAATTAAGTGATGATGAATTAGGAGTTATATCAATTGGAGATACTAGTTATATTTTAATTAATAGAGATAAGGTCAAATCATATGTTGACTTAAAATTAATAATTTATCACGAGTTAGGTCATTGGTTTGGTTTAGATCATAGTGGTGGTAAGTTAATGGAAAGTATTCGACCAAGTATAAACCTTTCTGAGTGGGATAGTTATGTTTCTGAACTTATGACCAATATTAACCGATTGATCATTGAAAATAAAACAATTAAACCATATAGGGAATGACCTTAATAATATATAAGTTAAATAAAAAAGCTTATGTATAATATTGTTTCAAATCAACATATAAACAACGAAATAAAAAAGTCAAATTATTATAAGACTGTTCTAGGTAAGAGCTTGTCTGTTAAAAAGAATGGTAGGCGACAATTTAGGTTAGATGAAGAAGAAAAATTCATCAAATTTTATATGGATGAATATCGAAGTGTATTACATAGACTTGGTAAAATAGGAAGGTTAAACTTTTTTGTTGATCACTACCTTAAAGAAGATTTAATTATTTTCTTTTATAAGGAAAAGGATTTCGTATTTGAACATTCTCCCGCTCTTTTGAGATCATTAGGTATAAATTCTTATTTATCGTCATTCATTGAAAAAATAGAAACTGAATATAAAGATGAAATGGAGGGAGTTGGTGATATAAAACTTAAAGATGATGAGGAAGATCCAAAGGAAAAGATAGCTTCAAATCCAGGTTCTGTTACTTACGAAGATATCAAGAAATATTATAAGAATAAAGGAAAAAACCTCAAAGGAAAGTAAACTTTATTATATATACCAAATATAAATAATGATGTTATACTATTAATGTCATAAAAAATAAAATTAATTATCATGGCAGAAAACGAAAAGCCAAAGAAAAGAAAAGCAAGGGTTAAGGATTCTGACAAGTCTAAATCTAAGTCTAAATCTAAGTCAACTCCTAAAAAGAAATCGACTCCAAAGAAAAAGACTACAACTAAAAAGAAATCAACCCCTAAAAAGGCTACTCCTAAAAAGAAAACTACATCTAAGAAATCAAATACTAAGTCTAAGTCTAAATCAACGGCTAAAAAGACAACGGCTAAGAAATCGACAGTTAAGAAGTCAACTTCTAAACCGAAAACGACTCCAAAGAAAAAGACTACATCTAAAAAGACAACGGCTAAGAAGTCAACGAATAAGTCTAAATCTACTAAACCGAAAGCTAAAAAGGTTGAAATGTTGAGGGATGTTACTACTAGTAAACCTTTAACAAAAGTAGAAGATAAACCTTTAAATAAAGAAGTGAAAACTATCACAGATAAAATGGCTTCTAAACAAAAATCTAAAGAAAGTAAACCAAATATTTTACAAAGATTTTGGAATTGGTTAAAAAGTTTATTCTCATAAGATTGACCCTTATTATTTTATTTTAAAATTTATGGAGAGTTTTTTTGTTATTATAACATAAATTTAGTATATTAAATAAAAAAGAGTAAATATGAAAGATGTTCTATTTGATATGGATGGTGTTTTATGTGATTATATGTCTAGATGGAATATAATCAAAGAAAAATATCCTGAGTTAGAATATCCACAAAGTCAATTTGGTTTCTTTTCAAGGTTAGAACCAATGGAGGGAGCAGTTGAGGCTTTCAATAAGATAAAAAACTGTGGTAAGTATAGATGTTATATTCTTACCCGACCATCTATTAAAAACATAAATTGTTATAGCGAAAAAGCTGAATGGATAAAAGAACATTTAGGTGAAGATGTATTAGAAAATATGATAATCGCATGTGATAAATCTATGGTAAAAGGAGATTATTTAATAGATGATGTTGATATACATGGTCAAGATAGGTTTGATGGTGAACATATCCATTTTACTCAAGATAAATTCCCAAATTGGGATTCAGTTTTAAAATATTTAATTCAATAAATGAAGATAAGAAAATCAGAAGATAATAAAAATATCGAAAAATCGTTACCGATTAAAGAAATAACGGATTTATATAAGTGATAGTGAAATAGGTAATAAGTTTTATAAAAAAGGAAACAGAAAAACAATGTTCGTGAACGAGGATAAATAAATAAATAATGAAAAAGTTAAAATTAATGATGATGATGACACTAATGATGTGTTTAGTAGGTATGACTTCTTATAGTCAAGTTAATGAAACAGATATTTTTGTGAATAAACAAGAAGTCAAAACAATTAATTTCAAGTTAGAAAAATCATCTGCCATAAATCTTTTTTTGTTTATGGTATATATTAATCTCATAAAATGAATATCGTTATATAATATATATGTTTATGAAGTATATCAAAGTATATGAGGGTTTCTGGAGTGATAGAAAGAAACGAAGAAATGCCAATAAATATATACAGAAAGCTGAGAAAGAATTAAATTCACATATATCTAAGTTTATTAATCAAAAGTATGGGTTTCAATATAGTGCTGTCGTTTGGACTAGTAAGAGCTCTAATTATAAAGAGATAGACCACGATCAATTAACATTCAAAGGTATAGAGATAGAACCTACATTCTATGATAATAGTGATGTTGCAACCGGTGTTTTCTTTTATTTAATATTCACAGATAAGAATAATCAAGATACATCAATATATTTTAACTCAGACTCAGTTACACAAAATCAAATAGATTTAGAATATGTTAAACCTTGGGATTTATCTAAAAATTCTTTGAAAGGTACAATATCTGAAATAGAGGATTATGATGTTAAGGATAATATAGACTATGATGATCCAAATAGATATCCAAATAGAGGTTATATAGATTATGTACCTAGTGAATATAAGACTATTGAATTATTAACCGAGTTAAAAGGTTTACTTCAAAGTATTAATGATCAAATCAATCTATGATATGTATATGTTTGTAGGGTTATCTTTCTTAATCTCAAGAGTAGGATACTTCTTACCAAACTCTCTAACATCAAATGGTTTAACAATAAAGTGTTCTCCTGTCTTACTAGGGATAGTAGTTACAAGTTTATCACCAGTAGGTTGATATGAGTTTACATCAGAGATAAGTTCAACCTTTGAATTTTTATGTATTGACATTATATTTCTTATTTTTAGTATATATAATATAGTAGTTCTTCTTAAAACTAATGTTAAATAGTATCATATAAATAAAAAATAACCACTAACAATTGAACTTATTAATTGAATACTTTAAACCAAGTAATGACCAAAGACATAAAGAATATTTAAAGTGTCTTGAGAGTAATATCAAGAACTCTCACATATCAAAAATCCATATATTTACTGAAGGTGAAATTCCACCTATCGAATCAGAAAAAATTACATTTATAAAATCTGAAAGCCGACCAACATATAAGACTTTCTTTGATTATTGTTCAGAGAATCTTAAAGGTGAGATCTGTATTGTTTCCAATAGTGATATAATATTTGATCAATCACTTGGGTATATTAACTCTGAAAACATTGAGGGTAAGTTCTTGGCTTTATCAAGATGGGATCTTATTGAGAATAGAATAAGACATTATGATATTCCTTATTCTCAAGATTGTTGGATATTTAAATCTCCAATATCTATTCCTAACTGCGAGTTTAGATTAGGAACATTGGGTTGTGATAATAGAATAACATATCTTGCTATGAAAGCAGGATATATTGTCACCAACCCTTCAAGAAAGATAGTTACTAAACACCTACACACATCTAATTTTAGGACAGTAAGTAGAGATCAGAAAGAAATGGTAAGGGGTATGTATTTGTTTGTTGACTCAAATGATAATGTATCCATTCCATCTGAAAACTTTGTTTGTTCTCCCGAGGAAGTTTCGAATGTTATTAGACATATTCAAAGAAAGAAGTCTCAAGTTAATAAATAATAAAATTAGATTTAAATAATGAAGAAAGCATTAATAACAGGAATAAACGGACAAGATGGTTCGTATTTAGCAGAATTCCTTTTAGAAAAAGGGTATGAAGTATGGGGAACAGTTAAAAGAAATTCTGTTTCGGAAAATCAATCATCAAGAATCAATCATATATTTGAAAATGTAAATTTAGAATATTGTGATATAAATGATTTATCATCTATTATACGAGTTGTTGAAAAATCAAATCCTGATGAAATCTATAATTTAGCAGCACAATCGCATGTTAGAATTAGTTTTGATCAACCAATTTATACATCTAATACAACTGGTATAGGAGCACTTAATGTTATAGAAGCAGCAAAACTTATAAACTCAGATATAAAGATTTATCAAGCTTCTTCATCGGAAATGTTTGGAAATAATATAGATGATGATGGATACCAACGAGAAACTACTCCTATGTGTCCAGTATCTCCATATGGTTGTGCTAAGGTATTTGCTTACAACATATCTCGTAATTATAGAAATAGTTATAATATGTTCATAAGTAATGGAATATTATTCAACCATGAATCTCCACGTAGGGGTTCAAATTTTGTAACAGCTAAAGTTGTAAAAGAAGCTATAAAAATCAAAAAGGGGATATCATCTGAATTAAAATTAGGTAATTTAGAAGCTTCTCGTGATTGGGGACATGCTAAAGATTATTGTAAGGCGATGTGGATGATTCTACAACACGATAAACCTGACGATTTTGTATGTGCAACAGGTAAATCACATACCGTTAAAGACCTTGTTGAATATACATTTTCTAAGTTAGATTTAGATTGGAAGAAGTATGTAAAGATAGATGAAAAGTTCTTTAGACCAGAGGAACTTGATGACCTTAAAGGAGATCCTAGTAAAATTAAAAATGAATTAGGTTGGGAACAAGAATATTCATTTGAAGATATGATCGATGAGATGATCGAATATTGGGATAATAAAATAAATAAAGAAGTATGAAACTATTAACATTTTATAGTGATACACACAAAGAATTATATGAGAAGTTTTTCGTTAGTTCATATAATAAACACTTAAAGGAATCTTTTGAATTGATAGATAGACACGTAATTCAAATCAGTGAGAAGGGTACTTATGGAAGTAAAGGGTTTGAAGAAACAATGTTTGAGAAAATAACACTTGTTGTTTATAATATTGATATCGATAGTGACGAACCACTAGTTTTTGCTGATTGTGATATCCAATTTTTTGGAGATTTCAAAGAAGATATAATTAATGATTTAGGAGATAAAGATATTTCTTTTCAAGCAAATGATGATCATAATATATGTGCTGGTTTTTTCATATGTAAACAAAATAAAAGAACTTTAAATTTCTTCAAAGAAGTTAAAAAGAGAATGTTACAGAATATGGAAAATGGTCAACTAAGAAGAGGTGTAAGTGATCAATCTATAATGAATCAAATGTTTAGAGAGGGTAAATACAAGTTAGGTAAATTAAATCCTATTAAGTATTTTACTGTTGCTATAACAAACGGACCTACTCAATGGAATGGTGGTGATTTTAAAGTACCTAAAGAAGTTTTGATGCATCATGGTAATTGGACTGTTGGCTTAGAGAATAAGTTCAAAATAATGGAGTATGTTAAAAAAGAACTAACCAATGGTAATTAATAATAGTATATCAAATCCAGGTATATTTTGTCCTCATATAAAAACAGAAGAAACTATTAGGAATCTTTTAATTAGAGATTCTGAGTTAGTATCTGATGAGTATGAGTATATGCCATATCCATTAGCTCATTGGATAAATACTATAGGTGTTCCTAAAACTCAGAAGATAATTGACTCGTTAAATACAGATAAGAAGAGAATATTTGTATGTCAACATATTCGTGTTGATCGGTTAAAGTTTAATAAATCAGATATTGTATTTACTCCCCACTCATCTACTAAAGATAGTTTTATAACTATACCACATTATGCTGTTAATGTAGATACTTCACTTTCGAGGGAAAAAAGATCTATTGATTTTTCATTTTTAGGATCTACTTCAACACATACTGTTCGAAAAAGGTTAGTAAGTATGTATAATACTTGTTATGATAGTGGAGTTCATTGGGGGTTAGATAAGAACTTGAAAGGTGATTTCACTAAAAATTATATATCACTTTTGGGTAATTCTAATTTTAGTATATGTCCAAGAGGTACAGGTATATCATCTGTTAGACTTTTCGAAAGTATGTCAATGGGATCAATTCCTATAATCGTTGCTGATAATTATGGGTTACCATTATCCGATATCATAGATTGGGATAAAATAACTATATCAGTTAAAGAAAATGATATAAGTAATATGAAAAGTATTGTTGGTAGTTATTCAAAGGAATATGTTTTTGAGATGAGAAATAAATTGATTGAAACATATTATACTTATTTTAGTAATGATAAATTACATAAAACTATAATAGAAAAATTAAAATAAAAATATGAATAAAAAATATTTAGGAACTACCTATGGTGGTTGGACAATAGATTTAGATTCCATCTCTGATGGGGACACTATCATTTGTGGTGCAGCTATTTAAAACCATTCTAAATAGAGGTGGTTATAAATTTAATAAATACTTTATGAAGATATCACTTTTAATACCAGTAACTAGTAATAGGAGATCATTTAA
>Ga0307983_1001323_pt1 | contig 10741 bp, 15 predicted proteins | sample OrgLakmetagen991_FD_201845 | JGI IMG/M metagenome (GOLD analysis project Ga0307983, IMG submission 201845) | Saline water microbial communities from Organic Lake, Antarctica - #991 | ecosystem: Environmental > Aquatic > Non-marine Saline and Alkaline > Saline | place: Antarctica: Organic Lake... | reverse complement strand
AGCCCAGGTCTCAAGTCCGCGCATCAGCTCGATGTACACGATGATGGGTGCTTCTTCGTGTTCCTCCACAACCTCCTGGTGAGCCGTCAGGTTTTGGAACCTCTCTCGGACCAGAGCAAGGTGGATGATCTCTGCCGAGGGGGCCTCGATGGGGGTGTCGTCGTCCTGGCTCATTCCGGCTCCTGCTTGGAGTGTCGCTGCGCCAGCTTCAGAGTGCGCATGGCGATGGCTGCATGGCTCAGCCACCCAGTCGCGCCTTGTGGCTGCGGGTGCCAGAACTTGTTGAGCAGGCCCATGTGCAGCTGAATCTGGGTGAAGGCGGCGATCTCCTCAATGATGTTGGTGAGGGTGGGATCGTCCAATGCTACCCCTGCTGCGAGCAAGTGCGAGGCGTAGTCTTCTGCAAAACGGTCAGCAGGTGCACGGAGACGCTCGACGGCCATGGACTCCATGCTGTCGCCCATCCCATCAAGCTCGGGCAAGTCGCCTCCCAACAGCTCTCGGGTCCTCTCTGTCAACGCCTTGGCGGCCCCGAGCATCCGGGGCTTGATGAAGTGGTCCATTCCCGCGTCGTCACGGGAGCCCTGGCGGGAGGACTTCCCGAGGTGCTCGCGTAGCCGCTTGCTGGTGAACTCTACCGTTCGCCCTTGGCCGAACCCGTCATCCGTGAAGTGGGCGGCGAGGTCGTCGTAGATGTCGGCTCGGATCAGACACACGGACACCCGCTTCTTCCTGTCGGCCTCCTGGCTCAGCCACTTCGGAACCCTCACCGCCAAACGGTCCTTCTCGATGAGCTGCTGGAGCCATTCGATCCCGTTCAACGGCTTGGGAGACCAGGACGGGCCATGTCCAGCGAGAACCTCGTCGAGCACCACCGCAGGTTCGTGAATGGGGTTCCGCTCTCCAGTGGGGGCTTCTACAAGGTCCAGCCGGAAGCGATGGAGCGCGAGTTGGACAGTCCAGTGCTCTGGGTCCTCGACTTCGACGATCCCATACCCGTTGTAGGTGCCCCGGATGGGGATGCTTCGGGGAGCCCACATGGAGCCAGGGCCGGCCATCATGTCGCGACCCTCACACTCTGTGATGTCGCGGTAGAGGCTCTCCTGAATGAGAACCAGCACCGCCGGCTCTCCCTTCTGGATCGGAAGCTGGCTGATGGCGCACGTAGCGTTCCACATTCCCATGATGGTTTTCTCCTACAGTTCATGCACGATCCCGGCAGGACTCGAACCCGCGACCACGACGGCATTTAAAGTGCCCGGCTCTGACCACTGAGCTACGGGACCGTGCATTGAACTGTGTTAAAGGTTACATAACCGGATGCTTGAGGTTTGAAAATGGCATATCGCCCGGAGACTCGTCAGGACGCCAGACAGCTTCGTCAAGACGGATGGTCCATCAAAAGGATTGCGGGGGAGATCGGCGTGGCTCCAAGCACTGTGAGCCTGTGGACTCGGGACATTGTTTTGACGGAGTCCCAGAGAGCCGATTTGCTCTGGCGTCCCCCCACCTGCTCTCAGGCGGCTGGGGCCGCATCGCGCCGCATCGCGGCGGAGAAAACCGCTGCTTCTCACTTGGAGGCGCAGCTCCAGTGGGAAAGGCTCCGGGCAGACCCGGACTTCATGTTCGGGCTGGCCCTCTACGTGGGCGAGGGGAGAAAAGGGACTTGCGGCGCAGTCTCGATCTCCAACACGGACCCTAGAGTGCTTCGTGCGTCCAAGACCTTTTTCAACCAAATCGGGCTCGCGGACGCTCGGATGCGCGTAAGCGTGCATGTTCCCAAGGGGGGTCGAACCTCGGAGGAGGTTGTGGCGCATTGGGGTGCTGAGCTGGGCCTTTCCGCCGAACACTTCAACAAGGTCATTTCCGTGAGCAGGCGTAAGAAAGGTAACAAGTACCCTTTCGGAACCTGCGCCATCAAGGTGAGTGACATCTTCACCAAACGGAAGCTGAACTTGTGGATGGAGTTGGCACTGGATCAGCATCCGGGCTGACACTCGCCGAGAGCGCCTTCGATGAGGTCATCTGCCTGCTCTCGCAAGCACCCCTCCCAGTCAGACTGCTCCCAGGGCACGAAGGCGTTGTCGTCGCCATCCAGAGAAGCCGTCTCTGCGGCGTCCCAATCGTCGTCGAACTTCGGGTGCGGCTTGCGGCCGTAGCTGTCGTTGGAAAGGTTGCTGAAGACCGTGTTGCCTTCAGAGTCTCGGATCGAGAGCCCCCAATCCATGTACGCGGCGCTGTACGCGATCAGCGTGAAACCCTCTGTCGTCTTGTGTTCACCCAACATGGGTCACCTCGTCTTGTTGTGGATCGCGAATGAGCCGCGCCTGGATGTCTTTGCGTTGCCGTTCCCATGCCTGGAACGCGCTTGGGGAGACTTTGACCTCTCCGAATTGATCTTCGTATCGGAACCCTACGCCCTCGATCTCGGGCAGCACCTTGAGGTCGATGTGGATGTAGTCGGCGAACTCCCGCACCCCACCCCCGCGACTGATCTCGCGGTGGAGTCGGATGACCTCTTCGCCCGACAGCTTTCCCACGGAGTGGGTGAGCAGGGAGAGCGAGTAGTCGTTGTCGTCCTCGAACGCTTCGTAGTCCTCGGGGGAGAGGCCGAGAGACTCGCGAAAATCGAAGCCACCCGGGTGCGCCTCGATGTACCAGCGGATCCCCTTGTCACCGAACATGACCCGCTGACGGAAGAGTCTGAGAAGCTTTTGTAGGCGGGTTTTGGTCATCTTGGGCATGTGTGATCGACTCCTTACGATCTACTACGCGTGAACAGCCCAAACCTCACCCCCCAATGATCTTTGTTGCTCGCCCGATCAAGATCTCAGGCAAGTCGATCGGGGGCCCGCTGTGAAGCCCGACAGCCTCCCAGGCAGCTAGGGCGAGTGCAGCAGGGTCGTCGAAGCCTGCCTGCCGTTCCATCCAAGCAAGCGCCAGTTCGATCGCATGACGGCTTGCTGCAACACCTGCATGGTGGCTGTGTGCGTACCCTGACTGGCCTGCGATATCGCGCCAAGAGCTGTCGGGGCTCTCCCGCTTCAACCGGTACGCCTTGGCAGCCATTGTCTCGAACTCGGGTGGCCACGGCAGCTTTTTGATCTCTGCGTAGCGCTTCGCTCTCCCCCGAGCTTTGGTCCCCAGGCCCGTATGGGTCCCCACCGCGAACCATGTCGCTCCTGTGGAACGGCTTTGGTATGCCTCCGCCCCACCTTCCGGTAGGAGTGGGGTCTTGCTGCGGGGAGGCGGCCAGGGCTGATCGTTCCGCTTGGCGTATTTGCGAGCGTAGCGCAGGGCTATCTCGCGGGCATTTGCCGAGTGCAGGTTGATCCGTGCGCCTACTTCTTGCCACTTGTAGCCTTGCTCACGCAGTCGGTAAGCAGCCTCTGGATGGGAGCTGTATCCGGCGATGGGGATCCCAGTGCTCCGAGGGGATGGCTCGCCGCTCAGGGGCCATGTCCAACCGAACTTTTTGGCGTAGCGTCGTACTGCGAACTTGGCGGCTTTGCCCGAGTCGTAGCCGAGATCAACTGCGATGCTCTGCCAAGCTTCCCCTTTGGAACGTCGTTCGTGTGCTGTTTTTGCCCGTGTCGCACTCGCGTTCATCCATCCGCCCCATAAAACCAACCAGACCTGCACGTTAGTACGTCAAAGCCGGGGGCTTTGGACCCCCCAGCCTTCAACTTGGGGAGTCGCTGCCGCGCCAGCTTGCTCTCTGGGATTCGTCAGCCCGCGTGAGCTTGTGATAGACCTCCCGGCAACGGTAGGCATCAGCCAGGGCGGTGTGTGCACCCTCATTCGTAACCCCTACGATGGGGCAGATGTTGATGAGGGACAAGCTGTCTGTAGTCCCAATGAGATGCTCGTACGCCAAGGTGACGGTGTCGATCTTGTGGTATCCGAACTTCGGAGCAACCCCGACCCGCTGACAAGCCCGCGTGAGCATGTCGTGATCAAACGAAACGTTGTGTCCGATGAAGATGGCGTTGCGAAGCAAGCTCACGAGAACGGAAGCGAACGTCGCGTTGAGGTGCGGCTGGAACCTCCACCCGTCTTCTGTGTACCCGTTAATTTCGAGAGCGATGGGCTCGGCGTCAGCAATGTTCTGGGGTTTGATGCGTGCTTGAAACTCCAGCCCACTTTCGTCGTGTTGGAAGTGGCTGTGGGGCTCCGCCAGGATCGCCAACCCCTCCAGCTTGCGGATCACTTTCTCCGAGGGCCACCAGCATCCCTCGTGGCGCTCCATGACGAAGCCCAGCTCGATGATCTCGTGGATGTTGCTGTCGAGTCCCGTGGTCTCCGTGTCGAAGAACACCAAGGGCTTCTCTGAGAGTGGCATCTTCCACTTCTTCTTGGGCGGAGTGGGTGGCGGCGGAGGGGGCGTGGGAAAGACACGCTGTTGAAGGCGACGAAGGGAATCACGGACACCGAACATGGGGCATCATCTCCAGGGAGGTGGGTAGGTCTCCTACACTACTCCGACGATCCAACGAGCGGACCCACCCCACCACACCTTCTGTCGGAGTAGGGTGGGCCCATGTCGCACAGCACAGCCATCCTCTTGCTCGCGTTCCTCTCTGGGGCGTTCCTCGGAACGATGTTCGGAGCCGTTCTGACAGTGCTTTTCGTCAGTCGGATAGCTCGGATGGGCCGCGAGACCCGGCTCGCTCAAGACCAACAGCGAATGGAGAGTCGAGGCAAGGTGTGGGTTGCTTGGGATCGCGACAAGGATGAGGCAGGCGACCCCGAGTAGAGGCCCTACCCGAAGTCCAAGCGCCTCGCGAGCGTGCCGGTGGCAGGCTCGTCGACGCTGGGGTCCTGCTGCACCTGAGCGCCACACCACGGACAGAACCTGAGGGTGTAAGTGGCGTTGGGTGCGTTGAGGAACAACAAGCCCGAGGTGGTAGACCTGTAGACGGCCACATCAGGACAGGTGACGCCCTCCGCGTCGTGCTGCTCGCATCGGTACTCGATCTGGCCCTTGAAAGTGGGGCAGCAGTAGTCAGCTGCTTCAGGTGCTTCAGGTGCTGTGCTCATGGGTCTTTCCCCCTAGCCAACCATACGCGCGAGGGTTTGAAACCGGACCCCCTTCCCACTGACGGGCCTATAGGGACGGGGGGTTAGATGGCTTCTCTACTCACATGGTTGGTTGATCTGTTCCGTCGCATGTTCAAGCGGTCTGCGGAGATCCCTGCCCGTGAGGACGCCTCTCCCACTCCGGAGGTGTTTGATCCAGATCCCTCCCTACTGAATCCAGCCGAGCCTACCTGGGACCACAGGGATGACGAAGAGGATGTGAGTGACCCTCCGACCGTTCTCTATGACGGATCGAAGCGCCCATTGACTGACGAGGAGCCGACCTTCACGGAGGCTCCCACTGCAACTCCACCAGGGGGGTATGTGATGTCGAAGCCCACGCTGTCGAGAGGTGCCGGGATCGGCGCGTACGCCCATCTCCGGGATGCTGTGCGGGAGGCCCAAACGCTCATGAACAACCATGGGGAGACACTATCTGTGGATGGGCAGTTCGGACCCGGCACAGAGTCCGCCGTGAAGCGGGTCCAGGCTGTCTTCGGGCTCGTCGCCACCGGAGAGGTGGGATCCAAAACATGGGAGGCGATCAGCAAGCCTCGGGTCTATCTCCACATGAGAGATGACCTGAAGCGCACTCTCATGACGCCGTCAGAGACGGTGTCGGGGTTGGGTGATTGGCGGGCGCAGGCAGTGATCCGAAGCTGGAACTCGTTTGGAGGACTGCTCCACGCCCTCGCCTCAGAGCTGCACATCGCGCCCTCTGCTGCATGTGCGGTCCTGGCGATCGAGTCGGCAGGCCAGGGGTTCAAGAATGGGCGTCAGATCATCCGGTTCGAGAACCACGTCTTCGGTCGCCACAAGACCATCAGCAACAAGGTCTTCAATGACCACTTCCTCTACGACAAGAGCAAGGTCTGGAGAGGACACCGGTGGCGGAGAGACGCCTCTGATCTCGCATGGATCGACCAGCACACCACGAAAGCAGGCCAGAATGGCGAGTGGGAGGTTCTTGAGTTCGCGATGTCCCTCGACCGCTCTGCGGCGCTCATGTCGATCTCGATGGGGTCCCCACAGATCATGGGCTTCAACCACAAGCTGATCGGCTACAGCACGGTCGAGGACATGTTCGACGCATTCAACTCCGGAGACCGCACCCACGTGCTGGGCCTCTTCGACTTCATCATGTCTGATAGCAAGATGCCCGACGCCCTCCGCTCCAAGAACTGGTCGGCGTTCGCTGCGCTCTACAACGGGGCAGGTAAGGCCGACGAGTATGGCTTGCACATCAAGAAGGGCGTCGAAGCCGCCAAGGCTCTGGGGATCCCGTAGCTAGGTGTCGTGTAGCTAGGTGTCGTGTAGCTAGGTGTCGTGTAGCCCGCACTGGGGTAGTGTGTGGGTGCGCGATGCGCTGGTGGACATCCAAGCAACACTGCTGGGTGTGATGTACGAGGAGTAGGCTGATGCCTACGCACGTATCTTGGGGCAGCATTGAGCTGCTCCACAATGTAGTTCTTACCCTTGATTTCCTGAACGACCGAGACGGGGCGGCCCAGCCGAAGATCGTCTATCGAGCCAAGGTCAAGCAGCACGGCACCAACTGCGCTGTGCAGACCCAGTCGGACGGCATTTTTGCTCAAAGCCGAGCCAAATTCCTCACGTTGCCGTCGGGCGATCGTAGAGGCTTCGCTCGGTGGACAGAGGACAACCGCTCCTACTTCGAGACGCTCCCGCACGGCACCGTCACCTTTGGTGAGTGGTGTGGTCGCGGTGTTGAGAAGGGCATGGCGGTCTCTGACCCTCGCATGGAGGGGAAGATCTTCGCGGTCTTCGCGCTCCGTCAGACAGACGGCACCCTTCTCTATGATCCGGAGGAGATCAAAAAAGTGTTGCTTGGAGCCGGGCAAGAGCTTCCGAAGGCCATGCACATCCTCCCTTGGTACAAGGGGCCGGTGGTCGTGGACTACCAGGACAAAGCTGCTCTCGATCAGGTGGTTGAGACGCTCAACCTCTGGGTCAATGAGGTCGAGGCAGAGGACCCTTGGGTCAAGGACATCTTCGGCATCAGCGGTGTCGGAGAAGGCTTGGTGTTCTACCCTGTAGGTGAGCACACAACGGGCGATCCCGAGATGCTGTCTTTGTGGATGTTCAAGGCCAAGGGAGGCAAGCATCGCACGGTTGGGCAGAGGCAGCCTGTGCAGGTGTCGCCAGAGGTGGTGGCCAGCGTCGGTGAGTTCGTTGATCTCGTGGTCACTGAGGCCCGTCTCCAGCAAGGCGTGTCTGATGCCTGCGGCGGTGAGATGAACCGTCGGTACACGGGCGACTTCATCAAGTGGGTCCTCACGGACGTGCAGAAGGAGTCCGTGGCAGAGCTTGAGGCATCCGGCCTCACATGGGAGCAGGTGCTGAAGGGGGTTCAACAGCGGGCGCGTGAGTGGTTCTTGGCCCCGGTCACACGCTAGGTGAACGTGGCAGACCCGCTCAGTCAAATTCCAGCGCGCCGGCTCTGACCCGACATTGACCCTCGTGCTCCGTTACGGGACTCGTGAGCGGTTGGCGACCCTCGGGGTGCCTGTCGACCGCGCCACCGCCCCGACACCCTCACCCAACCCGTTCCCGGGCTCATCGTGTCCGGAACCACTCGGTTGGTCAGGCTAGACGGAACTCTTGGGAGCTAAAAGTTTCAGGTTGTTGTGACAAGAGATCCATCAGCCAGAACTCCGGGTATAGTTAGACGACACTCTGACTTGTGTTCCAAGAGGCCGCGTGGCATAGCAGGCACCATCCTGCGTCTCCGCCGTCCTTCTGTAGCCTCAAGCAGACCAGTGCGATCCAACGAGAGCCCGAGGTGGGTTCAACCGCACCTCGTTCAGAGTACGAGTGGCGAGACCCAGTGAGAGTTCGGATGCCAAGAGGGAAGCCAAAGCCGTATCGCACAGTTCTGTCGACGGACCTGACCGCAGAGGTGTTGAGCATCCCGCTCTCCGAAGAAGCGGACCAAGGCTCGGACGAGAGGGCTCAACCCCGCACCATCGGGGAGCGTCTGGAGCGTGCTCTCGATGAGCTGGAGCAGACGGTCGAGTTGGCCAACGAGGCTCTGGGCGACAACAAGATGGTTGGGATCGTCGCATCCACACTGGCCAAGAGCTTGAAGAAGCGGGGCCGAGCCTCGATCTGTGTCGAGGCCAATGGAAAGGTAGTTCTCCGCGTCGACTACGGGGAGGAAGCAGAGGACAAGCCCAAGCAAGAGCCCCCGACAGCCCATGTCCAGAAAGGGAAGTGGCACAGCGATCTCCCCAAGCTGGGTGAGCTGCGTGCTCTGGCAGAGGAGCTTGGCGTGGACATCTCGGATCTGGGCAGGCAGCGCAAAGCTATCCATGAGCGACTCTGCGAAGCTCGGCAGACGCTCAGGCATATGGATGAGGTGAGGGTCGCCCCTATGAAGCCGAAGTCGACGCCCAACGGCCCCGGCCCGTCGTTGGAGTGACACAGCTCCGCGCAGAACACGCCCACGGTCAAGAGGGGACGTAGCACCTCCTGGTTCGGTAGCTCGTCTATCATAGGGAACTGGTAGTAGACCTGTTACCCTGGACCTCATCAATGGAAGCCAAACCCTTCGGGTGGTGGACGTGGGACAACCACAAAAACGGATTGGCTGGTGTCCCTGGGGACCCGGACAATCCTGCTGTTGTTCATGAGGACTACATCGTCTACTCGCTGAAGACATCCAAGGTGGCGGTGGCCCAGTTCGAGAGGCAGTTTCCGCACCTCCTCCCCGATGAACAGGCCCGTCTATTGGACATCCTCCGACGGCATCCCACCGCGAGGAAGCTGTTCCGCGACCTGCAAATCTTCAACGACCAGATCACCCGGCAGTCGGCCCGTGAGGGCATCCGAGTCTCTTCGGGGCCCACGGGTGCGAAGCAGAAGTCGGGTCCAGCCCAGAAGTCTTCAGGGAGCCGGTGATGGACGCGCACGAGAAGGACCACACGACCTCGAAGAAGTTCCTGGCTGCGATGGAGTTCAGTCGCACGTGGTCCGTGATCATCCTCGGCACCTTGCTGGGCACAGGTGCGGCCCACTTCACAGAAGCCAACTCGCTCGCGGCCATGTTGGGGCCAGTCTTGATCGCTGAGGTCGTCGTGCTGGGCTTCGTGCAGGTGCTCTACCTGGGCGGCCAATCTGCCATCGACACCTTTGTTCGAGTCGCCACCGTCATCATCACCGGCAAGGCTCGCGCCTCGGCCACCCCCCCGGAGGCTGAGGCATCTGCCGAAGCCACCTAAACCCCAGTACAACTGCTCCCGAAAGGAGACCCCCCATGTCTGTCTACAGCCGTCGCCCCTCCGGGCGTAAGTCCGTACACCCCCGCCGCGATGCGGATGCAGGTGCCTTCGTCCGCGATCTCAAGGCCGCGAAGAAGGTCGAGAAGAAGGTCGAGAAGAAGGTCGAGAAGAAGGTCGATAAGAAGGTCGAGAAGAAGGTCGACAACGCCGCTGCCGAGAAGGCTGCTGCCGCAGAGAAGGCTGAGAAGGCTGCTGCCGAGAAGGCCGCCGCAGAGAAGGCTGCTGCCGAGAAGGCAGAGAAGGCTGCTGCCGCAGAGAAGGCCGCCGCAGAGAAGGTCGAGGAGCCCAGCCTCGACATGACCCGCGCCGAGTTGGATGAGGCTGCCAGCGAGGCTGGCGTCGCCGATCCCGCCAAGCTCCCGAACAAGCAGGCTGTCCTTGACGCCATCAAGGCTCTGGGAGCCTGATATCGCTGAGCAGATGCGAGTCACCATGTACAACACGACCAAGCTCTATGGCTTCGCCAAGAGTGACACGTCGGGTGGCGAGGTGTTCTTTCATTTGGAGACGTTCTGGCCAGGGGAGTCCTCGCCGGACGGCTCTGTTCCCCCTCCTCCCGTCCAGGGCGAGTTGGTAAGCGTGGCCTACGATGCGAACACCGCTCAGGAGGGGAAGCCCCCACGAGCCACTCGGGTGGAGCGAACTGCACCACCCGCCCTGTTGGGAGGGGTGGTGGAGCGGTTCGACGAAAAGGGCGGGTGGGGCTTCCTTCGGGGAGACGATGGGGTCTCGTACCACCTCCATCGAAGCGAAGTGCTTGATGGTCGTCTGCCCCTCGTGCAGTCGCGGGTATCCTTCTATGCAGGCTCACGGAAAGACCGTCCCCGAGCCTGCTACGTGAGGGTGCTCAATGGCTAATGCAACGAACCCGCTTGGAGGCGGCAACCCCAACTCCCTGTACGTCCCCATGTCGGAGACCGAGCAGGAAGTGTTGGAGCGGCTGACCGAGAGAGACGACCTGATGGTTGTCGTTCATGGTTGGGGCAACGTACATTCTCCCAAGGTGACGTTTGGTGATCTCCGGATCGCTGTCTCCTTCCGTATGGAGTTTGACCGTCCCGCTGTCCCCATGGGAGTCCCATGGTTTGATCTGGAGCTGCGCACGCGCTCGGGACTCCGCCTGTTCGGTCCAGACCGCTTGCCGACCGCCTACAACGGACAGCCCTTCAAGGCGTGCGCAGGTGTCTTTGTCGACATGATCTGGGACATCGCCGTCGAGAAGATGGACCCGAAGCTCGTGAAGATGATCAAGCCCCAAGCCATCGGCTTGACGACACGTGAGGGCAACCAGAAGTTCACCGGCGAAGCAGCGAAGCTCTACAAGCTGGTCCGAACGGGTGAGGCCGGCATCAGGGCATACG
>Ga0307983_1001321_pt1 | contig 10771 bp, 13 predicted proteins | sample OrgLakmetagen991_FD_201845 | JGI IMG/M metagenome (GOLD analysis project Ga0307983, IMG submission 201845) | Saline water microbial communities from Organic Lake, Antarctica - #991 | ecosystem: Environmental > Aquatic > Non-marine Saline and Alkaline > Saline | place: Antarctica: Organic Lake... | reverse complement strand
TTTGAAAACCCTGTTATTTTGTGAGAAGAACAGGATTCGGGTGCTTTTCTTACCACCCAATCTCCAATTTTAGCTTTTTGAAACGGGCCTTTCCTTCGTCTTCTGAGTCCTGTCTTCCAGTGTTTTTCCATGGTTTAGTTGTTATAAAAATCCATGTGTAAACGAAATTTTGAAAAACCCTCTCCCAACTCCTCGTTTTTTAATTCAGTGTTAGAAATTGCTGAGCGTTTGATCAACCTGCTCTCCTCTTCACTACAGGCGATCACTTCTGATTTTATTTTTTCGAGCATTCGTTTTTCAATCCTTAGAAGGTTATTCGGATTTTCCTTTATAAGTCGAACAAACCTTTTTAGTTCCGTTAAGTCTCCTGCGTCCCCAGCCTCTTTAAGCGTTTCCAGAAGAAAGCCCTCAATACCTGTTGTTTTTAGCTGAGAAATAAACACAATCTCCTCAAGCAATTCAGACACAAAATCCGAGGGGTAGTATTGCCATTTGGAAACAGCTTCAAACACTTTTTTAGGGCATTGAATTTTTTTGATCTGTTTTTTGTCTGAACAAATCAAAAAATACTCGTCCTGAATTTTTCTGGCTTTTAGGACATCATATTTTTGCTTGTTTTTGTAAGCATGGAATCTAAGGTGTGAGGAGCAAAAAGACATATTGACCTCATCATAATCAAACATTTTTAGACTCCTGAATTTGGATTAAAGAAATCAGATACAAAAAAAGCCCACTACCAATAATTACATCAAAAATAGTGGGCGTTCCGAAAATAAGGTTAAGCATATGTGTACCATCACTTTGTTTTTGTTTTATGCCTTTAAGCATGATTTTATTATACACATACAACCTTAATGTGTAAATAGTTATTCTGGATTTTCGTGTAATAAGGTGGTTTCTTCAAGCTCGGACTCTCCTAAAGACCAGTGTTCGATCACATACAATTGGTTTATATTTACAAGGTGAGTATGAGCTGGCTTCATATAATTTGCCACGGCGCGTATTTTGGCCTTTAGTTCATCTGAAACCACATCGTTTAAGTCGATGTCAAAAGAATAGGTCAGCCTGCGCTGGTCTTCTCCTTCAGGCCCCATAACAGTCGTGTCGCCTAGTTCAGAAAATCCATCTTCTCCTAATTTCCAAACGTCCACGTTATATTGAAAAATAAGTTTAATGTCCACTTTGAGCAAAAGCCTAACAATATTACGGATTCCGTCAGCCACACCTTTTTGTTGGTATATCCTGACAGCAAGGAGCAAAAGCTTCCGCTTGTCTTCAGTAGAAAGTTGGACTTCAGGAAAATCCAGCAGCGGGTCCATGCCAATATCATAAAGCGCTAAGTTCAGCAGAAATTCAGCGATCAAGTTAGGGTCCAGAATATTGAGAAAATCCTTAACCATGTACCCCATTTCCTTGACGATTTTATTTGCCTCTTCAAGTATTTTTTCAAAGTCTTCAGTCAATTGGAAATCGTCCCAATCCTGAACCAAGGAATAGTCTTCAAATGTTTTTAATGGCATAATAGCCTCCTGTATTAATCATAGTTCGATAACTGAGCGCTGACCACTTTGGTTTTGCAGTCAAAAGAAAAACCAGAAAACCACAATACTGGTTTAACTGGTTTTTTATGGTTTGCGGGTTATTTTAGAAGTTTTTGCATGCCATTTGGAAAAAGATGTTCAGTAATATTTTTTACTGCCTGAGCATAAAGCTGTATTTCCTTTTGAGCATCCTTCGCCAGTCGTTCATTTAGCATGTGGGTTAATGCCTGCAGCGAGCAAGTCCAATGCCATCTAACATAAAGCGAATAAGCAGGAAGCATAAGCCTTGCCTGTTCAATACAGGCCCCAAGTTCGATTGCTTTTAAGTACCTTTCGACAGAATCCGAAACGGTTTTACGCATCATTTTTTCCAGCATTCTACCTTCTTGCAAAGGATTCAAAACGTCACCGCTTCCCTGCTTGATTCCTTCTATGGGAGCTGAGCGCCACTGGCTATTGTTTGGTATATAAAAGTTTAGCTCCTCAGTAATATACCTGCGGGAGCTTTCATTCCATGCTGTGAAGCTGTCTTGGTATTTGGCAATTTCGTCTGATTGCACTTCTTCCTGATGCTGGCTTCCTATAATATATTTCCAAAACTGTCGAGCTATCATAAGGGGCGCATAAAATTCTAGTTTGACCACGTTCCCACGAAAAGGGGCGGTGTGTTCCTCTCGCCCTAAATAGTCAATAAGTCTTATGTCTTTTTTTGAAAGTGAAGGGCTTTCCTTCATGAAGCTTGTTCGAGCATCGTTAACCACGTCAAGATCGCCCTTTCCCATAATCCAAGCAGGGTCCATTCTGACATATCCATGATCCAAAACAAGCTCCACAACACCTTTGCCCTGATTGCTATAAAGGTCTAGGACGCTGACAACCTGATCAAAATATTCTGCTTTTTTTGACTGATGAGAACCAAATTCCTCAGCCTTAAATTCATGCAGTAGTTCCAGCAGAATTTCAGGAAGCCGGCCTGTTATTAAAGCGTTGTTTTTATTTTCAATATTCATAAGTGATTATCCTTTTCCTTTTTTTGGTAATTTCTTTTTAGGTTTTTTTATTGCTTTTGAGTAGGGTTCTGAGCCTCCAAGACTAGGTGTCTTGAGTATTTGATGATAAAGCCCGTGGTAGGCGATGCAAAGCCCATCCGCTGCATCGTCAGGTGTGGGAATTTCAACCATTCTCAGCAGTCGTTTGATCGCGCTTTGCATTTCAGGCTTTTTAGCTCTGCCGTTTCCTGAAACAAACTTTTTTATTTGGAGTGGAGAATAATCAACAATATCCAAGCCTTTTTTTGCAGCTTGAAGAACACAAACTCCACGAACCTGCATGATGTTTGATGTTCGCGTTAGGTTTGTCGTGATCATAGGGGTTCTTTCCATAAAGACAAACTCAGGGTTTAACCTTTCCAAAAGAGAGGTCATTTGTTTCTCAGCCTCCAAAAGACGTTCAGAGAAACTGGTCGCCTCAATTTTCAACACGCCATAATGAAGTGATTTAGGCCTTTTTCCCTGCTCAAATCCAACAAGGCCATACCCAATAATATGACTTCCGGGGTCTATTCCTAAAACTTTTGTGACGTGTCCTCCCTCTTCTTCACTTGTTGACATAACTGCCAAAAGCTCACTAAAAAGTGATTGCTGGCTCATGAAATAACTCCTTGTTTTGTTGATGTTCTTTTTTGGAAAGCGTAGGTGCTTTTTAGGAGCTGAGCTTCTGCATGGGAGATGAAATTGTCCAATGTTTCAGAAGTCCACAAAAAACAATCTGTTTTGAGGTCTTCAGCTATAAAGTAAGGGAGTAAGGGCGCTGGAATTGCCCCTTCTGAGCATATTGCCTTTTGAATAGCATCATAAGCGCTAAGTAATATTTTAAGTCGTTCTATTCGCTTCTGTTTCAATTCATCCTCCTGATCCAAAAGCTCAGGATTAAAAAGATGCCCTTTTGTAAAATCGCAATCCAAAGAAGGTAATGAGACTGATTCTCCTTTTTGGTTTATTCCATTAAAGAACAAATTTCCGTTTTCATCTTGAGACGTGTTTTTGAAAAATAAAACCATAGGTTCGTTTTTGTAGGTTAATTCTAGTTGCATGGTCAAAAAAAATGCCGCATTGTGCGGCATGTCCTTTCAGTTGTTATTTTGTTTTTTTGTCAGGCTTAGGATTGTCTTCAGTATCCTCAGTCTCTTTCATCATTTTGGTGATGGGAGCCTCTTCAGCCTCGTCCTCGTCTTTAATTTTCAGAACGCTTTTTGTCGAGTAGGCCGCAGTGACTTCATGCCCTAAGTATTCAGTATCCAAAAACCATATTCCGTTATAGACGCTTTTTCCTACGCTGGATTTTTCAAATGCTTTAGGGTCATAAGAAAGCGCGATGGAAACAGGTATGTTTTCTGTGTCCTTCATTTTTTTGAAAACAGCGAGCATAAAGGCAAGTTGTTGACTATTGCAGACCGCACGAAAATAACATTTATTATTTCCACGCTCCCAGTTAAACGTCCAATGCTTATCTGCAACCTTATTTACCTCGCCCGGTGCATTTAAGCGTAAAAAAGTCAGGTTGTTTTTATCATCGTGATCATAGGTAAGCTCCACATACTGTGAAGCACCTAGTCCATTTGACCAAGTAGACAATTCACTTGCCAAGCGTTTCACTGCTTCAAGAGGAAGCGTAAACTGAGCAATAGGATTTGGTCTTGCCAAAAAATAGGGTGTCATTGTTTGCCCTGTGCTTTTAATCTTGTGATTAAAATAATAGTGGCCATCCTCAAGTGTTGAAAAGCCTCCAATTCTCAGCATGGCATTTTTGTTCATCACCATAACTGCTGAGTTTTCGACCTGATAAGGTCTGACTTTTCCTAATTCGGGAACATTCTCTGCCGCAGCAACGGCTTTGGCATCATTTTCGCTTAATGGAAGCATTTTTGTTTCTCCTGTTTAATCAAGTTTCATAGACAATCCGAGAAGCCGTATTTGTGAGTCCACGGCCTTTAATTTTGCTTGCTCCTTTCGCCCTATTAATACTCTGGATTTATCGACAGACTGTTTTAATAACCTTTCGTTAATGAGGTTTGCCCACAGCTTACGGAACTGGGCCTTATGGGTGCCTTCATCTGCTTGAAGCATATTGGCAAAAAACTGTGGGCCTCCCATGCGTTCAAGTGCAATTTCTAAAATGGGGTTTAAACTCAGTCTTTCCTTGTCACTTTCCAAAATTTGTTTGTAGGTAAGCTGAGGAGCAATGCGAACAAGGATTGACCATGCTTCAGTATGATCGCTTGAAATTGCGTCCAGCGCATAATTCCTGATGCGAGCGATTGATGGAAAAGCCTCTATGGTTCGTATCATATGGGAGATTGAAGCAGTAAAAAGCTCCTCAGGAATGTCGCAAAGTTCCTCGTACCAAACTTCCTCATCTTGAGCATTCAGGTTGAATGTCGTTTTAAACGCTGACCTCATGCGGTCTAGTTGTTCGTTGAAGGTATTTCTATCTAACATTTTAAAGCCTCACTTTGTTTTTTGAGTATATCACCAAAACTATATTTGTGCATTCAAGAGATTTTCCAAATAAGCTTCTGAATCCATAAAGAAATTATAAAGCCCAACGTCCCTTTGTTTCAGCGCTTCAGGGTTTGAAATAAAATTAGCCTTCTCTTGCAAAAGACGTTTGGCAACTGTCGAGTAATATTTTCCATGAGCTTCTGCCATCATCATAGCCACCTTGGATTCCGTTGCTGTTAATCTCACAGATTGATCTTTTTGATCCAAACCTGCAACCACCAATCCAGTTTGCTGACCTTTCAGCAACTCAGCGATCGCGTTAGGGTTGAAATCTTTGTGGGCATCCATGTATTTGGAAAGCACGTTTTCAGCGTTTGCAGGTAAATTAAACTCATCCTCCCAGTGTGCCTTGTGGAAAAAAGTTGACCCATGTTTGATTTTTGATTTTTCAGTATCGTTCCACAAGCATTCGAGATGATAAAGCCTTACTCCTAAGAGGATTTTTTTATACTCAGCTTCAGGGCTTTCTGACTTCTGAAGTCTTCTGGTGAAATAATCCAAAGACTTTTCCTTACCTTTTTTGTTGGGGTAAGACTTCCAGCAATTACTGAAAGATTCAGTGATAAATTTTGAGGTGGCCCTCTTTGCCCCTCTAGGGAGTTTTTCTTCCTCAAACGCATCTTTGCTTAAAGACTTGCCTATTTTGCTTAATTCAGACTGGTTCCCAACGCCTAAGGGTAATTCAGAAGAGTCCTCAAGATAACCATCGAGCATTGGAGGCTCATTGCCGAAAATGCTCAAAGGATCTTTTAATACTTTACTTTCTTCTTTTTTATTTAAAGGAGTTTCTTTTGTGTGTTCATCTGGTGAACTACCCCTGTTCATGTCGTGAACTACCCCTAGTTCATCTGGTGAACTACCCCTGTTCATGTCGTGAACTACCCCTAGTTCATCTGGTGAACTACCCAAAGTGCTTTTTTTGCGCTCCTCAGCCCTTAGTTTTTTTCGTGTATTGATGTTTTCACCAGCCCAAAGCTTTTTGTAATACTTTAGCTGCCTTGGTGTTATTTCACCCGTTTCAAGCGCTGCATAAATATTGTGGGCAGTATGGGTATTCATGAAATAGAGGTTTCGTTCTCGCCCTGAATCTAAAGCCACATACCTATAAACGAGAATGTCCTCGGATTTGTTTTCGAGGTAAGCGATGGATTTTAGGACTCTGTTTTTGCTCATTTTCAATTGGCCTGTAAACTGGCTTAAAGAAATTTCGTCAAACTCTGAGTTAAACCCGTATGTTTGTCTTGCAATCATAAGGAATACTCTGAGCGTATAAGCATCCAAATCCGATCTAAATATTGCATCCGTGACAGAGTGAGGGAAAACATTAAAATCCTTTGTAATGCTTTTAATATCGGGATGCTTTGTGTTATTATTCACTTGCCTTTTGTGTTACCTACTTTTCGCAAAATTAAAGCCCCCTTCAGCGAGGGGGCTTTTTCATGCTATCTAATCGCCTTGATTATGTAAAGCACTATGAACCAAACTTGGTCTTTATTTCTCTTTTTTTTAAGTTTGGCTAACGCAAAAGCTTGTGGTGTGTTAGTATTAACTTTAGGTAGTGATTTTGCCTCGGCCTAGCGCCAAGCATTCTTTTTGCCTCACTTTGTTTGCGGAAGGGCAGAATATACTGCCCTTCCGTTTTTTGCTTAAAGTGCTACAAAATCAATTCCGTTTGAGCTATCAAAATTATCCAAAACAAGTTTAGGCATGACACGCAACCCTACCTCAAAATCAGTGTTTACCGCCTGATCGTTAAAGCGGAAATCATTAATGTGATCCACGCCTGAGGTCAATTGAATTGCTTTAATAACCTTACTCCAATTGATTGTTTTGCCCCAGTCTATTTCATATCCCAGAGGATTGTTCTTGAGCTTTGTCGTGTAAAGAAAAAATCCTTCAATTGAATCCCTTACCCTTTGTTTGAATTCTGCAAGGTCTTTAATTTCAATAGGATTGTAATAGATAACCCCTTTTGGTTCTATTTCACCAAAAACCACAGTTAAGACAGAAACATCCATAGTTGCGACAACAGGTTTTCCTGTTTGCACGTTTCTCAAAAACTCCTTAATTAATGCAATCAAGGCGGGGCCAGCCGTTTCTCCGTCTTCATTCAGCGCATAAATATAGGCGTGGTTTTCTTCAAGCAAAGCGTCCTGATCTTTAAAAAAAGCTTTTGCCCTTAGCACTCCCGGAACGTGGGATTCCAGATTGATTTGGAAGTCTTCATAAGCAACTGTTCTGGTTAATGCTTTCATCGAGCGAGGAGCCCTCATCCTGATTTGCTCCATTGTTTCCTTGTCAGTTCCACCTTCTGTTTTGTTTGCGTTGGAAAACGTGACCTTTGCAGGTTCACTTAATAAGCTTTCAAAATCATCCGAGTTTTTTGCGATTGTTCCAAGAGCTTGATTCCCTCTAAATCCTCCCCCTGTTTGATATATTATTTCAATCAAACCAGTAGGAATGGCCCCATTTACCCCGTCCCCAAAAATAATAAAGCCATAATCCTCCTCATCAAATTCAACCCTATAATGTTTGTCTGTGCTTTTTGAATCCAAAAAGTCTTCAACCTTATCCCATGAGTCGCTTCCCACTACAACCGAAATGCTATCGTCAGAAATAAAAGGGCTGTTTTCAAGCTTGAATTTTTGGTTTGTTGTTAGGGTGCTATCAAACTCCTCCTCCCAAGTTTCTGAGTTTTTTATATTCCCAATAGCGCTGAGCTGACCTGAAGGAATAAAGAAATCCTCAAGGACTTGAAAAATAACAGGAACACTGTCCTCAGTTAAAATCTGAGTCCCTGCTGGGATGGGAAGATTGCCTGAAAGAGGGGTTTCAATCGTTGCAGTTATTTCTCCTGTTGCCGCTTGATTACTTCTTGGTTCATAAGCCTTTCCACGGGCGTGTTTAATTACGTTTCTAAGCCTTCTGGCTGTTAAAATAAAAGCCTCGTTTGCATGAAAATCCTGCATTAAAGCGATGCGGTCAAAAGCCGCCGCCACAAGCTCAATGTACATTTGAACCTGTGAAGCCGTATTAAAATCCGTTATTTGCGGAAATCGTGCTGACACATAGGATCTTAGGGATGCAGTCATAGAAATAAAATCTCGGTCAGAATAGTCGATGGTCTGCGGGACTGTTTCAAAATCAATACCACTCATTTTTGGGTACCTCCATAAACTATGATACAACGAGGGCAAAAAAAATCCCCTGACAAGCAGGGGATGGTTCTATTGAGTTGTTATTTTTGCTAGGCTACATTGGGCAAGGTTATAACAGGTAAAACCTGTGCAAAACGCTCCTTTGCAAATATAGGAAAGACCTGATTTTTTGTCTCTCCTGTGCTGACTATGGTATACCTTATCCGAATATTCCACAAGTAAGGGTCTATTAGGACATCTTTGCTTATTTGCACGTCTTGAGCTGAAAACCTTATGCGGGGTTCAAACATGTTTATCCTTAAAATTTCCTGAACCATTTGTGCCCTAATTGTAGGGTTATCTGATTTAAACAAAAACCTCGCCAAATTTAGTCCAATGTTTCTTCTGAAAACACGGACCCCTCCTTCCCTGCTTTTTCTGTTTGCGCTTCGAGTGATTAAAATTGTAGAAATGGATTCCTCAAGAACAGCTCCACCTGAGACTGTTTCTAAGTCTGTTCTGTTTTTTAAAACCAATTTTTTACTTACTGAAGTGCCTATAATATTTCCCATCGTTTAGACCTCCACGTCTGGATCGTTTGGTATTTTAGGGTGCAAGGATTCTGGTGCGGGTTCTTCTGGTAATGTTATGCCACCAAAGTTTTCAAGTTCTTCCACAAGCCCTATCACAATTGATTTTAAAAAATAATGCAAATGTGAGTCCGGCTGAACGGTTACCCGCCTATCTGCTGGGGGTTCTGTTTTGAGATATTCATAAGCGCGTCTTATAACCCTTTGTACTGAAGGTGTGTCTCCTGATGCCATTAGCAGATCAACCCTCCCGCAGTGCTAAGCATGACATTAACGCTGGCAATCATTGAGGAAAGACTTGCGATCTGGTTTTGCATAGTATTCATGCTTTTAATGTAGGGATCCCTAAAACTTTTTTCCAAAAGAGATTTGTACAATTGAAGCTGGAAAAGCGCTGAGTCAATTTGAGGGCAATCACCGGGAACGACACCTTGATCTTCCATCGCTGTGGAAATGTCAAAGTTTGACCCTGCTGAAAGGATTATACTATTCAGACTGGCCGTTAATTTTCCATCTACTTCAGCCAGAAAAACACCATATTGGTCAAGCTCTGCCTGAAGACTATCAAGGGGCAAGGTCAGCATTTCATTAAGTGCAAAATGCAAATTTTCACGAACTGCACTAGGTGCATTGTTTAAAAAAGTGGTGTAACAAGGTAAACATGCCATTTTTTATTCCTCCATACGCTTATTATACCTCAGCCCTCTTGCTCTTTTCCTAAGTCTTGTTTTGTAAATAAAAACACCTAAAATAAAGCTATAACTATTTGATTTATTTTCATTTTGTATTATACTGAAGAGGTACAAGGTATTTTAAACACAAAGTGAGGAACACAAATATGCCAAACAAATTGGTTACCACAGCACTAGGAATTGAGACAGAAGCCACCCCAATAAAAAACTGGGACCCTATTTCACGTTCGGAAGTCTTTAATGATCACGTCACTGTTAAAGGTCGCGTTTTTGAAGCAAATGAAACCAAGCAGCACATTCCTGCGCTGCATATGATATCCAGCGAAATGATCCCCATCGAAGGGGCGCCACGGGAATACATTTACCGCGCAACCATTCAGGTTGTTCGCATCAATGACGAAGGCAAGGAAATTGTGCGTCAATTTATTGGCGAGGCTTCTTGCTACGCAGGGCGCGTTATGGTCGAAAAGTACAATGCCAAAAAAAATGAAAACTACACAGTGGACGACAATTCAGACTGGTTAGAAAAAGTGCAAACCAAAGCAGTAGGTAGAGCGCTTTCTTTTGCGGGATTTGGCAATATTTTTGGAAGCTCCATCGCTTCTGCTGAGGATATTATGGAGTATCAACGCAAAACGGAAATGATGCGTCAGGGCGTTTCTTTTGAGGAAATCAATTTGCGTCCAGCCAAAATCAAAACAATGAAGCTTTATAATTTTATTGTTTCTCGTCCAAATGTCGCTGAGTATAAAGAAGACTTGGAAATGGTTAAGGTTGCTTTCTTTGAGGATTGCAGTTTTGAGGAGTGGGTTCTTGATTGCAATGCTCCTGATGACCTGAAAAACGCTTTTTTAGCTTTTCGAGAAATTAAGGACAAAATGCAAAAAGACTTGGCAGATAAGGCTAAGCCTAATGCTTCTGTTAAGACTGAGGCCCCCAAAACAGACCCGTCAGTGAGTTCTACAAAAGACGCTGAACAAACTGCACCCGAAATAGTTAAGGACGCTTCAGAAGAAGCCTCAGGCGATGGGTTTAATAACAAAATACGGTTAACACCAAAATCCAAGCAGTTAAGCAACGTGGCAAGAGAAATGGATTTTCTGATTGATCTACTTGTGGACAATGAACAACCTGACTCGCTTTTGGACACAGCCCACGAAGTGCCAAATAAACTTATGCTAAACATTCTACCTGTTTTGTCAGGGTTTGAGGACGAAAAAATAACACAGGCCATTCAACACTTCAACCGAG
>Ga0307983_1001320_pt1 | contig 10781 bp, 8 predicted proteins | sample OrgLakmetagen991_FD_201845 | JGI IMG/M metagenome (GOLD analysis project Ga0307983, IMG submission 201845) | Saline water microbial communities from Organic Lake, Antarctica - #991 | ecosystem: Environmental > Aquatic > Non-marine Saline and Alkaline > Saline | place: Antarctica: Organic Lake... | reverse complement strand
ATGGGGCGTTTTTATTGGTGGCTTCACTTGTGAAGTCGAACTCTAGAGTTCGTACAGCACCCAAAATTGGGCTGCTGGCACTCTTCTCCTTGAGATCACCAACGTAAGAGCCCCACGAAAATGGGGTTTAAATTATGAATATGTTAGGCAATCAAAGAACTATTGCCAGCTTGCAATAGGGTGAAAACTGCCAGTGGCGGTTTGTAAACACAACTTTTCGATGACAACTTATTGTCAATAGTGAAATCTGCAGCTCGCCAAAGGTTAATCGATTCCTCTATGTTTTGAGCGACAGACGATCAAGTTTAATACGAAATTATAAATATAAAATAGATCAATACTTACTGATCTATTTCATATTTAGACTAGAGTGCTAAATCTATAGAGCTGCCATAACAGCTACTTCATAAGCATCTTCATCTACTTCTGCGAAGAATTCACCGTCACGGATGGTAGCTACTGAAGGACACTCTTGTGTGGCTATGATTTCTTGACCATCGACTACTTTTGAACCGTCTGCGCTGCTATATATTGTAAGCTCATAGTTATTGATATTCATTGTGGCTTGTGTGTCGCCATTAAATTCACAAACTTTTTCTGACGCTGTACTGTCTGAACGAGCTAAACACGAAACGTAATCAACAGCAACCTCATTGTCTCCTATTCTGTATTCAGCAGGTAGGTATACTGAACCTGAATTATTATACTCTCCATCCACATCAACCCTTTCGAGAAACTGAGCTATTCTAGTGCCGGTATCACTTGCAGTAACGTTACTTGGGAAGCTTGATCCTTCACATATTGGACTTAATTCGAAACTACGTGTAATGTCTGCTAGTGCAGTCTCTGTTTGGTTGGACGATTCCTCGGATATTTCACTTGATTCATTACTACTTGAACTTGTTTCATCTTTCTGGTTACTTAGTACAAAGAAGCCAGCTGCTGCGACAGCACCAATTACTACAATTAAAACGAGAATTATGATTGGACTGAAACCTTTTTGTTTGCTATTCATTTTATAAATCTTTCTTGTTTATGGTTATGTATATGGAAATATTATCATAATTTTACTAAAAGACCCGTTTTTTTTCTATCCAAGCAATAAAAAGCCTAGTTGTTCGCCTGCATAGAAATCGTTGCAACTATCAAAATAGCTACTATACTAAAAATAATTATAATTAAAGTGGACATGCCTGCAGATATTTCAGTGTGAGCTTTGTTTACTGAGTTATTATTCACTTTTATATGATTGTAAGCACTTAGTCGCCTCATAAAATCAGCTTTTAATGTCATATTCATTTTATTTATTTCAACCATTGCAATAGTACTATTAGTAGAAGCTTCTCTCTGTGTTGCTTTGTTGGTATCGTCTATTAAACTGAAACAGATGACTTCAGTTGAACTAAAAAAAGCATACATTTCGGAGTGATTTTCATAGTAGATACATTCCACGTTAATAACTTCGCTAATGTTCATCTGCTTAATTGAACCTTTCGTTTGTATGATGTGCAATATACCATCTTTAATTTCTAAATAGCCACGACCATCAATAGTACTGACAACTAACGGCGTATCTTTTTCTAACTCCCCAACCGATCGGCCAAGTTTTTCTAACTGACGACGGTAGAATCTGTCTTTAAAAAATGGGGCTACTTTAGCAACCACTACAAGAATTGGTATGACAGCTATAAAAAATATACTTCTTGCAGAGTCAGTTCCAAGAGATAAGACGAATAAACAAACTAAAGCTAATACTACAAACACGACAATACCTACTAGTAGCTGATTTCTATTTAGTAGCTTGCTGATTTGTTTTTCTGCTGATAGTCGAAGCGCAGCGTTTGGAACTCGTTGTTCTATATTTTGGACAAGAAGACTTGGTTTACTCATGAAAACACTATACACTACAATTTACTCGAAGTTCTATCATCTAACGTTGCTACATAATTTCTGCACTGACAACGTATCGAGAATCATAAGTTGTGCTACCAGGGATAATACTTCCCGTACACGTTATAAGGTGTAGTTTTGCATTTGGTGAACTGTTATAGCTTAAATATTTTGACATATTGAAGTCATTTAATTTTACTTCTTCAGATTCCGTCACCCTGTAGGTAATTTCTCGATCATCACCCATTGTAATCTTAATTATGTCATTCTTGTTAAGTTCATCAAGATCATGGAACACTCCAGCGATGCTTCTAAAACCAACATGGCCAACTATGACGCTTGAGCCCGGGCTGTCGCCTACAGCACTACTTTGGTTAAACCAGGATGCATCATAAATATTCACCGGTACGCCAACTTCACCTTTACTATTTAGCCCGACAGGTTTCACCCGAGCAAATACTTCGATGTTATTGATTTCTATACGTTTTGGTTGGTTTGCGGCGGCAGTATAAGCCAGTACATCTTCACGACTCGGCTTGTCTGAGCTTGGTATAACTATTGCCGGTTGCGGAGTGTCTGGATTGCCATCATCCCCACCAAACTGTTGAGCAGCTGCAATTTGATCTTCCGCAATTTCAACAGCAGCTCTGTTCTGAAGTAGCAAATTCAGTCCGTAAATTATTCCGCATATAATTATCAAAATCCCCACAAATGAGACTAATTTATTAGCCTTTATCTTCTCTTGAACAACTCTGCAAGATTCATTTATCTGTTGCGTAACTGGCAGTCTTATAGAAATATGATTTTTATAATCAGATCTACGAATAACACGTTTAATTCGTTTTTTAGAAGCTTGCGATTTGCGCGATGACTTAGAATAATAATTCAAATATTTTTTCCTATTTGAATTATTAGAATGTAACCGGCTACTAGCTGCTGTTTGCATATACTTGAACTTTTGTTTTTATTTTTGTTATTACTTTTTTGTAGCGAATCGTCTACGGTTTGCGAATCCAACGACACTTAGTCCTGCAAGGACGAGAGCAATTGGAGCGAATAAGCTGTTCTGTAGAATACCAAATCCAGTTCCTGGAGGGCCTGGTTCAAAGCTTGTCGTGAGGACAACGTCGTTGCCAGTGCCGCCTGCATAGCTAATGGTAAATTGGTATGACCCAACTGCGAATGACGTGCCTTCTGCAAGCCCACCAAATGTGCCGACAATTGCATCTGAACCGTCGTTATTGATGATAGTGAATGTGTCATTGAGGCTTGGAGCGTAGCCGTTGAATAGAATTGTATTGAGTGTTGCATTGCCGAGGCTTACTGTACCTGTGACGTTGTATTGATCATGGCCACCAGCGCCTGGTGTAGTGCCTTCTAGTTCTATGTCTAGTTCAGTAGCTGCGTCGAAGTCTAGGTTGCCTGTGTTCATGATGCCTGGGCTTAAGCCTGGGCGGAGGACGCCACCATCTGAATCGACAGCCCCTACTGTTCCGTTGCCCATCAGTACACCACCCTCCAATAAATGAACACTGCCCCGCACACCAGTGATACTAGCGGTGTGACCTCCGTATACACCTACGTTTGACGATGGTTGTGAATCTGATAATACTGTTGTCCTGTTAGAGTTTTGATACGTACCGTTAGGTGTTAGCGACGAATTTGATGCACTCGTGATATTCAACGCTCCTACCATCGCCGGATAAAATGGTGGTAGCTGGATGTTAAATGCACCGGTAATCGTTCCATTAATGTTAGTATTTTCAGCATTAGTTCCAATAATCAAGTCATTTTCAAGTGTAAAATTACCGCTATATGTTATATCCCAACCTGTTACAGAAAAATCAGTTAGGTAGTCAGAGGGACTATTATTGAAAAAAGGGTTACAAAGATAAGTACCAATTTTAGGGTTACTAGAACTAATACCTGCATTTCCTCTGAATATAAAATTTTCAGATATAGTCACATCGCTTGGGTTTGGACAAGTACCTGGTTGTATCTGGAAACTTGCTGTGTCTTCAACTGTAGTTGTTCCTGCGCCTGACCCAAAAGCAGCAGCGCTATATATCCATATTTGCCCTGAGGTAAAATACAAATTACCAGTAGAATTATTAATTACATCAAAATTAGCGGTGTTATTTTCAGGACTAGTTCCCACGCTGATGTTCCCTGTTCCATTAATTGTTGCACGTACGTTAGCGTTGATAAACTCTATAGAATTAGAGCCGATGTTCAAAGTCGATACCCCTCCTCCAACATCATAGTCATTAATTAAAATTCTTGATTCTATTGTATTGCTACTTATAGTTGCATTAGTCGTAAATGTAATGTTGTTTCTAATCGAAGGACTAGCAAAACAGTCGCCAGTTCTAGTAGAAGTTATATCACCTGCCAATATCAGGTTATTGCCCGTGAGTCGAGTAGTAGCCGATCCTGAGCATCCAGTAGTATCACCAGAAAACCAGATGCCTGCATATTCGTTTGTTGCTAGCAAATTATTGTTTGAAATATCTGTGGTAACCCCCACGTCAATGAACGGAAATATTATATCATACCCGGTAGCAGGGCCAGTGCCAACGCTACAAGTCCAGTTGGCATCAGTTGACCAGTTATCGTCAGCTCCAGCACCAGTCCATGTGCAGTTATTTACGCCCGCACTTACCGGTATTGGGTTGATAATGCTTAGCGGGGCTAGAGCAATAATTACTACCAGCAGGCTCTGAAGTGATTTTTTCATTTTTGACCTTTTTTTGTTATTACTTTTTTAATGCGAATCGTCTACGGTTTGCGAATCCAACGACACTTAGTCCTGCAAGGACGAGAGCAATTGGAGCGAATAAGCTGTTCTGTAGAATACCAAATCCAGTTCCTGGAGGGCCTGGTTCAAAGCTTGTCGTGAGGACAACGTCGTTGCCAGTGCCGCCTGCATAGCTAATGGTAAATTGGTATGACCCAACTGCGAATGATGCACCTTCTGCAAGCCCACCAAATGTGCCGACAACTGCATCTGAACCGTCGTTATTGATGATAGTGAATGTGTCATTGAGGCTTGGAGCGTAGCCGTTGAATAGGATTGTATTAAGCGTCGCGCTACCTAGGCTTACTGTACCTGTGACGTTGTACTGATCATGGCCACCAGCACCTGGTGTAGTACCTTCTAGCTCTATGTCTAGTTCAGTAGCTGCGTCGAAGTCTAGGTTGCCTGTGGTCATGATGCCAGGGCTGAGACCGGGACGGAGGACGCCGCCTTCGCTTGTAAGGTTTGCAATTGTACCGTCGCCTAGCAGGACGCCACCAGATTTGACCTCTACGTCTCCTCGTTGGCCAGTAACAGTAACTTGGTATCCACCAGCTGCTGTTATAGATGTCCCTGGAAGTGAATCACTTAAAGTTATAGATCTACTAGGATGCTGATATGTTCCGTTGGGAGTTGATGAGCCATTTGAAGAGCTAGCTATATTTATAGCGCCAGTCCAACCGGGGTACAGAGCTGGTGGAGTAATCGTAAATGCTCCGACAATCGGTCCATTAATATTGAAGTTGCCCGCTTGAGTATATATATCTATATTTGATCCAAGTGTCAGGGTACCATTCAAAGTAATATCGAAGTCAGCTAGCACTGTATCTACATAGCTAATATCTGTAAAGTATCCCGTTCCACAGGCCGACCCACCTATACGAGGGTTAATCCCGTTTGGGCCCGAACCGTTGATTGTGATGTTTTCACTCGTAGTCACATCTACAATCGTGCAACTATCGATCAATTGAAAAATTATTGCACCACCGTCTTCAATTGTTGTCGTACCTGCACCAGTACCGAATATGGCACTCCCAACACCTTGAGACGTAACACTAACATCATCAATAATTAGATTTCCGCTCATATTGTTAGTTCCACCGAATATGACGCTTCTATTAATAGCATCAGGGTTAGCAAAAGTGAGGTCGCCTGTGCCTGTTATAGTTGTGTTAAAAATCCAAGCCGCGCGAAACTCTAAATTATGAGAACCAGCATTAATAGTCTGAGCACCGCCAAAATTGTCTCCAATTACAATAGAAGCTACTGAGCTTCCTGAAATAACTGCTGGGGATGTAAATGTTAGGTTAGTCAAAATAGAGTGTCCATTGGTTGAACAGTTTCCAGTTTGCTGAGAAAGTATATCACCAGCAAGAATAATGTCATTTCCCGTAATCCAAATACTGGAGGAACCTGTGCAGCCTGTTGTATCACCGGTAAACCAGATGCCGGCGTAACTATTTGCACTAGATAAGTCATTCACAAGCGTTGTTACCGAACCACCAGTGTCACTAAAAGGAAATATCAAATCATATCCAGTCGTAGGGCCTGTCCCCACGCTACATGTCCAGTTGGCGTCAGTAGACCAATTATCATCAGCACCACCACCGCTCCAGCTACATTGGTTGACACCTGCGCTTACGGACACTGGAGCAAATAATAAAATTGGCGAGAGCAGAGCGATAAGCATCGCAAACACTGTTGTGCCATTAAAGTATGTATTTATTTTCATAAGAGAGACCCTTCTTTTCGTATGACACTATTTTGGTGAAATATGATTTTTTTTATTTTTGAATATAACTACTTATTACTATAACCATAAGTATGTTTTACGTCAAATATTAACTATTATTCAATAGGTACTCTAGCTAGTACGTACGGTTTATGAGCTGAAAAATTCAAAAGCCCCCTCGTCTTTTTACAGATAAGGGGGCATACGTCCTTTACCTTTTATGGAGGAAAGGGCGTTTTTGTTTTCAGTTTTTGTTGGAGTTTGAGCGGTCAGTCATGATCGTCTCGTGGCTATAATAATGATAACCGCTTTCAGTGTGACACATTATTTTTATAGAAGCCAGGGTTTATCCACAGGCTTCTATAAAATGAGTTGTGTTTACTACTGTCGTTTTAGGACAAATGTTCGAGCAGCTGCACCCGCTACTGTCACTGCTGCAAGCAATCCTGCGATTGATCCCGCACCAGTGTTTGGTAGAGTTGTTACTGCTGGCTTCACTTGAGGTGTATCTTCTTTACAATCTTTACTATCGACTGGAAGGTTTTCTTTGCCAGGGATAGGACATACATCTGCTTTGATAGTAACTTGCTTTACACAATTTTCAGATGTAGCTGATTTAACTTCATTGGCTACATTGAAGTTTACAGTGACAGTAATTTTGTAGTTACCTTCTTTAGCGTATGTGTGTTCTACAGAATTTGAATCTACAGTGACACGTGTATCATCACCGAAGTCATATGAGTAATCTTTAACTGTTGCACCATTTTTAGCTGTAGCATTTGTTGTGAACTTGAATTTACGATTGTTTACAACTGCAACTGTTAGTAAGTCACATACGTAAACTGGATCTGGTACTTCGACAACAGGGATTTCTACAATCTCTACTGTATAAGCAACATTGACTCTGTCTGCCCAGCATCCCCATACATCACCACTACCCGCAACGCGGCTACCGATTGGTAATGGATCGCCGTTGACTGCTGAGTTAGCAACATCTTTATATCCGTACTGGCTTGAGTAAACTTTGACACTTGATGGGACAAGCTTAAGCATAACGCTTTTGCCATCTTCACAGAACAATCGTGCTGTGTCTGTTACTGGAGAAACGCTTGTTGCGCTTACTGTACTTGTGAAAGTAAGTGTATTACCTTCTGTGTTTAGTGGAGCAACGAGACGTACATTTGTACCGTTAGCAACAGATGATCCGTTACCGTTGTCATTGTAATCATCGTCTGCACCATTGTGTACATATGTTCGGATATCGAACTTGTCACCAACGTTACAGCTTGAGTTCAAACCGTTAACATATAGTGCGTTACGAACGCCGCCGTTACCGTTATTAGTAACACCGCCATCGCTTGGACGAATCCGTACGAAGTCTGCTTCGTTACCAACGCCGTTAGGGACGTTTGTGTAAGTGTTAAACACTGGTGTTGTTAAACTTGTGTCGCCAATATTTTCATATGGGATCTGTACAGCCTGTGCTGAATTAGTCAACGCAACCATGCTGAAACCGGCTACAACTGTAGCGGCTAGAGCAAGAAAGCTTTTCTTGACTAATGGAATTTGTGTGAATTTCATAATTATATCTCCTTATTGCTTTCTTACTCTGTTACCTGAGGTATTTTTGGAACAGTTTCCACGACTACAGGTACTGTGGTTGTTGTAGCTGTAATTTCAATATCTTCACACTCTTCAGCGTCAACTTCGAAGTGAATACCATCAATTTCTGTACCTTCAACAAGCGTCACGATACGAGTATCTTTGTCGCCATCACCATCAAAATCACCTACTTCACAGAAATTAATTTCATGTGGAGCTGCTGTTGTAGTTGGAGCTGCTGTTGTAGTTGTCGTTGTAGATGTAGACGTTGTCGGTGCTACTGTTGATGTTGTAGTAGTTGACGTAGTCGAAGTTGTTGTAGATGTTTCTGGAACAGAATCTGTACCTTTGTCATCAAATTCATCATCAGTTTCGATTACTTCGCCCTCAGGTGTGTTGCCTTCTACTGGTTCTGCGTCTTCTGGTGCGGTAACTGGCACATTTACATCAAAACCATCATCAGGTGCTTCTCCAGCGCTGGCGGCGAATGCACCACCTAGCAGTAAAGCACCGGTTAATGCTGCAAGACCGAAAGCTGTCTTAGATGGTCTCTGAGATTCATCTGGTAGTGTTTGCTCAACTGGAGCTGGTCCAATTGGTTGTCCTTGTTCATTTAACATATTGTTCTCCTTGATTATTCTTATGTCTCTCTCGTTCACCCCACCCAACTAATGCTACGATCAGCATGAAGGTATAAGTTCACGTTAGATAAAATTGTATCATAAGCTTGATGTATTGTCAATACTTTATACAATGTTTTATTACTATTTACCATAACCACTTTGGCGATGGCACCTACTATTAAACTGTGCGGCTGAAAATAGCCAATAGTCTAACAGAACTACCATCTTCACAGGTGGATAATACGAGCATATCTTCGTCCCCATTGGACATTGCTCGTATTTCTTCAATACTTATATAAGGACTTACTTCTCTAAATCCGACAAAGTTGTAGCTGTACTCTGTCTCACCATCTGAAAGTTCTGCAGTTTGTCCTGGCACTATTGCGTCTAGGTTAACGAAAGCGGCGTTTTCAGTCGTTCTGTGCGATTCAATAAGCTTTACACCTGGCTGCCCAGGTAGAGAACTGTGGGGGTGGAGTGTTGCTGAAGGCTGAAGCTCACTTGGGTGCGTAGAGTTATTGCGAGCTTCCACTGATCCTCTGGTTGTACGAACCCATCGTTCAGTGTATGCAGACTGACCTTCCATCTCACACATTTGCTGAGGAGTTGCATCAACTCGGGCCCTATAGAGAGGATTTATTCTTTCGCGGGCTGCTTCAAGGTCACCTTCTACTACTGGCGGCATTGTTGAGTCGCTATTTAGTACATTCCAATCAAAGCCGTCAAGAATACTTGGGTTATTGACTGGATCAACTGCATGTGTAACGAAAACATCGATATCGTCTAAACATATGCCGTCGATTTTAAGACTACCTACTTGTTGCCCTGCTAAACCTTCGAGTGTTTGGTCTCCATCGGCTACAACTTCAAATAAAGTTTTTTCTCGTCGTTGATCAACAATAGCTTGTTGTTCTGGTGTAATTGGTGTTCGCTGAACTTCTTCTACAATTGGTTCTGGCTCAATATCCAAAACAGTTGAAGCAGGAATAGAAGCAACTTCTTCAATAATCACAACTGGTTCAACTTCGACAGGAACTTCTGTCTCAGCTAAAGTAGTGGAGGTTTCAATAGCTTCTGGCTCAACTTCAGCAGGCGCGACAACTAACTCTTCAATAGTTACTGTTTCAGTATCAGACGGCTCAAATGACTCTTCAATAGTAGTTGGAGGCGCAGTTGCTGGCGGCAAGGTATTTTCAGCTGAAGCACTATTTTCTAATGCCGTTACTGTTCGCACTACAGCGCCACTACCAACAAACACAAGACCTATCATTCCGATATTTCTCATGCGTTTACGAGCTTTTTTGCCAGGTGTAAATTGTTCGACTGTTCTTTTACCAGCATCTACTACTATATCTAGCATTGTGCTACCAAGTGCGCTTATTTTGCCACTTAGAAGAGATTTACTTTCAGTTTCTTCATCTCTTTTAGTTTCGAGTATGTCGTTTTCTTTGTAATAATCTAGCGTTTTCTCTAGCATTTCTCTTGCTTTAGAAACCGCCTGAGACGTATCGTGTTGGCCAGCATTTTTATTCTGCAAGAAATCTTTCAGCTCAGCGATTTTTGCTTCAGTTTTTTCCCGCATGCTTGTGACAAAATCGTTATCGATTTCATTACCAGCCATTGCGTGCAATGCTATATCTTTAGCAACATCACTGACAACATTTCGGTGCACGTAACGATTCGTAAATATGTCGGTATCAAACTTCTCAAATTCAGCATTCTGCAGTACTGTTTCTTCTTGCTCAGGAGTCAACTTAGCACCACGACCAATGTAATCTTCAAGTGTCGTAATAACACTTCCATCTTCTGGCGTCATTTCTGCAATCTGTCCACCGAGACCAATAAGTGCAGCTTCAATATCGACATCCAGCAACCCGGATTGAGCATAAGAGTCTGAATCTTCAGCGTAACTTAATATTGACGATACTAGCTCACTTTCTTCATCAACGAAATCAACGCCTGATTGCTCCATAATTGCGTATGCGAAGGAGTCTGCTAGTAAATAGTCAGTTTCAGCTAATTGCTGCAGTTGTTCACTGGGTGGTGTTGTTTGTAGTGTATCTGTCATAATATCAATCTCTCGAATGTATAGTTAGTATACTCTTTTATGCAGCTTCCAAAACATCTTTGTCTTCTA
>Ga0307983_1001319_pt1 | contig 10802 bp, 13 predicted proteins | sample OrgLakmetagen991_FD_201845 | JGI IMG/M metagenome (GOLD analysis project Ga0307983, IMG submission 201845) | Saline water microbial communities from Organic Lake, Antarctica - #991 | ecosystem: Environmental > Aquatic > Non-marine Saline and Alkaline > Saline | place: Antarctica: Organic Lake... | reverse complement strand
AATAGTATGAAGATCAACATCCTATTATACTTGCACTTATAATTTAAATCAAGGCCAAGTTTGGCGAACTCAACAATGATTTTAATACTGATGTCATCAAGGCTTAATCGATTAACAAGACCTTGACTGCCATAATATTTAACCATGAAAGATTTATCATAGATAATATCATTGACATCAGCATTGTGCTCTCTAATATAATAAAGTGCATCACCAACATTACTTTTTTCAATACCATTAATCAAAACAAGACTAGAGATATAGGTAACACCATTGAACAGCAAATCATCGGGATTAAAGATACGTACAAATTTCTCAAATTGACTAAGATGAACATCATGGTAAATCATGTTTAATTCCTCAATAATAAAAGCAACGACACGAGCCACATTTACCTCATAATACATACCCATACCTAAACACTTATTAAGTGCTTCTTTGATACGGCTATTATAGGTGTTCTTTGACCAAGATGATTTAAGAGTGTTGATTTGTTGAGTTCCTAGCATGATTAAGATTACCTATGAACTATATATTCATTTTTTTACTTACTTAAAAAATGAATATCAACTAAGCTAATATCCTATTATCTCACACATCTTCTTTAACTAACCATAATCTTTTGCACACAAATTCGTTCAATTATGTCTATTCGTCAAGTTAAAGCTAAAATAAATAAAGGTGATTCTGATAAGCTACTATACTCTGATTTTGGAGTATTGACCTTAAAGGAATTCACTAATGTCTTATATAGTGAGATGAACTTAGAAAGTGGCAATGTATGCGTCTTTGTTAATAAACAAGTCATTGGTAACCTACTTTATTCAAGGCAATGGTGGAATGAAGGTAGAGTTAACATCTGCCCCGGTTTTAATTATATTAATAACCAAATGCTAGCACCCACCTTCGATCACTTCAGTGCTAAGCTAGATGGGTGCAATCCAAACATTGTATCTGTCGGGTGTGGTGTTGCTTACCTTGAACGGCAATATATGGAGAAGACTGGCAAAAAAGTCTACTTAGTCGACCCAGATCCAACATACTTTCAAAGCAAGTCAATCAATGACTTAGGTGAGTACAAGATGGATGTTTCATATGTCAATGAATTAATTAATAAGCATCCAAATTTGGTTGGTAATTGCACCTTAGTCCTTATTAAACCACAACCAGAGGATGACGGTGCAATCTCAACACCACCATCTTATGATGTTGAAGCTATCAAAGCACTCAAGCCAAAAGATATCATCTTCTATGGTGATATTGGTGGTTCTGATGGAAGCACTGCTTTGCATAAGTGGTTCCATTCTCAGAATTTACCATCATCAAAAATGAGAGGGTGTGAATTCAATGGTTTGGCTGATGACGATTTCTCACTATTTGGAAGCACCAAAGAAGGTGAGTATAGACTCAATGGCAAAATTATATTTAGAAACTACAGTAGTTATGATCTAAATATAATTAGTTGGACTGAAATTTTTGGGTTATGTGCTGATGAAGATACATTTTATGATCCAGATGATGCCATTGATAAATATAATTGTGTACTAAGGTTAACTAGAAATTAACTAAGTTAGCCTATACTCTACTAAGCAAAGTAATGAGTGCATAAAATCACATTTATTTTTTTATATATAAGATTTTATTTAGTAAAGCTAGACATGGTTGATATTTTGTGCGAAGTAAATTCTTGCTTGATTAAGCTAATGAATGACCCACAGTGGCAAGATCAAGTCCACTTGTTAAATATACACCTAGAATTAAACAATCAGCTAATGGCGCACACTAAATCTTAATATTGGGGGTAATATATCGAATAAATACTATAATAATAATATATCAAAGAAAATGATTAAATTAGAGATGCTTTGCAAGAGAAATATTAGATGACTAAGATTTAATTAATTAATAACATAAGTATTTTTTTGCTAAATATATAAATAATCATGACCGACAGAGAAATATTAAAATTTGGGGAAATATTGGATAGTACTGGTGAAGATGTTAGTGTATTATATTATTATAATGCTAACCTTTCATACTTATTTAAACCTGATGGTACACCTGATATATATTTAAATCCAATACTGAAATATTACAAGGATAATCAGTATATATTAGACTATTCTGAATTCAAAATAAGTGGAGAGGCCATTGATTCATATACATCAATATTAATTGATTATTTTAAAGAAGAGATAGCTAGGGATAATTTGATTCTCATGTTGAGGAATTTAGGTATCGTAAAAGTTACACTTAATGATAAATTAAATGGTATGGTACCACCAAAATTAAATGGTAGGGATTTAATCGAATTAGAAGCCTATAATAAAGCCGTTAGCCAAAGCGAATCCACCGAATATGGTGGTATACCTGAAAGAAAGTTAAGTAAACCTGAAGAATATAATAAAAATTTGGAAAAGATGAAGAGAATTAGAGAACAATATCCAACTCCACCTCCACCATCATTCAATTCCGGTGAATTTTCATTACAATTAACACCTCCACCTGGACAACCTCCCCCACCAAAGCGACCATCTTCTATTCCAGGTAATATTAACAAACTAACTAAAGGTTACTTATCGAGGCAAACGAACTCATTCACTAACCAATTATTAGGGTGGACTATAGCATTATGTTGTGTGCTACTCATGGTCATTGCGTTTGTTTGGTTCAAGATTACATTAGATCAAAAAGAGCCAATTACTATAAAAAAGAATGCATTCGATCAGTTATACCAATCTAAGCCATACATAATTTAATACGGATTAACCATTAACTTTGTTAAATTACCATTACTATGCCACCAGCTCAAAACATCATCACTTAATCCACTTAACATATTCGTTGGGTCGTTAACCCTGAATACTAAGCCATACTTATTATTCAAAGCCCAATTTAGTGAGTTAATACATTCAGCCTTAGATAATAAATCATAGCTAACATTATGAGTAATAGTTGTGACCTTGGTTATCCAATCATGATTACTATCAATCCAATCAAGCACTTTTTTGTCATTATTTAACATAATCTTGGTTATGTCCATATCCTTTTCTACTTTTAAGATACCTTCATACCGAATTAAATATGCTATAGATGTGCAGCCATTATATAATGAAGTACTTAGTGGATTACTTGGGAATCTGTACTCATAATCCATACTTACTGAATCCATCAGCACATTACCAAGCACTAAATTCCTATATATCCAACTAATTACATAACCATAATTATCATTAGTATATATACCACTAAAGTAATCTATGTCAGTGATTTTACATACTCTTTGTGTAATGAAACCATACATATTAGCCATTGCGGTCTCGTGATCAGCAGAACCAGTAACCCATTCTCGTACTAAATCAATGGATACTCTTGATTGTTGTAGCCACCAATCTAATGTCCATATTAATCTATGTTTATTATCTTTGTGCTTATTTAGTGAGTAAACTAAGAGATTAGGGCATCCACTATTATTATTAATAAATTCTTTATAATCTATGTATATCTGAGCTTTTTCAACGAATTTAATTAATGAATAATTACCCCTGGGTGCAACCATGCTTTCTATGCTAGTATTCTTTACCATATTATCTATTATAGATTCTGATTTACTTATAAAGTGAGCTGCCTTCTCTAATCTAAGCTGTTCATCCATCATTCAAATCTTAGTAATAACTTAATATATTTCGTATTATTTCAATTTTTTATTAGGCAAAATATAGATGAGCATAGTAAAATATTTAGATCCAAATATATATCATTTGGTATGTGGTGCTGGCAAGGGTTACCCAAAGAAGAAGTTTGGATGGAATAAGCTAAAGCATGTAGATGAGATAAGTAACCAGATTCGGCTAAGGACTAAATCAGTTGAAGCTAAATACTTAGCATACTTGAGGTACACTAAATCCAATTATGGTAGCGTAGATAATTTTATACTCGAGAACATGAAATCATTCAAAGCTAACTTATTAATCACTAAAAATAATTATCCATACAATGTGGCAGATAGTATACTTCACTTGGTTTTGTGGGTCAATCCATATGGTACAAAACATGGCAAATTATGTGAAGGTGAAGTATTTAATTTCTTAATTAAAAAATTTGGGTTGAAGCGTAGCGCTAGTGATGATGAAGTAAACAACACATATATCTTATTCGAGAATAGTAGTGCTAACAAAAGTGTTAGATCTATAGAACACTATCAGCTCTTTGTTAAGAAAGACTTAGCCAAGAAAGTAGACCTCAAGTTAGCTAGATTTGAATTCAAAAAATAGTATATTAAAGATAAACTAATGTGTTGAATAATGAGTAAACCAAGCAAAGATTTAATACTTGACCCAAAGAGTGGTAAGCCACTCGCTGATATGTTAGATATATCATCATCACTTAGGGGTGTTAGGCTAAATTTAAGCAAAGGTGAGCGAAGATCGCAAGCCATTGATATAATGAATGAAGTTAAGCTCAATGATTTACTATTTAAACTAGATAATAACCCACCACCAAAGACAACCATTGAAGACCTGATTAAATGGAAAAAAACTATAGATGTGCTATTTCATAATATCAAAGATAAAACACTTGGGTCATATTTTAGTGGTGTTGAAGATATAAATAATTTCTATGATGGCAGCGATGATGATGAACTCATTAGTTTTGATCGCTAAGCTCACTATGTGTATCATCCGGGAAGTAGCTATCAAATATTTTGTCTAACCCAGATTTCCATTGTATAATACTTTTTTTGTCGGATGGTGGACAACCCAAACCCTTTATATCATTGTATACTTTGTCTAATAAATAATCATCTAGTTCATTATTTTTAACTTTGGTTCGCTCATTCATTTACTCCAACTAATATTATTATTTAAATTAATAAAAATAGATACGCACATCATTCTTCATAGAATAATAAATCATCAAATTCACTTTGAGTATCCAAGCTTATACCGCTTAATAATCCATCACCCTTGATTATTTCATTATCACTTAATCTAATATTATTTATCAATAATTTTAGCCTATTCTTTTGTTCATCAGATTTGTCATTGGTTTTCTCTAGCCTAATTATTTCTTCATAGTCATCAACTACGTATGGCACACCTTTGCCAAACTTAGTGTTATGATCTTTACATATGAGCTCAAAATGATGCTGATCGGTAAATAATCTCACAATATTAGATGTAATACCAAAGTTAAAGACTTCATCTGGTTCACTAGATACCTGCTTACATACGACACCATTTTTAGTTATTATTCTTCCATAGAATAAATGGACATTAAGTCTTAGTTTCTCAGCTAATCTTCTCAGTGATAACATATGTTCTTTGAGAATAGTATCAAAGTATGTGCCCCAAAAACGCTTTGGATATCTAGCTAAGTACATTAAATAAATAGGCGTCATATTAGTTTCACCATAATCATACAAATGCTGGCATATTGAAAAGTAAAGACAGCAATTACTAACACCATTATATATGGCAGGATTAGGCTTTACTTTTACGTCTAACCATTTTACTTTTTTATCATAATAATATCTATGCATCCCAATTATATTATGCATAAAAATTGATTATTAAATCTCAATTATAAAATATAGGTTCTAGTAATCATGAGCATCTCTTGTGTTGAATTATCATGCTTACCTATTGAGATATTATTTATAATTATACAAACTATGTGCTGCATTGATATGTATGATATTAATTATATAATTAATACTTTATGTAAGCTAAGGTTAGTATCTAAATATTTTAGTGTAATATCTAGCAGTATATGTGATATATTATACAATAAATTACCATTCAAATATGATAAGTTTTGCTCAACCGATAAGCCACATGTTAAATTAATGAAGCTAAAGTATAATATGTACTTTCATAAGACATTCGTCTTTCCATATTTATACATAGACAAAAATAGCTTTACATTTGGTGAGAACAGAAGTAGATGCCATATAATGAATTCATTCAGTAATTTTGGTGGAGATATAAGAAGTAATCCATTGTATATTTTACCATCCGAAACGATAGCAGTGATATTACAATTTAATAATAATTATTCATACTTAGGTCATTATACATCATCGCATGTAAAAATAAGCGAAGAAGACCATAATTACTTTACTCTAATCAAAGAAATACTAGATGCTGTGGATGAGCTAACTATAATATCAGAGTGTAGTAAGCATATAGATTTAGATTTAGATTATTTAAGGTTGCTTATGCCAAATTTAGATTACTTAAGATTAAATATGATAGAGGGCACATTTGATATATGTATGACAAAAAATAATGAAAAAATATGCGGCATTATGATTTTGGAATCTAAACATCATCGTACTCAAGATGATCTACTTAATTATTTTCCCAATGTAGATTCTGTAGATCGCATAGTATTTTAATGATCAAATTTATTTTTTAGTGCTGGGTCCCTTTCTATGTATTTACTACATAGATACGGTGATACTCGTAATAAGCTTGACCTCTGTCGTGGTATGCTAGCAAATACTTGGCGCTTAATAATGATATCATCCATGTCGAAGAATGAGTACTTATCACTGCTAATTAAGGTTAGCCTAGTTGGATCAATATAGTAGATATCTGATTTGTCAAATATTTCACACTTAAACCCATCAACAGTAATCATATCATGCTTTGGTGTGCCAAGTATTAAGTAATTATTAATTGCATCATTATCATCAACACTCAAGATTTGATCATACTTATAATTAGCAGCACTAAGTATGTGCATATAAGCATACTCAAATTTAACAGCTACGTAATCATGCATTACACAAAGATTGAGGTACCTATTATACACATATAGTGCTTTGATAATAACGTCATCACTTTGAGTTTTGAATGCACCATATACTCCATCAGTTAAGTCACTTGTTGCTGAATGTGCTAAGAACTCACAATGCTTAAATAATAGATACTTTAGCTCAAGTTCATGCAAGTCTATATGCGAATAATCATAGAGGTGTAGGTAACTCATGATTGATAACTTAAATTGCTGGAGTGGTTAGTGTGTAGATTAATATATGCTACTTAATAATCATTTTTTAATATAAAGTCATGTATATTTAGGTTAATCAAGATGGTAGATCTATACACGAATTATCTAAGGTTGAGCAAGCCAAAGGTACTCAACATAAAATTAACTAATGGCATGTCCACTAATCAAGCAATCAATATGTTATTTCATGCATATAATAACCACTATAGAGAAGATAAACATCTTAAGTATGGAAGATTATCTATGCGTGAATCTGCCCTAATAAATATGCTCATATACAAAAGTGATGGAGTGCTCCTAAGTAATTTCTATGATATAACCTATAAATTATTTAAGCTAATAAATAGTAATGAGTTGTATTGTAGGTTCTTGTATTCATTAATTATGCATGACATAAATTTAGCTTATAAATCACTCAGTGTTTCATACAAAAAATATAAGTATATGTGCACCCAAAATTCACTTAGTAAAATAGCTGAGATATCAGATGATAAAGATGTGATAATGTTGTGTACTAATTATGAAAAAATAATAGGTGACCTAAGTTTTGGCTTACATAAACTAACCTAGGTGTTTTATAGAATCCCATATATTACCCATATTAAATCTATCTTTTTTTTGAGCATAAATAATATCAGAATCATCCACCCGTGTTATGCTATAATATGATTTCATGCATATGAATGCACTACATTGAGTGGTGATGTTCTCACTAAGGTTATTATAAAATAAAATATTGTACAGCTCATTTGGTTTCATATAATTATTATTTTCATCATAATTAGTCGATAGTTCCATAGTGCAGCTCTTATCTTTGCAATTAATTAATGCTATTAAATCATGCACATAATATCTATAGCATTCAGATAATAATATATTTATGTAGAACCCCACATTGTACATAACTAACGTATTAATGTTATACAAGTCCATGTATAGTAATCTTAACGTGTCTTCCATGCTTAGGTACTTAGTAATATCATCACTAAAATTCATGTATTTATTCATGTTAGATATATCAGCCGAACTCGATGTGAAATTATCTGGTATAATTAGCACTTTTGTGCACTTTACTATGTTCTCATCTTTGTCACATATGTAATACACTAGCTCAGTTACTCTTGAATTATTATAACAGCTGAGTATATTTGGGCTATACATCTCACGCGTTTCTGTGTACTTTGGCATACCCATGATTTTCATACTCAAGAACATATTATAATCGCTTGATCTCATTAGTGAGTTTGGTGATAGTGGTGGTTTATCTATGGTTATATCTATCATATGTGTGTACACAAACTTATGTTACATTAGATACCTTCATTTTTTAAATATATAAAAAATGAATAATAATCTTGATATGTATTCTACATTATACATCATGCAACCTATCAATCAAGACAACACTAACTCTTTCTATGTTATCCCAAATGAGATCATACTTCACATGTATGAATACTTGGATAGCAAAAGTAAGAGTAACCTAGTTTTGACATGTAAGCGCATGTATAATATCTCTACATTATCATCACCAAAGAAAATAGTGCTGAGATTAGAGACTAAATCTATGGATGAGATCAATGAAGCTGTCAAGATATTATCATCACTCAACAATGATAATACTTTGATCTTTATGTATTTGCCACCTAGATTCAATGACCTCAATCAATTTGTTACTAAGCAAATATTGGCTGCTAAGTATTATTTTATTAGCTCTTACTCTAACATAGAGTACAAAGACTCAGTGCTGAGTGTTGAGAGTGGAAACATGGCTAATGTGGTTCCACTTGATAAGTTCGCAAGTCCATGCATCAAAGAACTAAGGATAAGGACTTGTGCTACTTCATCTACTGCCGAATTTAGTGGTGTAACTAAGTTAAGTTTATATGCCTCAACCGCAAGAATAGTTAGGTCTTGTCCAAACTTAACATCAATAAGCTCAGCTATGGTTAAATGGGATTATTCTATGCCAAAAATGGCAGACTTGTGCAAGTACCTCAAATTTGTCGAGTTTCAAGGAGATACATTCACTGCTGGCAAATTATATCAAGGATGTAATCTTCATAAGTTTACGTTCACTGCACAGTCATATGTAGATCCCAACACTTATGGCTTTGATAATATTAAAACCCATATGCTTGAAGCAAAGCTAACAATGGTTGATAAGTTAAACAAGAGGATCAATCATAATACGACTGGGCATCTTCAATCATATTTCAGCTTTAATGAATATATGTTCACTAGAATTCATTATGGTGATGAACCTCATTTTAGTTATGGTATAAATGAAGACTATGATGAGATTAATTATGATTTCAAGGGCCTAGTAATCATTAATAATAACTATAATAATGTGGACTACGAAGGTGTGGAAGATGCTGTAATCGCTAGTGACATATACAGTGATAAGATAAGTATCCTTGAAAGAGAATACTTAAAGAAATCTCCGAATCAGCACATTATAGATTATGAAGTATGGAAAGAGGAGAATTACCTTGATGATAGTGATTAGTTAATCATACATTCTTCATCTGTGCACATATAAATTTTGATGCAAAATATAATAATATATATTTTTTTATTATATAAATAATTATTTTATCTCTAGTATAATCATGGTAGATGTTAGTGTAATTAAAGATTCGATCAGCTCAATCTTGGGATGGCATAAATATATGATTGCAGGCTTGGTTAAGATGGCAAGTTCATATTACTTTGGTAACAATAGCTTACCAAGTTTATGCGCAGGCTTCGTCACTAGATATGATCAGATTCGTGATAAATGTATTAAAGAACACAGTGATTTTAGTGAACAAGCCATTCGTGATAAAGCTAGTGAAGATCACTTACATGAATTAATTTGCAAGCCAAAAAGTGAAGGTATTGATGATGAATATACTTTATATTGGAATATTTGCCCGGATAAATTAAATAAATACTTTGATTCAGTCCATGCAGCATTAGAATACTTAAGGTATAATAAAGGTAATGTTAGCTTTACTCGTGAGGTTGCACTTGGATTCTACTCAGCTGAAGCAATTGAGAATGTCCTTGTTAGTGCATATATTGATTAAATAAAAACCAGCGCATATTTTTTTGGTTAATATATAATATGCATGACCCATTATTTTTTATTTTAGTATTGATGATGTTTATAGTAGCATTCAAGCTTATATGTGATACTAGTCAAGCAATGGGCATTCAACCAAAGTTAGGTGGATCAGCCAAGAAGACATCAATGCAAACCTCAGACAAAATAAGTAAGCTAGAAGATGACTTTCCTTATAAGAAAAAGTTTATGAAAGAAGAAGACATAATCACTAGATTTAATAATCTCAAGGATTACAAGATTAAATTCATTGAGTATAAGTATAAGTTACTTCATCTAAATAAGATGTCTAGACTAGAATTATTATATCTGCCAGATAATAAGCCAATAGTAGCTAAATTTGATAAAGATGACTACTTTAAGTACAATGAGATATCTGATTATTTCATTGAAGAGGAAAGAATCCATGCCAGAAGAAATAAATCTAATTTAACATACTATGAATTTTGGCACGTAAACAAGAGTAAATTCAAAGCAGACACTATAGAGAAGACGCGTGATAATTTATATTATTCTGGGTTCAAAGAAGTTAACCCATTTAGACCAACAATAATGGCTGGCTTGATAGATAAATTTGGTGCAAAATGTGTGTTAGATCCATGCTCTGGTTGGGGTGATCGCTTAATTGGTTCATTAGCCAAAGGTGTGGATCATTATGTTGGTACAGATCCTAACA
>Ga0307983_1001318_pt1 | contig 10805 bp, 11 predicted proteins | sample OrgLakmetagen991_FD_201845 | JGI IMG/M metagenome (GOLD analysis project Ga0307983, IMG submission 201845) | Saline water microbial communities from Organic Lake, Antarctica - #991 | ecosystem: Environmental > Aquatic > Non-marine Saline and Alkaline > Saline | place: Antarctica: Organic Lake... | reverse complement strand
TGAAAACAACCGATTAACTTTAAGGCGAAGGTATTTTTGAATAAAATGACTTTTGTGATTACTGTACTAGCTTGAGGTTCGGACTTTTACCCACTCTCTAACGATTAGACCCAATATTTAATTCTGTAACAAGACTGACTATTGTTTTACTAATTAATATGCATTTTTATTAAAAAATCCTTTCCAAAAAGTCATTGCGATTATTGTTATATCCATCCAGATTGACCAGTTTTTGATGTAGTATAAGTCGCATTCTATGCGTTTTTCAATTGATGTATCACCTCGCCAGCCATTAATCTGGGCCCAGCCAGTCATACCAGCCTTCATTTTATGCCGCAACATATAGGTTGGAATATCCTCCCTAAACTTTTCTACAAACTTAGGTCTCTCAGGCCTAGGTCCAACCAAACTCATGCTCCCAAGCAAAACATTCCATAGCTGTGGAAACTCATCCAGTGAAGTTTTCCTTAAAAATTTTCCGACTGGTGTTACTCTAGAATCATTCTTTACAGTCCATCCCTCAGTGTTAACTAAGACATCATTCGACATAGATCTAAACTTAAACATCTTGAAGCGTCTTCCATCAATTCCCATTCTTTCTTGGGAATAGAAGACAGGTCCTTTAGAACCTAACTTTACAATAATTGAGATAATTATGAACATTGGAGACAATAGAATTATTCCGAGAAAAGAAAATACAAAATCAAACATTCTTTTTATTATCATTGATCTGCTTTTGATACTTGGTTCATTCAGCATAATCATTGGAATGCCATGGAATTCATTAATACTATAACCTACTAATGAATGAGATAAGTCAGGTAGAACAATTGTTTCAGCTAGGCTGTTCATCAGTATATTTGTTGCTTCCTCAACTTTAAATGCATCTTTGTTTTTATAACCAATAATAACAATATCAGGGTTAATTGATCTAAAAAATTTCTTTGTGAAATTTTTGTAACACTTTATACCAAGATTTTCACAGCTTCCTTCAGAGTCAACCCAGCCTATAATTTTAATCCCCACTTCTTTATGTTTATATAACTTAATCGCGTAATCTTGGATTTGTTTTCCAGATCCGACAAGAAGAGCATATCTAATATTTTTTCCTTGCTCCCTAAGTCTTCTTAAAAACTTTCGTACAATTATCTTGAAGGTTACAAGTAAAGTAGTTGAAGTGATGAAATATATAAAAAGTAGGATTCTAGAAGCTTTATGTGGAATGAAGAAATAGATTAAAAAGACGAAGACAGAAAATGCAACTGTATTTGCTTTAACAACTGACATCAACTCATTGAATAAGTTTTCAAATCTTTTGGAGCTGTATACTCCTTCTCTTCTAAAGTAATAGTAACTCAAAATGACTAAGACTATACTCACTTTTAAATACCATAAACCTAAGTCATCTTCCGTCTCAGGTATAATCGTTTTAAATCTAAAAAAGTAAGATACTGCCCATGAGAATAGAACTATTATCATATCAATCATTTTGTGCATCGTACTAAAGCTTTCACTATGATTTCTTAGCATTTATTCCTCTATGGTATTCATCAGCTTTTTATACCGTAAAATAAAAAGTTTGCAAAGAAATGTGAAGAATTGGAATGAAAACTTCTACCAACTCCAAAAGTATTATTGACTTATCTTGCTCTCACTTAATATTTTCAACTTAAGCTTATTAGTATATAATTTCATGATGAGTCAAAATCCATTGGTAAGTGTAGCGATTATAACCTACAACCAAAAAATATTCCTTGAAGAATGCATAGAGTCTATTCTACTTCAAACATACAAAAATATTGAAATTATCATCGCTGATGATGGTTCAAGTGATGGTACTCACCAATTAGCTCAGAACTTTCAAGAGAATTACCCCGATATTAAGTTTAAACTCGCCCTTTCAAAGCTTAACTTTGGAATAACGAATAATTCAAATTTGGCTTTTGAAAACTGTTCAGGAAAGTATATTGCCTGGATGGGTGGCGATGACTTAATGCATCCAAAAAAATTGAAACTCAAGTTCGGTTTATGGAAAGTAACCCGAGTTGCACTATAAGTTACCACGACTTAGAAGTATTTGAATCTGACTCAAATAAATTACTCTATATGTTTAGTGACAAGAATCCTCCAAAGAATGGAAAGATACAAACATCAATAAAGTGGGGAACATTTAACGGTGCTTGCTCGACTATGACCAGAAAAGACAAGTGCCCAAAACTCGGATTTTATAAAAATATACCAGTAGCATCTGATTGGCTTTTTTGGATAGAAACTCTATCTAACGGTGGAACGATTAACTATATAAACAAGTCACTTGGCCGATACAGGAGGCACTCTAATAATATTACAGCTCATTCATTGGAATTATCTCAAAATGAGCTAGATCATTTAAATACCTGTAATATTATTTTGCAAAGATGGCCTCAGTTTTTTTCAGAATCTATGTATTGCTATAGTCAAAGGCTGATTCAATCTAGACACAAACTTCCCTACTTAAAGTGCCTAATAAAAAGTTTTCTTATCAGTCCTACAATTAAGGCTGCGACGGCAGGGATAGTTTATATAGTTTCTTTTCGCAAAATAAAACTCTAACCAAGCCTAGTTAATTTATAATCTCCACTCAATACTCTTTGCCACCAATCTTCATTTTCTAAATACCAATCAATAGTTTTTTCAAGTCCAGTTTCAAAGCTCTCAGTTGGGGTCCAGCCAAGTTCATTTTTAATTTTACTGGCATCAATGGCATAGCGTCTGTCGTGACCTGGTCGATCTTTAACAAATGTAATGAGATCGCGATATTTAATTCCAGAATCCAATACTTTTTCTTGTAAAATGTCACAGATAGTCTCTACCACTTCAATATTGGCTTTTTCATTATTGCCACCAACAACATAAGTTTCACCAACAATACCTTCTTGAATTACTTTAATTAAAGCCTTTGCGTGGTCTTCCACAAATAGCCAATCCCTAATTTGCTTACCATCACCATAAATTGGAAGTGGTTTTCCTGCGAGTGCATTCAATATAACATGAGGTATAAGCTTCTCTGGAAAATGAAATGGACCATAGTTATTTGAACAATTTGTGACTACGATTGGTAAATTGTAAGTTCTGCCCCACGATCTAACTAAGTGATCTGAGCTCGCCTTACTGGCTGAGTAGGGAGAACTTGGTGAATATGAATGAGTCTCAGTAAAGGGAGCGTCATCAAGTTCTAGATCGCCAAAGACTTCATCTGTAGAGATGTGATGGAAAATGAAATTGGGATTATTTTGAAATACTTTTCTTGATGCCTCAAGAAGATTATAAGTTCCAATTATGTTCGTTTCTATAAAGTCTGCCGGAGAATCGATTGATCTATCCACATGGCTCTCTGCAGCCAAGTGCATTACACCGTCTGGCTTTTCGTCTTCAAATATCTTTAGGATTTCTTCTTTGTTACAAATATCAGCTTTAATAAATTTATACTTTGGACTTTCTTCGACAAGTTTAAGTGACTCTAAGTTTCCAGCATAAGTGAGTTTATCAATATTTATCACTTCAATATTAGTATTTTGGATTAGGTCTCTGATAACTGCAGAACCAATAAAGCCTGCTCCACCTGTTACTATTACTTTCTTTAAAGCTCTTTTACTCATGTTACTCCTAAAGTTGTTCTTTCCAATCTTTTGAAAATTGTTCAATAATTTGAGGGACATATTTGTTCACTAATAGACTGGCATATAATCGATCTAATAGAATATCATCCTGGCTTACCAATTTATGAAGGTACTTGTCATCTACAAAGGCACTTCGACCAGGCCCAACAATTTTTATTTCTGAATGAGACGTTATTTGTTCTTTAATTAGGGCCACTAAGTCTTCAACATTTACTGAATAACTGGGTGTTATATTAAAAATACCACTTTCAAAAAACTTTTTAGTAATAATAGTTTGAACAATCCTAACGACATCTGCAACGTCAATTAAGACTCGCTTAGTATTTTTTTGAATATTTAGACTCTCAGACAGATACATTTTTCTAACTAGGGTGGGAAAGAGTGTCATATTATTATTTATACCTACGACTTGAGGTAATCTCAAAATCATAGTGTTTTTGTGTTTTTCGAGAAGGATTTTCTCTAAAAGCCTTTTATGTAAAAAGTATGGCGTCTGAAAATTAATATCTTCGTTTTGACAGGAAGAAATATAGAAGATTTTTTTATCAAAATGCTTCACCACTATTGACTCTATATTGCGAGTATCTCTAGCAAAGACACTAGGATCAGTCTCTTGAGAATTAGAAACCCCCGCAGCAATTAATAAATAATTACTTTCGATAAAAGATTTTGAAAACTCAGTTCCGATCATTCCATTTCCGTAAATATTCGACACTTTAGAGCTCTTCCGAAATATCCATTAGATATCTTCCATAGTCTGATTTACTATCACTTTCAGCTAAATTTCTGAGGTCTGAAACTGAAATCCATTTATTTCTAAAAGCAATCTCTTCTAAACATGCAATTTTAAAACCTTGTCTTTTTTCAATCGTAGCAACAAACTGGCTAGCATCCAATAAGCTTTCATGAGTTCCCGTATCCAACCACGCGAATCCACGTCCTAATAGATTAACCTTTACTTTCTTTTCATCAACATAGAGCTGATTTAAATCTGTTATCTCTAACTCTCCTCTTGGAGAAGGTTTTATACTTTTAGCTTTCTCAACAACTGTATTATCGTAGAAATATAGCCCTGTTACTGCAAAGTTTGATTTAGGTTTTTCAGGTTTCTCTTCAAGTGAGAGAACGTTTTGTGATTCATCAAATTCGACGACGCCAAATCTCTCTGGGTCATTCACTAAGGTTGCAAATAGCTCTGCCCCCTCAGTTAAAGTCGCGGCTTTTCTCACCATTGGAGAAAATGATTGTCCAAAAAAGATATTATCTCCAAGCACAAGTGCTACTGAGTCGTCTCCGATAAATTCCTCCCCAAGAATAAAGGCTTGAGCGAGTCCGTCGGGAGAGGGTTGAATCTTGTATTCAATTTTCATCCCCAGTTTACTGCCATCCTCTAGGAGTTCCTCATATAACCCCATATGTTCTGGGCTGGAGATAATTAAAACATCTTTAATTCCAGCGAGCATTAAGACTGAAAGTGGATAATAAATCATGGGCTTATCATAAACAGGTAAAATCTGTTTCGATAAAACTTTGGTCAATGGACTCAAACGAGTACCTGCTCCACCAGCTAAAATAATACCTTTCATAACTTCCTCATTTCTTTAATTAGATTTATAAATTTCTTCCCACTGATCCTTTAACCTATCATAGGTAAAGTATTCAGCCACTATTCTTTGATTTTCAGGTTTTTCTGAGAACTCAGGTTCTAGCTTAAAATCTTTAACATCAAAAGCCTTTATTCCCAATTCTCTGTAGAGCCTAAATGGACTGACATATGAGTTTAAATATACTTTTTTACCAAGTCCCAAAAGGTTAATTGTATTGCCTTGGGCCTGTTGCCTGTAATGATTAAAGACGGCGATATCAATGGTTCCAAGGAAATCAAGATACTCATTCAGAGGCATCATATCGAGCATAGGGTGAAATGAATCACCAAATATCTCTTTACCTTTCTTTATAACTCTATCTCTATAATCAGCTTTACCATAAGATAGTGGAGAATAAATGCTTACCTTTTTGTCCCCCACGTTCTTTTTAATGATCTCCAAAGCTTCGATGTGGTTGTTGCTTAGACTTGCAGAGTTACCCAAAAGTATATTTATAGTTTCAGATTTTTTATTTATTATATTCATTTCCTCATAAACTTGGCTTTGATACATGATGCACTTATGCATTTTTCCTTTTGCACCGTACCAAGCTTTAGCATTGTCATAATCACCTTCTACTAAGGTAATTATATGTCCGAACCGACTGATAATAAATCGACGATAGAATTCATACCTTTTAGTTCTGAATTTATTATCTAGCACCTGGTACCTATAGAGATCTCCTCCCCATATGGCCCAGTATACTTTCTTTAAAAGCCAGGGCTGTAAAAAGAGTAGAAATACCAGTCGCTTTTCAAAGAGTCCGTGAAGAATGATTTGTTTGGCCTGGTATAAGTATTTAATATAATAGAAGATAGATTTATGACTTATATATTTTGCGTTCTCAACGTCGACGTGGGGATACTTTTTTTCTTTATCCATCATTAAGAAAAAGTGATCTTCTTTACCAAACTCTTTATTCGTGAATTGAATAAACTTGGGAAGGAACTTATCGTAATGACCAATATGCAGTGTTTTCATCTGTACTCTTTTTTTATATTAATTAGTTGTAGTTAAAAGTCGTAGCCCAAGTGCGTCAACATCTTTTCAAACTTTTCATTTTGTTTCTCTGAGGTGTAATTTGAAGCTGTCTCAATATTTAAACTTCCAATTGATTCTCTTAAGTCTCTAGATTTGAGAAGGCTACTTATCTTCTGCGTCAGCTCCTGGGAAGTGAGGTCATGCAAAACATACTCTTTAGACTCCCCCTCCAAAATCTCACTCGAACCCACAGTACTTGAAACGATGACAGGTTTTCCACACGCCATTGCTTCAAGGACACTTCTTCCAAATTCTTCGATAAGAGCTGGAAGCACGAAGATATCAATTGCGTGATAATACTTCTCCACTTCGTTGATTGAAGGGTGAAAGGTCACTATGTTTGAGAGGTTGTTATCTCGAATGAATTCTTCATAGGCGTCGGGTTTATCTTTTCCGGCGATGATCACTTTAAGGTTTGTCTTATCTTCAAGCAGAGTTAATGCTTTTAGAAGTAGGGATACATTTCTTTTTTTGAAGTTTCCAGAAGTAATAAGACCGATGACAACTTCATCTTTTAAACCAAGGTTTTGTCTCATTTGAGCTCTATTAGCTTTAGAGTTTACTAAATTAAACTTTTCAGGATTGTACTCAGGGTAGATAACTTCAGCTTTATCTTCAGGGATAGAGAACCTATGGCAGAGATCTTTTTTCATCATATTTGAATTGCAAATCAGGCGCTTGAATTTTTGCTCAGTTAAGATTTTTTCGTGGATGATGGCCACTTCATGGTCTTTTGGTATTTTTTTTCCATTTAGTTTTTCATAGGCCAGATGCACGCAGTTGTGAATATAGGCGATATCTTGCTCGAAGATGTCTCCGTGACCGATAATGAGGTCGGGTTTAATCTTTCTTACTAGAGACTGAAACCTAGAGTTATAAAACTTACGGCGATAGAGACCACTTATAGGCCATCTAAAAGTCTTTATGGTCTTTGCTCCAGCACTTTCAAAGGGCACTGGATCAATTCTTTCAGCGACAGTATAAACCTCATGGCCATGGGCCACAAAGTATTTCGCTTCCTCCACTACCTTCCTGGGCACACCAGCTCTAGTAGCATTTAAGTCTTTTTGCGAGATCATTATTTTTTTCATGGATTCAAATTATCAATTAGCTAGCATATAGGCAATAATACGTTTTAACGCAACAAACTCATCTTTTAACCAACTCAACGCAATAATTAACTGGAAACAATCGATGTTCAAAGTGAACATAAAAAATGACTCTTTTAATTTCCTAATCTGAAATTTCAAGACTACGTAATTATGAGCAACTATTCATTGTGAAATGAAGGAATAAACCCCACATCAAAATCCCAAAAGATGTGACTCCACTTTTTCTAATTTAAGTCTTTAATATATACGCCCTGCATCTAGTTTACCGTTTCACCCGCGATTTTAGGAAGGTTGAGATCTGATTTTATTCAATCAATATCGGAGAGAACTTGGTTGTATACTGATAATGTCTTTTTACACGTATGCTCTTTAGAATATTCATTAATTACTTGCAGTTTTGCACTAGCGACTAGTTTTTCTTTTAACTCACTATCGTTTGTAAGCCTCAGAATATTATCCGCAAGCATATCTGGGTCTTTAACATTGGCCAGTAACCCGGTCTTTTCGTGAATGACGATTTCGGGAATTCCGCCAGCACTTGTTGATACAATTGGAATTTCACATATCATTGCATCTAGTAGAGAAGTTCCAAGGCCTTCTTCTTTTGAACTCATTAAAAAAATATCAAGACTTTTCAATTGATTCTCTAAGTCAGTTAGAAAGCCAGTAAACGTAAACTTATCAAGAAGCTTCTTACTTTCGCAGTAACTTTCAATCTTATCTCTATCTGGACCATCTCCAATAATAATGAAATGAAATTTTTCTGGAAATCTGTCGTTTAAAATTTTAGCTGTATCTATAAAAGTTCCATAATCTTTATGATCTGCAATCGCTGAACAATTACCAATTAGAATTTTATCCTTCGGAATTTGATACTTTTCTTTTAAAGAAATTTGAGTCACTGAGTCAAATCGGTGGATATCCACACCCGAGTGTACTGTTTGAACCAATTCTCTTTTGTTTACTTGTATTCCTTGTCGCGTTATCTTTTCAATCATTTTGGATACACATAAAATAGCTTTCACGCAGTTGTGATTGAACTTATAGGGTGACTTAACTTTGAAATCTGTGCGTTTTGAAACTATGACTGGAGTATTTGCCCCTAAGATATTGGCCCATACGGCCACCGTGTGAGCTTTAGCCGTGTGTGTATGGATAAGACTCACTTTATTCTTTTTAAGCCAAAGCAGCAGCTTAAAGCTCGCTAGAATCTGCAGTCCACCAAAAGGTAGAGTAAAGTATTCAAATTGATTTTCTTTAGAGAACTGATCCAGACGTTCGTTTTTATTTGTAAAAGCTAGTGAGGAGTTAATCCCTCTTTTTTTTAATTCAACTGCGAGATAAGCCATTTGCTGCTCTCCACCACGCCACGATTTTTCTGAATTTAGTTGTAGAATTTTCATTATTTCGTTTTATCACAAATGATATTAAGAAACTACTTCATAAAGAGAATTCCATTACCCTTTTAATAAACCATGAGTGGCCCGTAAAATGGATATTCAAAAAGGAAACATACGTTATTCAGTCTTTAATTGATTAATTTTTAAAGATGAAAAGTTCAGAGTGTATTTTCTAATAAAGTTGATGAGCTTTTTTCAGTTCTAAAAAGTAATAAGTTTGAAGTATTATCTCAGGACTCTGGCGATACTGGTACAAATTAAAAGTAGACTCTCGCAGAGATTTTCAAGTTTAATCGGTTCAATTATAAATGCCATAAACAAAGTTTAATCTTATTTGCCAATAGCCTTCTAGGCAATCCAGAGCGAATAACGTTTAAGTCTTTTTGCGAGATCATAATTTTTTTCATGGATATAAATTATCAACTCGATAGCACATCGGCAATAAGACGTTTTGCAATGGGTCCTACTTAAATAAATTTAAGAATTATACTATTTGAAAGATTTCGTTTACCGCTTGAGTATATGCAATTTTCAATGTCGCTTATTTCTTTACGCAGCATAAACCAATGGAATATCTACGAGTTTAATTTCAAGGGGAGATATTATCTTTAAATTGCTAATACTTATAAGTGATGATGAGCTTAGAGTAGAAATATCAGCACAAAACGCAAAGTCTGCAAGTGCCGTTTTTGAATCAAAGCTCCCAAAGTTATTTGAAAAAATTATTGTTCCTTTTATAAAATAGAATAATTTAACGCCATTACACAGCATAACCCAATGGAATATCTACGAGTTTAATTCCGAAGGATGAAGGAGATCTTTGATTACAGTGATTCCTGCGGCAGAAGATGAATAGATTCAATAGTCAGTGCTCGAAGTAGCATTTCTAGTTTCTAATTGCATAGAAGCGGAATATAATTACATTTCAGGTTTTATATTTAAATGATTTAGCATTATATCTTTCCATATCTCATTTGCATCATAATTAACGTTATCAGAATGGATTTTTGGTCCACCTTGAGTCATTGACATTAAAGACATATTTGTAACTTGCCCTTTTCCAAGCATAAAACTGGGAGATTTAGGAAGGTTTTTTCTCACTGATATTAAAAGAGATAAAATTCTTACATACAAAAGAGAATCTTGATCTTTATTAGCCTTAATCTTTAATGAGTCTAAAATTGAATCATTTAAAAACTGTTGGCAAAGTTGCCCATCAGCGATTGCAACCATAAAAAAATCTCGACCTAGTTTTAACCAGATTCTACGCTTCTTCTGTTTTTTTTAGTATTTTATAAATTTCTTTTATCTGCGTCCCAACATATTCAATATCTGGTAGAGTTTCAGAACCATAGAGCAGGTCTGCAAAATTTGTGTTGTAGTAATTTTTCACTTTAGACATGACATTATCAGTATCATTGAAGATTTTAGATTCAGAAAACTTTTTATCAACCCAGCTCTCCCCCATAAAATTTTCTCTATCCTCACTTCTCGTTGTCCTAACATGTTTAATAAATCCTTCCAGTTGAACTTTTGCTTTAAGTTCCTCATCATCTAATAATTTTGAAACATCATAAACATGTCTAATTTTTTCCTTGAGCGTAGCAAAGTCTAGATCACTAGGATCACAAGTATACTTTGCTAGTCCACACAACTTTTCTGCGAGTGTTTTTTCCTTATCAAGAACCTGTATTTCAAAACTTCCCAACTCAAACTCTTCGATTTCTTTCAACATCTCTTTTGTTTTCAGATATTCTGCTATATATGAGTCAACAGATGTCCATACAGCCGGTTCAGGTTTAGTAAATGAATTAATTTCCAGAATCAACTTATCTGTCGCATGACCAAAGTTGGAATTTTCGATTATTCTAGGATACGAATAATATGTTTTTCTGAACTTTGGCGGCCCTTTTTTCTCTTCATCATTCTTTTCATATGCTAAAGGTG
>Ga0307983_1001316_pt1 | contig 10812 bp, 10 predicted proteins | sample OrgLakmetagen991_FD_201845 | JGI IMG/M metagenome (GOLD analysis project Ga0307983, IMG submission 201845) | Saline water microbial communities from Organic Lake, Antarctica - #991 | ecosystem: Environmental > Aquatic > Non-marine Saline and Alkaline > Saline | place: Antarctica: Organic Lake... | reverse complement strand
GGCTACTTTGCGCTCCGCGTTTATCCAGGCTCAGATTTACCAGAACTTGAAGTCGAAACCGTGTTTGTAGAAAATTTTGACAGCACCGCTGAGCGTAAAAAATTTACCAATTTATCACAGAGTTTAAAAAACGCTGGTTTATCATTACTCAGTTCAACCCAAGCCACCGAACTGGTAGGAAGCGATAAACACCGTTTAGTTTTACTCGGTGGCCCAGTGCAAAACCGCTGGCTGCAATTTGCGCCTCAAGATTATACAGGCCTTAGTGAGCAATTTGAAATGTTTAGTCTTACTAAACTAGGTCCCGTTTACCTCAGTAATATCAACGCTGAATTTGGGGGTAATGTCAGCCAAGTTCGCCCAGACCAAGTGCCGTTTCTCGATGATCAATCTACTTATTTTGTGGGGCAATTTGATAAAGAAATGAAAACCCGCGTCAGCTTAAGCGGTGAAACCCCAGAACTGACCGTCCAAGCCGATGGTATTATGGATTTAACCACCTACAAGCCGCACCAGGCCGATTCCATGCTCGAAAACCTCTGGAAAGAATTAACGCCCACTAACGCTGCCACAATAGTGAACCCTTCACTTTGGAATCTAAAAAGCATTGTTACCAGCAGCTTTCCTTTCTTGCTCGGGTTTATTGGGCTGCTGTTGATGTACTTAGCGGCTAAACCCTCAAAACTTAAAACGGGTATGATAGCCCAAATGGATGACATATTTTGGCACACACCTATTGAAGAAACCCCGCTCTATCAAGCCTGGGAAGAAAATTTTCCGTGGGAGTTAACCGACAAAGAACTTAAATTGACGCAAGTAGCCAACTAGCAAGGTGGAGACTATTTAAAAGTTAAAATTCATAACTAAAACCAAATGATTGAAAATGGCCAAATCATTCATCAAGGAGAAATAAGAAGAACTTTTAAAAGTGAGGACGGTGAGTTAGATTATTTTGAAATTACGGGTAGCCCGCAAAGACAAAAAATCATTAGCACTCTTGGAGGCATCGTTTTCAACTTTGCTCCTGTTCACCAATTAAATGGTCTTTACGTATCGGAAAAGCGAAAACTTGATATAGGCCGTGCTCAAACATTTACTCAGATCCGTGCAGATATAATCGCTACCACTGTTTTATTTGGAAGCATGGAACACAATTTAGATTCTGATGATGGAGATAAAGACCACAATATAGCAGTAGAGGGTGTTGCAGACAAATGTGATTATTATTTATATGACTTTGAAGACTCCGGAGCAGCAAAAATGCCTACCAAAACTGCTTTAAATTTTGCACTAAGATCTCTAAATGATGCTTCAGCTGAAAAGTCTATTTTAAAAACAAAATCAGTAAGACTCTCGAAATTACTTAAAAATAAGAGATCAAATTATTTCAAAGAATTAACTGCAGAACAAAAGCTCGATGGACTGAATTTACCTTTTAGTGATCACGAATCTTTTCTACAAAGAATTCAAGGCCTGATTGAGGCTTGTTAAAAGATTCACAATTTACTCTATCCAATTACGTTTCTTTAAAATTTAATCCTGAGACTTTTAATACGCGTAAATTTAGTTTTAATAAAAAACTTAAATCATAGTTTTTAGTAATTCATTAAATAAAAAAATCTTACGAGCAATTTTCTAAGCTCGTAATCCTTCTAAACCTGGCAATTTTTTTCCGGCAAGAACGGCTAACGTCGCTCCTCCTCCAGTAGAAACATAGGCTTTATTTTGGTCAATATTTAAAACATCAAAGGCTTTACCAGAATCTCCACCCGCCATTATAGCCGTGCCTTCAGGCTTACTAGCTACCGCCTCCCACACTATAGCCGTTCCCTCTTGAAAATTTTTGTTTTCAAATACACCCATAGCGCCATTAACAACCACATGACGATCATCACACATAGTAATTGTTTCCGCGATGTGTTTCGCTGAATCAGATCCAATATCAAAAATCATTTCGTCAGAACCGATTGACTCGCTATTCGCCAGATTAACCTTTCGCGCACCATCACCTGAAATATTTTTAGCCACAATCACATCCGTCGGAATAATTAAACGAACCCCTTTTTGTTCCGCTAATTTAATAATTTCAGTGGCCGTTTTTACTAAAGCTCTATCTTGAAATGCACTCGCACCGACATTAAACCCTTGAGCTTTTAAAAAAGTTGCCACCATACCGCCGCCAATACATATTTCACGACACCCACTTTCAATTAAGTTCTTAATCACTGGGGCTTTATCGCTTACTTTTGATCCGCCCATTACGAGAGTCGTTTTACCTAAGCGCTCTGGCGTTAGGTAAGGAGATAGAGTCTCGAGCTCATTTTTAACTAAGGGGCCAACAAATTTTGAGCCGTCTTCGTACATTTTACCCAACGAAACGGAGGCATGATCTCTATGTAAAACGCCAAAAGCATCATTCACGTAAACGGCTCCTAATAATTTTAAATGTTTTTCTATACCTAATCTTCGATCGGTACCTACGCTATCAAGTTCACCCCCAAAACGACGTTTGCGAATATTTTGCAACAAATGAATCCCCTTGTCTGGTCCCGAGGCGTCTTGTAAATATAACGAAGACTTAACATCAACGCTTAACATGTCCGAAAGTGCTTCGGCAATATAAGCATTAGATCTATTAATTTCATCTTTCTCTCTACTTAAATGAGTCACAATCACAATTTTTTTTGCCGTTTCATGTACCAATTTTAAAGTCGGCAATGCTGCTTCTAGGCGACGAGAAGAACCCTCTGAAGCGTTCAGGTCTAAGCGCATTATAACTTCTTGTCCATCAACTTTTTTTAATGCATCTGCAATATTTATAATTCCGTCTAACAAACTCATAGTAATAAAATTTACTTAGTAAAAATAAAATAATCCTAATTCAATATATGTCAATTATTGGGGTTAAGTTTTGACGCAAAAAGAAAGAAAATTAAAGTCAGTAAAAATGAATAATTCTCCCTTTAAGCTTCCACCCTTACCCGAACCACTAGAGATACAACGCCCAGTTGTTACCAGTGCGCCAGAAACTATGGAAGCCCTCAAAGGTCTTGTACGACAATCTGTACATGACGTTGACGTAATAACGGTTTCTGGCTTGTGCGGTGGCTGCAAATCCACCCTAAGTCGTGAAATTGAAACTCGAGAAGCCGATCATTTAGTACCTGTTACCTTAAATGGCTTAACTCAAAAAGTATTATCTCTCGATTGGGTTATGTCGGTTTCGAGGGGGCCACAAAAATTAGAACTACTTGAGAACGCCACGCCAGATAGCATTCGAGCGGACTTTTTTAGAACACGAGCCTTAGCCGATCTTATTACCTCGATTAGAAATCGAGACGGGTTTGAATTAACCGATGCCTACGACGCGGAAGATGATGGCCGACTAACCGGGAAACTAATAATGCCTTCTAATACCGATAAAAGCATCTTAGTAGCAGAGGGTACTGTGGCGCACGCCGCTACAGAAATTGCACTTGCTAGCACGGCAGAAGAAACTTCTGACCGCACCGCCGCTGCGATTAACTTACTGGTTTACACCGATCCTGCCGTAGCTTTATTAAACACCGTTAAAAGAGGCGTAATTGAACCCAGTCGCAAAAAAGACCCTCATTATGCGTTTAGAGAATTTTTGAGTTTCAATAGTTTATTACTCCCAGGATATGTTAACTTCGATCAACACTCTGCTGAATTAGTTTATCGGCCAGATGATATTAACCCCTTAATGTTTCAGGCCTTGATAGAATTTTTCTCTACCCCTGGTTATGAGTCTCTACCAAAAGAATTTATTGCCATTGTACACTTAGAATTTCAAACAAGTGATGCTTTACTAGACGCTCAAAATAAACACATTATTGAAGTTTTAGAAACCATTAATGACGCTATTACAGACCGAGCTTAATTTCTAGCTCTGATAAGTTTCTAACCGCAAATTGAGTTTCAAATTCCGTAAAATCATTTTCTTCACGGTTTACAATCGCTACGGCACAACCAGCACTTTGCGCTGATAAAATCCCCGTTTTAGAATCTTCTAAGGCCAAACACTTTTTAGGGTCAACCCCTAATAATTCAGCGGCTAAGGTGTAAGGCTTTGCATTTGGTTTTTCCATACCCGCTGGTACATCGTTCTTAGTCACTATTAAATCGGCCGGAAAAAATTTGGTTATACCAGATTTGGCACCCATAACCGTTATCACTTCACGATTGGAGGTCGTCACAATAGTTTTTTTAATACCTAAGGTCTCTAATTTTGTAATAAAAGGAATTACATCCGCATAAGCAATGTCTTCTGGTGTAAGATTTTTATCCATGTATTGGGCCTGATAACTATGAAATTCAGTCGCAAAAGCTTCTGCTTCTTCTTTTGTATGAGTCTCCGAAAACACGTTTCTAATTATTTGAGAACTAGAATCCCCTGGTTTACGATCAAATTGTAATATATTTTTCTCAGCTAAAAAAGCCGCTAAAGCCTTCATTTTAACGGCCTCTGTATCCGCTAAAGTACCATCAAAATCCAATAAAATTGCCTCAAAATCAAAGTTCATAGTAAAAATTTAAATCACCACCAAAATAACAAAAAAAACTAAATTTTAAAGTTTCAATTATATGAATCTTTTATTTAAAAAATTTTAAATCGTTTCGCAAAATTTTTAGAGGCACAACATTCAGGCTCACTCTGACATCAAAATAATCTAAGCCTCTATAGTCGCCATCTGAGCTTCCACTCTTTGCAAAACCCCTTCTTGCAATTCATCAACTCTTACCAAGGCTTGACAATCACTACCTCTAGCTAAACCTGAAGCATCAAGCGCTCTGGCCACTTGTGCCTCTGTGACCTCTTCCCCAGAATCACTCCAGATAGTTTCAAAAACTCTTTGCGCCGTACAAACACTTGCGGTGTCACACCCATTACATTCCGATAAAGCCATAGTCATAAAATTAAATTTACATCTTTTTAATCAAATTAAACTTATAAGTAAAATTAATTTCGTATAAAATATTAAACTAGAAAAAGAAGCAAAGAAAGTTGACCTTAAAAACAAATTAAAGATCATTTGAAAAATTTCATCTTAAATATGAACGAAAAATCAACCAGCCCTGAACCAGCCGATTTTATAGAAAAGCCTGAACTAACGGCTTCTCAAAAACTAAGCGCTGCCTCGAGAGAAAGACAAAGAGAAATAGATGACTTTGTAAATCAAATCGAATTATTTGCGGCTTCGTGCCAAGATTTAAATCAAATCAGAGCCGTGCTAAGAAATTTAAGTCGTGTTTCTCTACCGCCTAATGTAGCGGCTAGCATTTACGGAACGCCTCAAGAAGGGCCCGTAAAAAATTTGATAGAAGGTCGTATGGAAACAGGGGCTGTTGTATGTGACATACTTTTAAAAAAAGCGTTCTCTTTAGCCAATTCGCTGGATGACGTTAATAAAATATTAGTCTGCCACTTTCGAGTTGCAGAGCTAACAACCGAAGAGAATGAAATGCCAAACGGGAGTCTTCTATACGGTGTCGAAAAACATCTTATGGAAACACTTTCGAATAATCAGAATATTAGAAGTGAAATTATTCAAGCCAGAAACCCTAAAGAAGCTCGTAGTAGAGCCTTTATTGACTTTCTGTTTTTTACAAAAACATTAGATGTATTTAAAGATATTTCAGCTGTTTTGCTAGAACTACAAACCGAAGGATTTGGGGGAGACGTCAAAGAAGTTGTAAATCGCTATAATTAAATTTACTCCCACTGCCCGACTTTAGCCTGCCGAGCCGCTTGTTCATAGCCAATAAACTCATCTTTCCGCTCCATCGGAAACCGAGTGTAAGCTTGCGCCATGCCTAGTTGTATCATAGCGGCGTTTAAGTCTTTACCGTCAGTTCTAAATACGTAACTCAGTTTACGGTCATAAACGTCGTATTTATCGCCGACTAAATCCTCAATCAAACAAACCTCCGATTCCTCTTGAAGTAAATTTTTCAAAGTACTACTGGCTTGCAAAGCGTAAGCTTCTATCGGCGTTCCCTCTTTTTTGCTTTCGGGGGTATCAATCCCAATCATCCGGACTCTAATTCTGTCGCTATTACGGTTCACAATCAGCGTATCACCATCCACAATTCTTTCTAAATCATACCATTCACAACGATTTGCAAAAGCAACTTGAGCCCAATCACTCTCTACATTTACTGCGTTATTCTGAATTTCTATATTTGTACTATTATTTTGTTCTTGAACATAATTAATACTCTCAAAATATTCTTCCAAATTCAAAACAGTATTTTCAACGGTGCAGGCCGTGAGCAGTAAACTTAACGAGACCAAAACTAAATGACGCATTAAAGGTATCTTCATCGATTCAGGTCTTAAAGCAAGACTTAAAACCCGTTGTCCCTCACTTGATCTTCACTCTTTTAAAATCTAACATTGAATGTATGAAAACCCTCAACACCTTTAAGCATTTATTTTTCGAGCCGATTCTAGCCCTCAAATGGCGCTACGCGCCCCTCCTACTTATATACTTTGCGTATGGTGCTCAAGCCTTAACCACGGTGGCTTTAACCTTTTGGGAAAAAGAAAATTTAAATATTGGCGCCGAACAAATTATTTTAATTACGGCCTGGCTAACCTTCCCCTGGACGATAAAGATGATTTTTGGGCAGTGTGTTGACCACTTCCCTCTTTTTGGATCCCGACGCAAAAACTATGTTTATCTCGGGGCGTCTCTAATGGCGCTGGGGTACATAATGCTGTACGGAATTGCGATAGAAGCCGCTTATATGACCTGGATTGGCGACAATTTTGCGCAGTACTTGGCCGCTAATTTGGTGGCTATATTTGGGTTTGTGATTCAAGACGTCACCGCCGACGCCATGAGTACTGAAGTGGCTGAACGTGAAGGCAAAACTGATAGTGAAATACAAACCGAGCTCACAAAAATACAAATACTAGGGCGACTAGCCCTAATGTTATCGGCTACATTGGTAGCGGGAATTGGTGGTTATCTAGCCAGCGTTATGGAGTACCAAAATGTGTTCTTAGTCGCACTTATTATTCCACTGATTTCTGTGGCTGGTGCCGCCTTAGTAAAACTTAAAACCCACGATGGGGTTGGTTCATTTGACCCCGTAATTCTGGGTGGTGGTTTAGCTTTTGCCGCCTTCAGTTTGGTGATGGCTTTTCAAGATCTAATTTATAGCCAAGAAATTGTGTTCGGGGTTTCGCTTGTTTTACTTTGTGGGTTGTTATGGCGGATATTAAAAGACCAAGCGCCAGATAAAATGCGCTTGATTGTTATGACGCTGGCGGCCATATTTATTTTTAGAATGGTACCCAGCACTGGCCCCGGCTTTACGTGGTTTGCCATTGACGAACTCGGTTTCAACGAAGTCTTTATAGGCAGTCTGCAACAAATAAGCGCTTTAACTGCGCTCGTGCTGCTATGGTTTGGAACCCAATTTATTGCCAATCAGCCCGTTCGTTTAATTTTAATTTGTTTAGTGCTCGCCGAAACCGTAATTAGCATTCCCGAAATTGCCCTTTATTATGGTTGGCACGAAAGCCTCGGACTCAGCGCGCAAACCGTGGCCTTGTGGGATACAGCGGCCGAAGGCCCCTTAACCCATATCAGCATGATTCCCATGCTGGCTATAATCGCGTACTACGCCCCTGCCGGAAATAGAGCCACTTGGTTTGCGGTTGCCGCGAGCTTAATGAACCTAGCTTTAACCGCTAAAAGTTTGGGCGTTAAATACCTGTATCAAATTTATCCCGTTGAAAGAGCGTCAGATAACACCACCGCCAATTACGAATTACTCGGTAATATTCTGCTTAGTAAAATGGCTATAGGTTTTGTGTTACCAATCGTTGCCATTGTGGTTTTACTCTACGTACTCCCTAAAAACCAATTAAAATAATTTAAATATGTGTCAAATTAAAAAAACTTCTAAGGCGCTGTTGGCACTTTAGAAGTTTCTCCTGAATTTGTTTGTATTTTTGAAAACGAATTAGGAGCGGTGATATAATCGGGTCTTATAAGAATAAGTGAATTAAAGCCGCTCCGTAATTCTATAGGTAACCAGCCTACATAAACTCTCGCCTTGCTTGGGTACTATACCGAAGTACCTGCGGGGTTCTATATGTAGCGCAAATGATCTTTACTTTTAACGGTAAAGGATTTACATTACGAACCAAGGATAGACCTCTACAAAACGTTAGTGGTTGAAATCAGAAAGGCATTGCAGTATGTAATGTCTTTTGATGGTGTTTGTATTGCTACGAACACTGTTGAATCAGATATTTTAGAAACAACTCAAGGACTAGCATTTTGTTCTCAACCGTTTTGTGAAGGGAATTTACATCGTAGTTTTAAGGCGATGCAAACCTCGTCGCAGAGCGGAGAGAAAAGAGACGAGGAACGTTTATCGTTGCCGTGCGTCAGGTATATTGGACGAGGATCTTGATAAATATCAAAGTCTCGGCTCTTTACTCTCCACTGTTATATGTAGTAATTCAAGCAGCATCTGTGGGACACTGGTGAATTGGTTACTGTTGCTGTAAAAGATCAGGCTTCTTTACTGTGTGGCGTTTCTTGGTGTCCGTGAAGTGCTTGTAGATGCTTGAGCAATCTGAGCGAAGACTTCAGAACATATTAGTCAGAATTAACACTCCTGTCAAATCTTTTTCTCCTCTCCTTCTTTATCACCTTTAAAAAAACACTGACGATTGTCAGTGCTTTGCTACATCCTCTACTCCCCCTTTAAATATTAATCTTTAACAATACTAAAGCTTAACGGTTTAATGTCTCCTGGCTTTAAATCTTTTAAATGCACTTTCCCCACTCTTACCCGCAACAAGTCCGTCACTTCATATCCTAGTTCCACACACATACGCCGTATTTGCCGATTACGCCCCTCTTTTAAAGTAATGGCAACCGTATCATCATTTATAACATCTACCTTACACGGAGCCGTTTTTTTATCATCCAGCATAATCCCCGCTTGCAAGGCTTCTATGTCTTTGTCTTCCATTTTTTTATGCGTCTGTACTAAATACTCTTTTTCTTTTTCATAACGAGGATGCATTAACTTATTAGCCAGCTCTCCATCATTGGTAAGCAGTAATAAACCATGTGAGTCTTTATCCAAACGCCCAATCGGAAACACTCGCCCTCCAAAATCAAAGTCAGCCAGCGTTTTTGTTTTATCAATCGCTTTCAAAGTACTTTCAACCCCTCTTGGTTTATAAAAGGCTAAAAGCATTGGCGTCACTTCCTCTGGGATATCCATTGGAGCCCCGTCCATAAAAATTAAAGCCCCTGGCTGCACTCTGTCGCCTAAGGTCAATTGACTGCCATCCACACTGAGTCGACCTTCTCGAATATAGGTTTCAGCTTGCCTGCGCGAACAAATACCTTTCTGCGATAAATACTTTTGTACTCGAATTGTTTCAGTCATCGCTTGGCAGTTTACACAGTTAACGTAAAACCGTAACCTTAAATTATGTCAGATCTTTTTTTGTCTATTAGCTGTCTTTATATACTCGTTGCCATTGGTTACGCTTGGAAAAAATATCTATCCCCCGATTTAAACGAGCGCGATTTAAGTTTGTTAATGATGTACTTTTTATCTCCAGGACTGGTTTTCTGGGGATTTTCCGCCGCCCCCATTACCTACGATATTATTAGTATCGCTTTTTTCTACGCCTTAATTGGTGGCTTGGCTTTAGCTTTACTGATCAGTCTTAGCTTGGCTCTAAAATTTGGGTCGCGAAAAAGAGCGATTTTGGTGATGAATAATATATTACTCAACACGGGTAATTTAGGCATTCCTATCGGGCTCGCTTTTCTTGGCACCGCTTCCCTCCCCTACACTACGGCGACAAACATGGTAGCGGTTATTATAAGTTACACCCTGGGCGTCTACTTCTATTCTAGAGGCACGTTTTCGATCAAAGCTTCATTACTAAATATTCTAAAGCTCCCCGTACTATGGATGGCAACACTGGCCACATATCTAAATTTACAATCGGTGGTGTTTCCGAATGCTTTTTTAGATTTTTTAGAAATAACCGGGCACCTGTCTATCGGGTTTCAACTTATAATTTTAGGTGTGTTTTTAGCCGCACACCTAAAGCCTATAAAAGAGGCCACCTTATTATATATAACCTTAGGATGTAAATTCTTACTAATTCCAGTTATTACATTAGGGGTCATTAAAACATTTAACCTGAACGGTTTAGTCGCCCAAGTACTTATTTTACAAAGTTTAATGCCAGCCGCAGTTAACAACTTAAATTTAGCCTCACTCTATCATTGTCGACCAGAAGAAGTGACTCCCATTGTTTTTTGGAGCTCTGCACTTGGCTTAATAGGGATACCCGTTGGACTTTATTTACTAATTTAAACGCGACGTCCACCAGCAAACAAAAAGAAGAAACCTAAAGCGGCAATAACCGCTAGGGCTACAACAGTACCTTGCCCCGCACCAGACTGACTCAGGGTCGTTGAAAATTCAAAGGCAGCCCCAAACGATTCATTACCTGCGTTGTCTACGGTTACCAGTCTAATTTGATAATTTTGATTTGGCTGCACCGATACTTTTGCTTGCGTGATATCTTTGCCTAAAGATAAACCGTTGTCCCAAGCCCCTAAACCCACTCGGGTATATAAAATTTGGTCACTAAGATCGCCATCAACATCTAAAGCTCGCTCCCAGGAGACCAGGACTTCCCCACTTTGAAAATTGCTCGTATCAGCCTTTAAGTTACGAGCGTCTTGAGGCGGTATTAGGTCAGGCGCAGAGCTTAGTTCTGGCGTATTT
>Ga0307983_1001315_pt1 | contig 10821 bp, 14 predicted proteins | sample OrgLakmetagen991_FD_201845 | JGI IMG/M metagenome (GOLD analysis project Ga0307983, IMG submission 201845) | Saline water microbial communities from Organic Lake, Antarctica - #991 | ecosystem: Environmental > Aquatic > Non-marine Saline and Alkaline > Saline | place: Antarctica: Organic Lake... | reverse complement strand
TCTTTAGGTATATTAACTGGAAGCCTTGAAAGCTCGTGCTTCTTATTTAACTCAACAAAAGACGGGTCTATCTTGACATCTTTTTTTGGAGATTCCTCTATTTCTTTGCTACCTTTTCCTTCCTGAGCAATCTCTTCTTTCTCTCTACGAGCAAGTTCTTTCTTGGCTTCAACACGAAGTTTTTCATTTGAACCCTCTGCGGCTTGACGTAAGCTCTCAGTGTCGGTCTCTTTGGCGTGGTTTTCCAGCTCCTTGTCGCTGTACTGCGAAGCATCTTTTTGGGTTTCTTCTTTCTTATCCCCCTTTTCGCCCTTTTGATCGTCAGGGTTCGCCTTTTTTCCTGTTTTAGGGTCAATCCACTTTCCGGGTGCCACTTTTTTCAGTCCAGTGGATTGAGAAATTTCACCTACTTGATAGTTTTTCCTCGCTTTTGCTATTTCAAGATATGGCTGAACTTTTTCCAAAGCATCAAAATACATTTCTTCACTTACAATGCCATCGTCAAAACCTTTCTTGATTATTTCAAATGATTTTGAAAGAACCCCTATTGGGTTGAATTGTGGTTGAGGTTCTCGATGAAATCCCCCATGTATAGGTCTGCCGCCTCTTTTGCTGTCAAACCCCTTATGTAGGCCGCCTCCTCCTCTGGGGGGAGTGCCTTTATTTGTTGAGGTGTCAGTTTTTTGTGACCCAATAATACCTCTGTATTGACTTTCTGTGATTTTCCCATCTGAGTATAGTTTTTCAGTTATTTGTGTTAATTCATTAGTCAGACTTTCTTTATTAAATGTACTGACCTTATCTAAGAATTCAAAATTTTCTTCTCGTGCATTACCTCTACCTAGAGTATTGTTAATGAGCCTCATCTCTACAGAATCATTATTTTTATAGTGACCCTTCAAATCTTTAGCTGTCTGAATAGCCCCAATATAACTTTCAACATGGGCTGAAATAGGCACACTCCTACCCCTCTTTATCATACGTGGAATCATGCCGTTCACAAAAGAATCCACAGGATCACGAACGACATAAGTCACAACAACTTTTCTACCTGAATTCAAAGCCTGATCTATTTTCTTTACAGAACTACCAAACTTATTCATATTAGTGTCGTAAACAACATCCGACTTATCAGATACCGACCTAATTCTACTTACATTCTGAATACCGGAAGACTTACCTGCACCTGTGCCACCACCTGTAAAGAATACCTGTCCATATACAATGGGTTTGCTTAACATAACCTCATACATCTTTTTTGTAAACGCTGAAGATGGTTCATGCACTGCTGCCGAAAGTTCGCCCCTGTTTTCCCTATAGTCTTCGGAAAGCTCCCTTACGTTATCGGTGTTTACTTCATTCTTATATTCTTCGGTGTATCTATTGTATGCCTCTTTGAAGTTATTCTTTAGGTAGCTTCCAAATTTTTCTTCAATAGCCTTATATTTAGGGTCACTTAAATATGAACTTGGTTCATACGAAAATGTTTGGCTTTCAAGTTTAGTGCTTAGGTCACTACTTTCTTCTTGTTTTGTATTATCTTTATTGCCCTTATTATTTTCTTTTTCGTTTAATTCTCCACCGTTTTCAGGGTTTGTTGATGCATTAGCGACCTTGCTCCAATTACCATCTTGTTGCTTTTGATATTTAAATCCACCCCATTGCCTAACTTCTCCGAACTGTGCCCACTTACCACCTTTCTTTATTTCGGAATAACTCAACATAGCCTGCTCCAAAACATCCGCTTTCTTGCAGAGATAAGTGGACTTAAAAATAATATCTTCGTTCAACTTTCCTTCGTCAAACAATTTGGATATTCTGCAATGGGCTTTTACAAGTTCACTTTCAAGCCTAATCTTTTCTTTGTCCTCTTCTACAAGATTCGGGAATAAATTATTGAGCGTATCCTTTAAATCAAAAACTAAATCTAAATCGTTCCATTCTTGATAATTGCACCACTTGTAATTATAATGTTCGTTATTATCAAGCATCATTAAATCTTGATTTGACACATTGCAAAGAAAATAGTGAACTTCAACTTCAGGCTTGTCCTTTACAAAAACAAGTGTGCATTCATCAGCATCAAGGTTCGTCTCTTCCCTTAGTTCTCTTTTTGCAGCTTCATTAAAATCTTCTCCACTGTCCACATGACCGCCAGGCAAAGACCATTGACTCGGATTTGAGTCAAGTATACTTCTACGAAGTAAAAGTATTTTGCCGTTATTTATCACTATGGAGTCGGCATACTTCTCTTTACCATTGCTTTTCCCGCTCAATGTATCTTTTAACCTGTCAATGTAGGGCTTAAAAAAATCAGAAATATTCACTTAAACTAAGTTTAAATTATGCAAAAAGGATTGACTTCAAATCAGTTCTCAGGTCTGATGCTGCTTCATAAGGCTCATTGCTGGAGTTCTTGAAATCTGCGAAATTTCCAGTAGCAACTCTGCCACCACCAACAACATTTATTTCAGCCTTTCCTGTATTGTCATCAATATTGAACCAAAGAGTGTTTTTAGGAAACTCAAAGTGTCCAATTTCAACTGAATTTGTATTATCGGTTATCTTATATGACATGACCTAGTGTTTCGGTAAATTTACGAAAATTCCTTTTCATAATCACTTTTTTCAGGAAATTCCTTTTGCAAGTAATCTTTAATGTTATCACCCATTCCTTTAGGAGTGGTATTTATCCAAGTACAGTTCTTTGGTATTTTTTGGGTCTTGTTCTTTACTCTTCCAACATAATTTTCAGGCACTTGCTTTCCCAACACTTCGCCTTTTTGTTCAACAGTGTTAAAATAAAGGGTGTTCCCACACATGCCAATGTCTTCTCCAAAAGGGTACCTTAAAACCGTATCGGGGAATAATTTTTTATTGAGTAGCTGTGGTGCGTGTATCTCATAGCAATTTGACTTCAACCCAAGTTTATCAAGGTGATCAAATGTTCTCCTTAGTCTCTTATTCCACCTATTTGGTCTTTCTTCTTTTGGCTGAGGAACTGAATTGTCAAAATAAGGAACCTTGAGTTGGGTTTCGTCTGTAATCTCCAAGGGCTTTGTGAGGAAATAGTCATCGCTCATATTTAGGAAATAATCGGATATCAAAGGGATTTTTGCTGCGACTATGAGCTTGTTGATGAGGTTTGCATCCTTGTTGGTTCGATACGGGTCATTGAGTGCATGGAAATATCCATTGCAAGCCCAATCAGGGCTTGACCCAACTATAAAAATATTGCCTAAGTTCTTGAAATTCTTTTGAAGCGACCTTATTGAATAGCGAAGTTCCTCGTAATTACCCCAATCTGAATTGGAGCCAAGTTTATATGCTACATCAATGGTTATCATTTTTTACCAATATTTGTGAACTACCCATTGTTTTTGGCTGCTATTGCATTGGGCTTGCCCTTTTTGTCGTACTCCTCCTTAGTGTAGAAATATTTGTAATTTCCCGGAACGCCCGTCCTTTTGTAGTATTTGATTCCCTGAGACTTCAAAATATTGTCAAGAGCCCCAATTGCCTTTTCAGACTTTTCTTCATCAAACAATTTATTGTTGAAAGCATCGTTTACGCTCTTTAGCATAGTCTCAGCTTCTGTGGACTTTGCAAGTTGATCTTGACCTTTATACATTTTAGCCAAGTGAGGGTTCTTTGATGTGTCTTTGTAGTCGTTTATGGAAATCATTTGTGATTATTTGTGAAATTAGTTTAATTTTTTTAGTCTTTAAGTAGCCGTGAACTACCCACCTACGCCAAGAGGCGATAGGTAGGCTTCCTGCTTCATAGATTCAACTAATGTTGACATCTCCACAGGCTCAACGGGAAATTCCTTCCCTGAATGTTTTAATGCAAATTGTTTGATATTTATTGAAGCGTTAACATCTCTATCGTGTTCTTTTGAACATACAGGACAAATCCAACTTCTATCAGACAACTTCAGTTCTTTATTAATATAACCACAAGACGAACACATTTTTGATGAAGGGAAAAACGCTCCAACACGAATTATGTTCTTACCATACCAATCAGCTTTATACTCTAACATTTCCGTAAAAGAATACCAACTGACATCATTTATTGATTGAGCAAGTTTGTGGTTTTTAACCATATTAGAAATTTTCAATGTTTCTAAAGCAATAGAGTCAACTTGGTTATCGTTGATTAGCTTGCTTGAGAGCTTATGTTGAAAGTCTTTTCTTTGGTTAGTAATTTTTTCGTGTAATATTGCAACTCGTAAGTTTGCTTTCTTTCGGTTTGCACTACCTTTTTGTTTTTTTGATGCTCTACGTTGTAAGACCTTTAGTCGTTGCATAGATTTACGTAAATACTTTGTGTTTTCAAAGACTTCTCCGTCAGAAGTTATTGCGAAATCTTTTATCCCTAAATCCAAACCAATAGTAGTTTCTTCTTTAATGGGTTTCTTTTTAGGAGATTCAGTTTCTGTATCACAGAGTATTGAAACAAAGTATTTACCAGTAGGAGTAAATGAAACCGTACATTGCTTTATAGTTCCGACCAAATCACGGTGCAATTTGATTTTAATACCTTCTTTGAATTTTGGGATTATCAATTGGTTACCAGATACAATTACGTTCTGTGGAACATTGAAACTGCCACGATTGGATTTCTTTTTGAATGACGGAAAACCACATCCTTTGAAGAAGGATTTATACGCAGTATCAAGATTTAATAAAGCAACTTGTAATGATTGCGAATTGGTTTCCTTTAACCAAGGCAATTCCTTTTTGAGGTCAACCATTTGTTTCTGCAAATCATACCTTGAAAGATTCACCTTGCTTCCTACGTAAGCCATCGTTTTGGTTTCCAATGCAAGATTATATATAAAGCGGATACTTCCACAATGCTTGTGAATCAACTCCTTTTGAGAGTTGGTAGGGTAAATTCTATATCTAAAAGCTTTATACATTGATACAAAGATAATCATTTTTAACTAAAATACAAGTATTATCCAAAATAACATATGCATTAACAACGCAATTCATCCAACCCACGCTAAAGCGATGAATGGGTTTTACGCTCCAACGTATAAAAATACACAATTTAACGATATTCACCAATTCCATCATTAGTATTTATCAGAGTTCCTTTGGTCGTTATACTGCTTTAAAAATTCACGCTCGCTCAACTTACTTTTTGGCAAGTCCATATGATGAGCATAATTGGTAGTAGCACTGTAAATCTCATTCTTCAATACCTTGGCTTTTTTAAAAGCTGCACAAAAAGAAGTAGTAAAGAATCCCATAATCTTGCCCTCTGGCAAATAAAAACCACCTACTGCATCAAAACTGTCCCTAAATACAAAAGATGCACCAAGCCCCGTTCTGTCAACCTTCATTATACCTTGCTCAACAACCTTATTTCCCTTGTCCAAATTAAGCCTTGTATAGTCGTAAAAACTGACAATACCACATTTAGGGTATCTATTGACAATATAAAAGCAAGCGTATTCCCACCACCTGTAAAAATACATATCGTCATTTGCCATAACGAACCATTGGGATTCCGATTCCCCTATAATGGCATTAAAGTTCCTTGCAGCACCTATCTTTTTTTCATTCAAGATAATTTTATGAACAAGCCCCCTGTCATTCATAGTTTTAAGCCACCCCTTAGTTCCGTCCGTTGAAGCATCGTCAATAACCAATATTCTGTATTTTACAGAAGTAGATGCAATTATAGACCAAATACACCGCTTTAGGTATTCCAATCTATTGCACGTAACAATACAAATATCAATAACTCCCGTTGGGCTATTGTCATCAATTAATACTGGTTTTTTCATGGCGCTTCCATTTTATGCTATTAACAACATCTCTTTGCTTTATTTCTCGAACCTTGTCTCTTGTATTAAAAATTGTTTTTTCTACCCTTTGGACTTCTATTACCTTATTGTGGTGCTTCAGGCAAACAACAGGAATATCTTTTGTTTGCAGATAATGACCCACCCATATATCTGCCATATTAGGGTGCTTAAAAATAGATATCGGTATTCTTATCGTATCTGTATGATACGCCAAAACACCTGTTCCGGGAATATGACAAGAAACATCTTTCTCCAAGCTAAACCTGCAATGAGCAACTTTCAATATATCCCGATGAAAATTCTTTACTTTCTTGACCACATCTTTCCCATGAGTAGAAACTACTGCCAGCCTATTGTATTTTTCTATGCCATCGATCGTGAATTGAACCCATCCCTTTTTATAGATTATGTCGTCATCGCAAACTATATGGTAAAAATCTTTTGACCTCAATCCATCAGGTAAAAGAAACTTGCCTCCATCACCTAAACTATTATCGCTTTGAACAGAAATTATTTTGGGGCTTGATGAAAAATATTCGGGTGTGGGTGTATTGTTAAGGCAAACAGATATTAAATCTACTTGAGGTAGCAGAGACTCAACAGTCTTCCTAATTTGAACCTCTCTGCCCTGAACCGTAGCCAATGAAGCAACTATCACTGATATATTTTTTGAAGCTCTTCACCTTTCATTTTAAGCCAGGTTCTTGTTGGTTTCTTAAAGATGTCGAATATACTTCCCAAATCCAAGGAATGAACTTTGGTTCCCATTTTAAATATTCGCTTTGAAATAACCCTACTACTTTGCCCAGCAGATGGTATCACAACATCAATATCTTCATTCTTTAGTATTTTCTCTACTTCCGTCCACCATTCATTGATATTGTAATAAGCATTTGTTGGGGGAGTTACCACACTATGAGCAATTGGCCCAACAATTTTTTCGGCATGGTTTACAGGCGTAGAGCCTATGTATAAAATTTTCTTGCCACTGATATACTGGTCAACAAAATCATTAAAAACCTTGTTCTTAAAACACATTAAGTAATGAAACAACACAGGGGACAGGTAAACATCTTTTTTATTATACTGAAGAGCTTTTTGCTCAAGCCTCTCTTTATACTTGAAATTAGCAAACAAACCGTTCTTCATGCCTTCCTCTGTTTCCCAAGAGCAACTAAGCCCCTGCATATATTGAGGGTGGTCAATAGTGAACGACTCTTTTAATTCACGCTGGATATCTTTAGACCATATCGTTCTATTACCTCCCCATGCTTTCGCTTGCGTTAAGACATCTCCTTTTAAGTCCGTGCCCGAAAGCATGATTATATCACAGTCACCAAATCTAGTGAAGAAAACCCTATCGTGATTATCAAAGTTATCCTTTACAACCTTTAGGCTGTCCGTTGTATTTAGTATCTTAATCATTGAACAAGTGCTTATTGTCCTTTATGTTGTTGTTTCTGTACCAATGATACAAATAAAACCCTTCCATTAAAAATAACTTACTGTTGCTTTCAATAACAGCTTTGTGAATAGCATTGTCTATGCCAGCCATGCCCTTTTCACTAACTCCACCTATTCTAGTCCAAAACCATTTTGCGACAACAAAGCCTACACCTGACATAAAAGGTTTTTCGTTGGTAACGTCTTTCACCGATAGGTAGTTACCGCTCAATAGGTTTTTACCAAATTCTTCATGGTAATTCAAGTCATTTGAATGCCTATCAACACCCTGAGCTATTTGCCATTTGCACATAACCCTATTTGTGCATACACTAAAAACAGCGACATCAGGATATTTATTTACAATGTCCTCTATATGCTTTCCGTAAAATTTGTCTGTAATATAAGTGTCTCGATCTCTAAAAAATGCATATTCATTGGGATAAAGCCTGTTCATAAAGCTATTATATGCCTGACCGATGTTCTTATTTGAGTTCCAAGGAGTGTTTTCTATTATTCTACTCATTGTTTTAGATGCCCTTTGTTTTTTCTGTTAGTGTCAAGTCTATAAAAATGAATGGACAATATAAAATCTAGCCTTGATACATTTTTATTCGCTTTCAGTAGCCTATGAGACCACACATTGTCTATTCCAAGTATAGTCCCCTGTTTTGTCTTTGTTGGAAACGGAAACTCTTTCCATAATTTTTTTTTAAAAAGCAAGAAGTGTCCACTTATAAACTTATTTAGCTTAGTTATCTTCCCGTAATTTACCTTATAGCACCTTTCAGATTCTTTCTTTAAATTAACCAAATCCCGATCTTCGCTTATTTGCCCCCGATACCTTTGCTGCCTTCCCCCTATCCTAGTCGCCCAACAAGTAAACAAATCTACATTTGGATTGTCCTTAATTGTCTGTTGAATTCCATCTGTGGCATTATTCGGGAAAAGCATTGTGTCAAAGTCCTGAAAACATATCCAATTATCATCGTTTGGCACTATCTTACAACAATCATTGTAAGCCTCACCTAATTTACCTTCACTGTTATAAGGAGTAAAATAATAAATCACAGCTTACATTAAGACTGGGACTCGTCAGCTTCGACGAATGTAATCAATCCTGATCCATCGGACTCAGCAATTGTCAAATTGACATTGTTGGTTTCGGCAAACTGCTTAAACTCTGTCAAATTGTAGTTTAGGCGTTTAAAGTCGCCAAATAAACGAATATGGTCTTCATCAGAAGAATCGGAAAGCTCGAATTGCTCCCCAACTGATATTTGAGAAACATTGAAAAACTCAGAATCCGCAATTATCAAGTCGGTTCTGAAAGTTATATCAACCTCTGTGCCGGATATTGTACCAAAAAATCTTAGGTCTTTCATTTGAATATGGGTTTTATTATTGTTTTACTAGTGAACTGCCCATCGGCTAAAGACCGAATGGGCTTCGGGTTTCTCAGGCTCGCCCAATAGCCTTGCTGCACAAATATATGTCTTTCAAATTTACCGTGCAATTTTATTTTAAAAGCTTTCCTTTTAGTTTTAATTGAACCAATTCCAAGTCAGGATCAAGGTAGCCCTTTAAGTTCAATAAGTGCATTTTGCCAAGCAAAATGAGCGACCTTTCACTTGTCATCTTTCCATCAAAAAACTCCATGTCAATAAAGGCATTAATATTGTATTCCAACAACGCCCCTAAAACAACCTTTTCTAATTCTTGCTCATTCAATTTATCCAAGTAAGAAGAAATGCTTCCGTCTATGCTTGAACCGTTTGACTCTAAGTAGTCGCCTATTTGAAGTTTGGTTATTTGGTAACAGTCTTGTTCTGTGTGTATATAAAACACATGGGGGAGCTGGGGTTGGTTTGATATGCGAACTACACCAATAACTAATTTTTGATAAAAAGCTTTGCTAATAACTCCCATCATAAACAATAACTTAGCTATAAGAATAACTCCATTTTCTTCTAAGTAGGTCAACTTTCTGTTTTCAAGGGAGCTGAGTGTTACCTTATAACTCTTTGTTGCAGCAAGCAGGTATTCATCTGCTATGCCTAAACTTAGCTTTTTGTTGATCTCAAATAAAAGTGTTTTTGCTCTATTCATTTTCCCAAGATTCTAAATGATTAATTAAACTATCAACTTTTAATTTATACTTTTTAGGAATACGATTGCGGGAAATGCTCGTTTGATTTCCCGCTAATTTTCTACTTAACTCTTTCCAGTTTATTAAATCTTCCATTATTATAAAGATGTTTGGTGTACAATGTCATCATTGTTTTCTGTATCAATTACATCAATTCCGTAATCGTTTTCTTCTGTTGGTTCAAAATCTTTATATTTCCCTTTAGCGTTTAAATTTTCTGCATAATCAATAGCATCTTCTTTATTTTCAAAAGAATTAATTATCTCAAAGTAATCGCAAAATCCATCTTGTTCTTTTCTTAATTGTGAAATCTGTACTGTAAATCTTAAAGTTTCCATTTTGTTTTAATTTAACGTAGCGGTTAATTCCTTTCTACCTTACAAATATACAACGATAGTTGAAATAAAACACTATAAAATCTAATTATTTTCAACTTTTGTTGAGTTTTTACGGTATTATCAATAAAACAAAACATTTATTGCGTTATTCTCAAACTTATTTTAATTTTAAACAAAATTAATGTGGCTTTTATACCGTGTTACCTGCAAGTGCTTAATTCTGTTCATTAAACAAAGTTTGTGCTTTAATCTCTTTTTCTTTTCTTTTTTCTCCCACCCTTTCACTCGCAATATTAAAATAGTTTTCGTCCATCTCAATACCTATAAAATTACGTTCAGTATTTAAACAGGCTATTGCAGTGCTTCCAGACCCCATTGTGTTATCAAGTATTGTCATTCCTTTTTTAGTGTAGGTGTTTATAAAATACTCAATCATAGGTACTGGTTTTTGAGTTGGATGTAATCCTCTTTCCATATTAAACTTTAAAACTGATTTTGGTTTAATTAAATCATTCATACCGCTTTCGTTCATACCTTTACTGTTTGGCATACCACCGTTTATAACACCGCTTTTAAACTTTCTTGGTTTATTACTCCGTTTATTCTTTTCGTCACGCTTTCTCATTATCGGGAAAAAGTCGCTTTGCTTGTTGTAGAAAACTAAAATCATTTCGTGGTATTTTAATACTTGTTTATTTGCAAGTTGCGGGTTTGTTGGCCGTTCCTTTTCCCATATCCAATCATATTTATAATTCTTTATATTGCTCATTCTTAAAGCACTTGCAAAAGGTTCTGAAGCAGTAAATACCATTGCTCCATTTTGTTTTATAATCCTATTGTAATGCTTCCATAATTCATCAAAAGGTAATACACTATCCCATTTACAGTCAGTAGTGCCATAAGGTAAATCACAAAAAATCATATCAATACTACCATCAGTAATATTAATCATTTCCTTTAGGCAATCGCCTAATCTTAAATCTATCATATATTTTAATTTTATCAAATTAATTTTGCCAACGCTCAAAAAAGAAAAGAAAAAGGTTCAGTTCTATTAATTAAGTTTA
>Ga0307983_1001311_pt1 | contig 10837 bp, 10 predicted proteins | sample OrgLakmetagen991_FD_201845 | JGI IMG/M metagenome (GOLD analysis project Ga0307983, IMG submission 201845) | Saline water microbial communities from Organic Lake, Antarctica - #991 | ecosystem: Environmental > Aquatic > Non-marine Saline and Alkaline > Saline | place: Antarctica: Organic Lake... | reverse complement strand
AACAATTAATAAGACTATTACTTTCTTCATGAATAGAGTGTACCACTAATCCCATCTAAGACTCTAAAACGCACAGATGTGGAGCTAGATTGGATTTATCGGTACGAATCGCAAAGGAGTGGTATCTAGATACCGCGACTGCGACTCGTAAAGCGAAAAATCTGATGTAGCCCGCAAAGAAAACTCAGCGCAGTCAGCTCTGCTGGCTGGCAGGAGCTTTCTGGTCTGTGTGTTTTAGAAATTAATTTCGTCTTCTATGACTTCTGCTAGTAGGTCTATAATCTCTGCTGGCCCGGCAGAGAGTGAAGTACTGATAAATCGTCTTGGAAGCAACCCGTCGCCTTCTGGGTCATCTGGGTTTGCGTCAATAGCGCCTGTCCAATTACCACCTGGTGATGCGATTGCGGCTGACGCACTTGGTGCATCTGAATCGACGTCATTAATGCTTAGTACGGTAAACTGCGCCGTCAAACCAGCGTAACCGTCATTCTCGAAAACAATGCCATTTTTCAGGAAGTTATACTCATCATGTCCTGATCCTATTGCAGCCTTGAACCCTGCTCCATTTGAATCAAACCAATCGTTATTATCACTTGACACCATTTTCAGATGCGAACAACAATTGTTGCCTGGCAGCCCGTCTGCCCAAGCATCGGTAAACAATACATATTGGACATCGGTCGCTCCAGCCAAATCTAGGGCATCCCCAGGACCATATAGAGATTCTAGTCGCATTCGAGCAAGAGAAGCTGGCAAATGATCTTGACCGTCATTAGAAGGTGTCGAGTGCCCATAGCGACGCTCCCAGGTTGTGGCGGTTGCAGGATCGTTGGTAAAAGGCACAGTCACGTCATATTTGTGCTCGAACGTTTGGTAATGTGTCCCATATTGCACAATCGCTATCTCTGCGGATGAAAGACTACTGAGTACGTAATTTGCAGCAGCATCTACGGTTTCTTTACTCTCAAGCCACTCTGTTGTACTCATAGACCAAGAGTTATCGACGATAAAAATAAACCTTACACTAGATGGTACACCGGCTGTATACGTAATCTTTCCTTGAATTTCGCGAGACACCCGAGGTGTTGATTCGCCAAGCTTATAGACACGACCAACACCACGTATGTCTTGTTGTGTCTGAGTTGCATTCGAATAACCATCATGAACAACTTCATAGGTAACACGATACTGGTCAGTACTGTAGAGTTCAGTTTCAGGCGTACTAAGGTAATTAATATCTAATTCATATTGTTCTTTTGCAAAATCCATAGCAGCCGTACTTGCTAGCTGTGCTTGCTCCTTATATTGCTGTAGAATAGCGGTTTGATTAGCTTGCAGCCCAACTGATATGGCAATAGTCGCTAGGATGGCCAATAATGGCACGAACGCCAATAAAGTAGCTAAAATAAAACCATCTTGAGATTGAGGTTTAGGCTGAGAAACACTGCTGCAACGATCAAATATATTCATGCTAGTTTATCTTCCTTATTGTGTGCTTCACGACTGCCTCTATATCTTTACCGTAGACGGTATCGCCAAGAGTCAAGGTTATTTCTATTTTGTCAGCAGCTGATGGAAATGACGTCTGGATGTTGTTCTCTGAAAAATATTCAATAGACATATCTTTAATATTTTCACTGAGAATCGAATCTTCTGATGTGCATGATCCTGTGCCGACATTTATTTCTGGACAGGTTGTTTCTTTTGCATTACCAAAACAAGTTGCGGTTTCTGGAGTACATGGAGTATCAGTTGCCCTGTCTAAACTGCAGAGATTATACGTTGGAGTTACTGTTCGCTTCACTAAAGATCCATAGTCTTCATCAGTGCCCTGTTCTACGAAATAAATAACATTATTAATGGCAACGGCGTTAGACGTGACTGGCGATGTTTCGCAATTGTTCGTACGTTGGCGAACAATATTTCTTGATTCATCGCGGCGCGTAGAATCAAGAGCAATTTCATTTATAATTAAGGTCTGCGGCGAAGTGTCATATGTCCAGCCACCGACGGGTGCATAGGCATCGGACAGATCACTATTGATCGTTTCTCCGTAGGCAATAGTAAATAATAATTCATCCTGGAGATTAATAAGAAGTGTTTGTCCACCAGAGCGTAAGTTAGAACGAGCCGACTCTGCAAGCACGGCAGTATATTGGGTGAACAAACCCGCAATAATGACAATTATGATCATGGATGCAATTGGAATAGCAATAAGCAGTTCAATAATCGTCAGTCCTTCTTGTTTGGCTGGTGGTTGCTTACGAAAAATCCACATACTCTAACTCCCCACTCCAAATCTTCTGATAAATGTTGAATAGGTCACTTCTTGTTTGGCGCGATATGCTTCATAGCTGATGACCGCTGTGACGCGAACGAGCGTTGGATTATCAACATCACCGTCGTTATTTGCATCAACATAAACGCTTGTCGTTGTTGATGTTTCTGACCATTCAAGCACAAGCTCTGGTGCTGGGTTTCTCTCTGCGACACGTCTGTCTCCACCCGATACATATTGCACTGCAAAACCTATTCGATTATTGACTTGCCAGCCGCTGCGATTCACTATTTCTTGTACAACAGCCGTCACTTCTACTCTTGTATTGACACCTCTGTCACCACTAGACCACGGGTCTGGGGTCCAATTTGTTGAGGCCGCCGTACCGACCAACCCATCGCCGTTATTGCTGTCGACAGCGTTATCAACAGCAAAATCACCTATCCATGTAGGTGCATTATCAATAGCGATAGCGCTGACCCGTAATCGTACAAAACCACTGTCTGATTCATCGGCGGTAAACTCTATATAGGCATCGTCTATTGTTGCAGCTTGTGGTGTGTCAATGTCATCAAATATAATACCGACCGACTGTTGCCCTCGGCTGCCGTCTCTAGACATTTCTAAATCACTACTGCTGAAATACAATTGCCCGGGATTAGACGACGCGCTTGATCCGTGCTGTTCAACAATATCACCGGGAGCACCTGAAGAAAATGCTTCAAATTCAGAGATAACATTCCAGTTAGGATGGTAGCCATCAACAACAAACATGCGCCAATGCTGATATGGAGTAGTGTTGCTGCTGACATCTATTTCTTGTGATTTATCACTGTCGCATGCGGCTCCACCATCTGACAAGTTCTGTCTTATTGGGATCCAGCCAGAACTACTATTAGGGTTACCGTTAGTAGCTTCTATGCGGAAATTATTTGCTCCATAATTACACGACCACCATGTAACTTGGATAGTTTCGACGCCTTGCGGTGAACCAAGGTCAATTGATGGCAAAGGTTTGTTGTCTGGACCAGGACTATTCGAGTTATAGGTATAGTCAGAAAAATCATCATTACTAATATTTTCTGGGGTGCAAGCAATGCTTGTCGGACAGTGAATGCCTGCAGCATCATTGACCGCAACGACGTTTATCTCAGAACCACTCGCAACAAATGCTGAATCAGCTTGAATCGTTTGATTGAAGCTTGTGGTTGTTGTCGAGGCGCTGGTGTCTAATTCGCTTTCTGGTTCAATAAACACTTTGGCGACAGCATTTTCGACGTTCAATGACTCTGCTTCTGCAGAAAAATCTTCGACTTCATAGTTATCAAGACTGTCTCCAATGGGAATTGTGTCGTAGTTAAGATTGATGTAATCTTGGACTTTTTTGAATGCCAATGAACTGGCTTCGGCACGTCTCTCTGTCTTGCCATTTATTTGAAATCCATTTTCTAATACTGCAGCCATCACGAATAACAACAGTGACGAAACTGCCAAAGAAACAAGTATTTCCACCATAGTAAATCCGTGGCCGAACTCGGACTGATTCTGCTTATGCATAACTAGGGTTAAGTATAAGCTATACTGCCAAAAAAATGAACTCTTTTAGTCTGTTTCACTACTTAAAGCGCAGAAGAAAGACTCCTTAGTAGCTCTAAAGCAAACTGCTCTGAATCGCCGGGCGTACCGTTACTAGCTGCAACCTGTATTACCTGCCTGTCATGCAACACATAATAAACACCTGCATCATAGACAATTCTATCAACGTCAGGAGTGAGATTTGGTTTTTCTTCTGGCTTTGCGACTAGTGGCAAATGAGATTCAAAATTTTCTGCCGCAGCCAGATCGTCTGCGTAGGTTTCTATGAAAAACTCTGCATAGATATTGCTGTTTGTCTTCGATTCATACATACAGCTATCGTAATGACGTAATGTCATTTGATCGTCACCACTGGATGCCAGTGTGTAGTTCGTTAGACTCTGCGAGACTGGAGTGTCTAGAAACTGCTCGGCCTTTTGTGTTGTCAAAATTCCGCAGGTATAGCCTTTGATTTTATCTGCATCGTTAAGCGTCAATTGATTCAGGATATTTGCTTCTGTTTTTGAGTCGCTTCTTTCAGAAAAGAGTTGCACGGTAACCATGGCCAAAAGAGCAGTAAGCAAGACTACCGCAAGAGATAAAATCTTCAGCTTGTCTGCTTTGACTCGCACGACTATTCGGTTCTCAGTGCTTCAACTGGATCTAGATTGGCAGCCTTGAGTGCCGGGAAAAATCCAGCAAGTGCGCCAATCAACATAAGTGAAGATAGTAATATAAATAACTGCAAAGGGTTAAATATAATCAAGCTATTACCAGGGCCAAGATCGAGTGATGTCGTAATGAAAGGGTTAAGCAGTAATCCGACAATAAGTCCAAATATAATCCCAAGTACTCCTCCAATAAATCCAATCCAGGTTGCTTCAAAAATAAACAGTGCGCTGATATTCTTGCGACTCATACCGAGTGCCTTCATGAGTCCTATTTCACGGGTTCGCTCAAGCACACTAATATACATAGTATTAACAATACCGAACACCGATGCAATTAATGTAATAAAACCGAGTGCTCCAACAAGTAGTTGCAGCACATTTACAAACTGAGTAATTGTCTGTTGAATATCTTCTGCTGTTTGCACTGTGTAGCCATCTTCTTCTAGGGATGCTTTGACCTGATCTCTCACTTCTTTATTTTCACCGTCCTTTACGCGAACGCTTACAAACAGAAATTCATCAAAACTCTCTGTTCCCTCTGCGGTGAATTCATACATCTTTTCCGCATCAGTAGAGCTTATGACAACTGGAGTCACCCCGAAATTCAAGCTTGTTGCCGGTTTAGTTGTCACTCCCCCGATTGTATAGGTGTAGGTTTTTTCTTCTGGGCCAAGATCGTCCAAGTTGAACTGGGAAACATCAAGTGCTGAGAGGTCTTGCCCTTGAGCAAGATTCGCTAACGACGAAAGATTAAAGGCTTTCGAAACAACTATATCGATCGATTCACCGAGTGCTTGTTCGCTGTTATCGAATCCAAGCAATTCAAGATAGGTATCGGGAAGCAATACTGTTCCAGCTTGAATATCGCCATTTTCTGGGATAGACCCAGATTTGACTTCTGGTTTTTGTGCTGGGTTATACGCAGCCACTGATCCTGTGTATTTTTTTGCTCCATTTTTAGTGATGTATTGAATAGTAATAACATAATTTTCTCTCACCTGCTCGACATCATCTCGTGCTTCTAGTTCAGTTATATCTGCGCGTGATACTTGTTTAAACTGGAAGCTACTGTCGCCACCAACCGACTGGAAACTGCTGATAGATTCATCGTATTCCTGAGGAGAGTCTGATGGTGCTCCATTGTTTGTAAGTTCTGCATCACGACCAACGAATAGTTCGGCGGGGTCAAAATTGTTTTGCACAAGATCGGTCGTATAATCACGTACTCCATTGCCGGCACCTAACGTCAGCGTCAATGTAAAGCCACCAACTGAAATAGCGAGTGCTGTTAGTATTGTACGAAGTTTTGCGCTACGTAGACTCTTGCCGGCTCTTTTGATTAAATCTAGTGTTCTCATGATTATTTACTCACCTTACTACTCACTAATTCGCCATCTTTTAAAACTATTTTCTGTCGACATAATTTTGCCAGGTCTTCGTCGTGCGTCACTATAATCAAAGTTGCACCGAGTTTTTTATTGAGATCAAATAACAAATTCGTCACCAGATCACCTGTTGCAGTATCAAGATTACCAGTTGGTTCATCGGCAAATATAAGAGAGGGTTTATTAACAATAGCTCTGGCGATAGCGAGACGCTGTTTTTGTCCACCCGATAAGTTCCTGGCTTTCACATTTTCTTTATCGCTCATATCGACTGCAGCTAATGCATCTTTGGCCATTTTTACCCGTTTAGCAGCAGTTACTTTGGCAATTTCTAGTGGCAACATGACGTTATCGAGACATGTTTGGTTTGCTTCAACAAAAAATGCCTGAAATATGAAACTCATTTCATTAGCCCGAAAGCTATCAGCTTGACGACGAGTCATTGTACTCAGATTCTTCCCGTCGATCACAATTGATCCTGTGCTGACATGATCTAATCCACTCATCACGTGCATAAGTGTGCTTTTGCCTGAGCCGCTTTTTCCGGTAATAGAAACTGTTTGACCGCCTTCTATATCAAGAGAAATGTCCTTAAGTGCTGTAAAAGCGTTTTGTTTTTTGCCAAATGTTTTAGTTATATTTTCTATGTTAATCATGCTCGACGCCTCTTTCGTGTATAGAAACAATTGTATCAGATTATTGGATACTATATGCTTAATGGTAATGGCTAAAAAACGAACAGCATCAAATGGCTTATTGTCGCTCACGAGGCTGACTCGAAGCGTGTACTTCTTTGCTTTTTTCTATGGGCTATCGATAGTCATATTCGACTCTGGCAATCTCATTACCCGCGAAGCTGTTATTCAAAGGTGGACACTACTAACAGCCTTGCTTGTGTGTAATTCACTTTTGTGGCTTCTTTCATCGCAATTACCGAAAAAGATCACGAATAAAGCATTGCTCACTACAGCCATCACGATTGGTCTTCTATTGTTTGCAGGATTCACGACATATTGGGAACGTGGCATGGCGAGTACCTCTACTCTGTTCTATGTCTTGCCACTGCTAGTAACAACAACCCTTAAAAATCGCCATGCACTTATTGCAACTGCGACTTTAGCGGCTAGTACCTATGCGTTTGCAGCAGTCAAATACTTTAACGATTTTTTCAATGAAGGCTTCAGGATCCAGCTCTGGGGCAACATTGTTTTATACGGTGGTACTATTTTTGTCTGTGCGTGGCTGATCATGATTCTCACCGACCTCCGCCACGATAGTAAATGAGAGTCATTTAATAAGATTTTTTTAGTTTTACGACAATATCTTTATAGTCGCGATCTTCTACATACTTCCAAGAAGAAACATAAGCTTCTTGGTTAAACTTTTTGGTTATTTTTAAATCTCGTTTCAAACGTTCAGGGCTTTTTATGACATCTAAATATACAGCTTTATGGACTGCATGAACCGGGATATGTATTAAGCACCCAAAGGAGTGATTACTACCGAATAGTTGACTCCATCTATCACCTAGATCGTTTCCGCTGCCTTGAATAGTGAATTTATTATTATCAGTCAGTAGTCGGTGTATAAGTTCGTGAGTCAAAAGATCTACAAAATGATCTGGCTCAGAAGTCACGCCTATAACTAGCGGATCACTGAAAGCATTGAACCACGGAGCTATGTAGACATCGATAATGTTGTGTCTAAATTCTAAATTAAGAAGATTGCACAATCCTTCTAGGATGGTTTTTTCGTATTTCTCCCATACTTTTTGATAAGAGGCAACTCTTGCTGTCATCCACTCATCGTCTGCGATCTGCTCACCCTCATCAGACCATAACTCGTGAAGGTGTTTTGATGCATTTTCTCTTAAAAGCCAAGCGTCTTGGATTCTTATTTCTGGCAAATTCATAGCTTGAGTTCGGGGTAGATCGCTTTCGTGACTTCGTCTACTTCTGAGCGGAGTTGTGGGAATGGCACTCCCTCGCGGGCAGTCACACCTTCTAGCATCCAGAATAATCGTTCGCTGTAGCCAAATCCGCAAGCGGGAGGCATGCCGTATTCAAGTGCTTCAACGTAGTCTATGTCCATCATCATGGCTTCATCGTCACCACCATCGCGCATATTTTGTTGTTCGACAAACCTGCTCAATTGGTCTTGTGGATCATTTAGCTCACTGTATGCTTTACACGCTTCTGTACCGCCAAGTAATAGATTAAATTGCTCACTTAAACGCTCATCACTTGCCTGATTCTTGGCAAGCGGCTGCAAATACGTTGGTATATCAACTAAAAACGCCGGTCCACCTAAAGTTACTCGTACTTTTTTCCATAACTTGTCTAAACCACGCGGTATACTTTCTGTTTTTTCGACTTCTAGTTTATTTTCTTTGAGAGCTTTTGAAACTTCTTCAATTGTCGTATCAAATACGTCTATGTTGTAATTATCTTTAATAACATCCACAAAACTGACCCGAGGCCAATCATCACCATCTTTTCCTAAATCTACTTCATGGCCATTAGCTAACGTAAACTTTCTAGTGCCCCATGAATCGTCAGCAACTTTGCGGACGAGTTCTTGCGTGAATGTCATACCCATTTCCCAATCGGCATATGCCCAATACCATTCCATAGCGATATGCTCAGGTAGGTGTTCGTCTGAATAGTTTTCGTTTCGGAATCTTGGACCGATATCGAAAACCTTCTCATAGCCACCAACGAGTAGCCTCTTGAGTGGCAACTCATGAGATATGCGTAAGTAAAAGTCTTGATCCAGTGCATCCATATGTGTCACAAATGGGTTGGCATCTGCCCCGCCGGCTTTGTTTTCTAGTACTGGAATATTAATTTCCAAGAAACCGTTTTGCATTAAAAATTCACGGGTTGCTTGCCAGAACTTGCTACGACGAATGTAGCGCTGAAATACATCAGGGTTAGCGTTCGTGTCAACATAGCGCCGCCTCAAGCGTTCTTCTTTGTTTGTGAAGCCATCTTGCTCTGCTGGTAGCGGACGAAGTGCTTTGGTGAGCAACCGTAACTTCTCACATGCAACAGATATTTCACCTGTTTGAGTCTTGACCACTTTGCCGCTACATTCAACAAAATCTCCACTATCAAGCAGTGTAGCCTCTTTTGGCATTAATAGCTCACTATTATTTCGGTCTGGGTCTTCGTTCGTCTCGCCTTTTCTGATAAACAGTTGTAGCTCTTGGACTTCATCTTTAATAACTATAAACGCGAGTTTACCAAACTTACGAATAGATTTAATTCGACCAGTCACTGTCACTTGCTGGCCCTCTAGTTGGTCAAAATCAGCAATGATAACCTGGTTGTCGTGCGTACGGTTTGCTTTTGCAGGGTATGGATTAACACCGAGCTCTTTTAGCTCGTTTAATTTGCGTAATCGTTCATCTCTAAAATCTTGTAGTGTTGCCATAAACTACAGTTTACAACAAACAACTAACAGATGACACCCTATGAGCTATGAAATTTTTTCTATGGTGTATTTGTTTGTGGCGGCTGGGGTTTTGATTTCTACTTCTTCACCAAGTTTTTTACCAAGCAATGCCATGCCAATTGGTGACTCATTAGATATTTTGCCTGCCATTGGGTTGGCTTGTACGGATCCGACAATAGTAAATTTCTTTACACCATCTTTATTCTTAAGTTCTACTTCATTTCCGAGCTCTACTACATCTGCATTGGTTGGCTTCGTGATGATTTCTACGTTCTCTAGTATTTCTTCTATTTCAGATATTCTTGATTCTGACTTTTCTTGGTCTTGCCTTGCACTGGAGTATTCCGCGTTTTCGGATAAATCACCAAACTCTCTAGCCGTCTTGATGCGTTCTGCAACATTAGGTCGATCTGCCAACAAGCCGTCTAACTCAACGCGTAGTTCTTCGACGCCTTCTTTGGTTAATTTAAAATTCTTATTTAAACTCATATTTTTCTACTTTCTTGTGTTTCTCTATTAAATTTTGAGCGTTTCAGTCGTCAATTGGTATTTGCTCAGACAGTACTATAGCAGATTAACTCTCGACTGTTCTAGGTGATAATTTTCTCTTTTATTATCTCAATAATGCTATCTAATTTTACAAGCTCAGTGTCCTCACTCGTTCGCGACTTAAGCTCAACTGAATCTTGTTCTATCGTCTTTGGGCTTAATACAATTCGATACGGGATTCCCATCAAATCTGCGTCGGCAAATTTATTCCCTGGTCGCTCGTCACGATCATCATACAACACATCTATGCCGCTTCTCTGTAAATCTTCGTACAATTTCTCTGCTTGAGTCACAACAGTGCCTATTGTGGCCAAATAGACTTGATAAGGAGCGACATTAACTGGCCATACAAGACCTTGAGCATCTGACATTTTTTCTGCGATAACTCCCATAACTCTTGTGATACCTATTCCGTAACTTGCAAGATACAATGGTTTCTTGGCTCCATCTTTGTCTGTATAGTAAATACCCATTTTCTCTGATTTTTCAGTACCAAATTTGAAAATGTTACCAACTTCTGCAGTAACTACCTTTTGCAGTTCAGACTTATCGACACCAATTTCTTCTGTCGCCTCATCTAAGACTTCTTCATTAACAGCAACTGACTTATCTTCACTCATATACAATACATCTTCACCTGCATCACATATTGTCTGAAATTCGTGAGAGAACTTAGTAAATGCACCGCCACTAGCAAAAGTGACAAACGTCGATTCACCGATACCGAGCCTGCTGTATACACGATTATAAGCTTCTATGACGCTATCGTAGTATTGATCCATGTCTTCTTGGGTAGCGTGCAGTGAATACTGGTCTTTCATGACAAATTCGCGGCCGCGCATAATGCCACTTTTGGCTCTGACTTCATTGCGGAATTTTGTCTGGAACTGATACACACTTGTTGGTAAATCTTTATAGCTAGT
>Ga0307983_1001310_pt1 | contig 10838 bp, 16 predicted proteins | sample OrgLakmetagen991_FD_201845 | JGI IMG/M metagenome (GOLD analysis project Ga0307983, IMG submission 201845) | Saline water microbial communities from Organic Lake, Antarctica - #991 | ecosystem: Environmental > Aquatic > Non-marine Saline and Alkaline > Saline | place: Antarctica: Organic Lake... | reverse complement strand
AATTGGAAGGATTTCAATGAGCTTAAAATTCTTATCAAATAATTTAATAGATAGCGCAGTTATTACGCCTTCTACGGTCAACGCTCAATATCCTATCTCAAATATAAACGTGGATCATAGGACAAAGACCTATAGATCTACGAGTAATAGCGACAATATCGTAATAGATTTTGGAACTGCTGAGTCTGTTGATCACTTTGCAATTGTAGATAACTGGCAAAATGGTTTCGGTGTAACTTCGGTAACCATAGAAGCGAACGGTACGGACTCATGGGGTTCTCCAGCGTTTACAACCACCGCATCATTAGATACTAAGTTCGGAGTAAGTATTAAAAAGTTTTCATCTTCTCAGTCTTATAGGTTCTGGAGGATTGTTTTAACTTCCACACTTGGTTATTGTGAAATATCTAAAATGTTTTTAGGTGCTGCGACAGAGATACCTACTAATGGCGTTAGTTATAATTGGTCTTATAAGAATAGAGATTTATCTAAGCAGTCTGTTAATCGTTTTGGTCAAAAGTTTATAGATGATATTGGGACGCAAAAAGAAATAACTGGCTTATCCTTTCAAATTATGGACAAAGATGAGATGGATAAAATATTTTCTGTATTCGATGTTAATAGGACGGTTAAACCTTTCTTTATTTACTTTGATCTTGAGACAGCTTCACTATCCAATAATGATGATAGATACAACGGACTTTATTATTTCTCAACAGAGCCTAGCTTTGTAAATATAAGTAGTGGTTACTATAATACTTCACTAGATATTATCGAGGCTAAATGACAACACTTGTTTGCGACGAACTTATCACCACACTATCTCAGACTATAAATCTAAGTTACGATCGTATCTATCATTTTGCTGGTTTAAAAATTAAGCTTCTCATGTTTAACGCACCAAGTGGAACTTTTACACTGTCAATAAAGAAGTCTGGGGATACCTTGGCAAGTGCCGACTTTACTAGCGCAGACATAAAAGCAGATCTAACAACATCAAACGACTATGCATACCTATACAAAGCACTAAACTTTTCGCTACCATTGAAAAAAGGTTCTTATGAATTGGTTTTATCGTCAGCTTCTTATACTTATTCTGATACTAGTTTTATGGGATGGATTAAATCTTATATAAATGTTTTTAATGAGGAAGTTGATAGCACGGTTTCATACGCAGATAAACCCTTTGATTTTTTAATATATGAAAATGTAAGAGAGGATTTAACAAGATGAGTATAAAAATATTTGATTTTGCAGACGGCTTTACAAGTTCAACAGCTCCTTCGCCAGTAGGTATAGAGAGTTCAAGTTTTTCTAAGTACGCTGATGATGCGGCTTATGTAACGGCTGAAGGAACTGCGCAAGATGGTGATATATATTATAATATAACAATTAATAAGGTGAAAATTTATGAAGACGGTAACTGGGTTGAGAATGCTAGCTTTGAAGCTTAGTTTATTATTAGCGTTAATTTTTATAAGTTTTGGCGTAAATGCTAAGACATTAAAGGTTGATACTGTAACGGCATCGGTTGCTGATGGTGACTTTACTATCACCCCAAACGGAACTGGAGACATTGTCCTTGGGTCTGGTAGTGGTTTTGTCAAACTTACGTCTGGGGTTTTGTCTAACCAAGAGTTTATTAATTTAACCTCTGAGATATCGGGAATATTGCCAATAGCGAATGGGGGGACAGGTTCATCTTCTAGAAATTATGTTGATCTAGTTTCAGCTGAAACAATTGCAGGTGTTAAAACATTTAGCTCAGATATATTGATGAGTGGTACAGGTCAAATCGCCGTAGCGAGTGGCACAACTGCTCAGAGAAGCGGAACGCCTGTTAATGGTATGATTCGTCACAACTCAGATTTAAATCAATTTGAGGGCTATAACGATGATGAATGGGGCACAATTGGCGGTGCCGGTGGTGCTGGTGGCTCAGGTATTAACTTTGTCGAAGATGCTAGTTTTGAGGCATCCGAGTTGGCTCCTGATTTCTTAACAGGCGGTACTGTTACCTATCCTTCATACATTGTAAATGAAAATCTATATTCTCCTTTTAATGAAAAATACTACAAAAATGTTTTCTCATCGCTTAGCTCAGCCGATCTTTATGTTCGGGATTCGTTTGCTAGGACAGATTTAGATGGCAAAGCTGGGTTAATGACTGTGTGGGTCAAAGCCACAGGTATAGCTGATTTAGAGTTGTGCTTGAGGGTTGATGATGCTTCTTACGCTACAGCTTGCTCTAGTGGATATTTAGTTAAAATAAAGACTGATAACACTTGGACGAGATATGAGATTCCTTTTGTTTTTGGTGCTGCGTCGGTTCAATACGAAATATTTAACGAGTCTGCAACAGGTTCATCTGTTGAAATCAACCTAGACAATATTTATGTTGGAGTATTACCAGAGGGGTATATCTCTAATGTTAGTGGTACGAGGTTTATAGGCTCTATGGCATTTCTTAAAAGTAGCCCCATCGATACAGACTGTAGGGTAAATTCTGCTTCAACTTCTTTTGTTTTAGCCAATTTAACAGGATGTAATACCGCAGGAGTTTTTAAGAACTTAATTCCAGATGAGTCAACATTGAGACCTTCTTTTAAACTAAATGTTGTTAGTGGGAATACCTACAACTTTCTAGTTAATGACTTTATATACCAATATAATGCCGATGCTATTTGTGAAACGGCTATTTCAGTAGACGGTGGTACAACTAATCACATACTAAGAAGAAAATCAAGAAATGACACCGCTTATTACGATCAAAGTCAATCAGGTTCAAGTTACGAATTTACAGCAACAACTACAGGTGAAGTTGTAGTTAAGTACCTAACAAGAAATAGTGTCGCTTCTCAATGTGAATTTATGAATAGGCTTGGAGATGTTAAGATTTCAGTCTACGAATACCCAGACCTGCCACAAGCTATATTAAAGCAGAATACAGAGTTTCAAGCATTGGAAGGTGCTGGAAATGATGGGTCAGCAGTAACAAGTTCAACAGATATTAAATTCACTGAGGTCAGAGACAATCTAAGCTCATGGGACGGTGATTCATTTACCGCAAAAAATACTGGGTATTATATTGTAAACGGCTCAGCTAATTTTACGGCAAATCTAGTCGTTTCTGTGTATGGTTATATAGATGGTGTACAAGATAAAAGAATTGGATTTAATGGAAACACAAGTATAAGCCTTCATCCTTTTAAAGATATAGTTTACCTAGAAAAAGGTCAGGTTTATTCAGTCAGATCAAGTGTTTCAGCAACTCTTAGCAATTCAATTGGTGGACATTACATACATATTCAATATTTTCCCACTGCCGTTGATGCAATCCTAAAACTAAACCAAACCTCAATAGCAAAAGACGAAGATAAATATACAGAGACAGAAAAGAAGTGGGGTTTCTGGAATGGTGAGCAGCTTTATAGAAGATGTTTTACTGTTGGGAGCAATTTGACCTCAACCACCACTATAACCTCTTGGGTTGCTGGATTAAAGCCTAAAAATGTATCTAGTTTTAGCTCTGCAGTGTGGGGTCTTGTTCCGAGCATTACGGAGGGTGGAACATCGGGGAATATTTCTTATATAACATACAACTCTTCAACTGGTGATGTTGTAGCCAGCATCAGTGGACATACTGTTTTGTCAGGGACTTCAGCTTGCATGGAATATGTAAAATAATGAAAGCCTATTATAAAGAAACAAGCGAGTGGTAAAAGATGAATGAACTAGAAGCAGAATTTATATTCAAAGTTATGACGATCATCGGAGCTTTGCATCTTATTATGTTTGCAATTATTTCCTATTTTTTGAAGGGCATTTACGAAAATACTAATGCACTAAATACAAATCAAGTGAGAACTACCGAGAAGTCCAGCAGCAACACAAAGAGAATCGACAAACTTGATGCTGAATATCTAGAACTAAATCGCAGCATGCATGACTTTAGGGATGATATAGGTAAAAGAGTAGGAATTATAGAGTATAGAATGACTGAGAAAGATCAATAAGGGTAACTTTAAATGACTAATACTTATAACGACTATGCAAATAAAACAAGATCGTCAAAGTTGGTTCTTTGTCATGTTGAGCCGACTCAAAGACTTTCTGTTTTTGAAAATGTTGATGGAAACATATATAAGAAACTTGTCATGTATAATGTGATAGGGATAAAAGAAGATAACATAAGCTTAACAGAGGCGAGCTCCGAAAGCGTTGGAGTCGGTGAATGGTTTTTTAATCATATTACAAGTGAGCTTTTTATCAATTGTAGTGACGGCTTAGATCCAAAAAAGCACACGATAAAAGTAACATACAGGCTATATTATTCTAATAGACCGATTGACCTACCTTATGATTTATCTAGTGGCTATGAAGTTCATTATGATGGAAGGCTTAAGAACAGTACACCAATAAGGAAAGAGCTTGATGATGAGCAAATCGGCATCATGCTAGAAGCTTCCACCTCTGTCTCTTTCGATAATGGAGATAAATACTTCGACGATATTTACGATAAACTTATATTCGAGAATCAATCCGTAAAAATTTATTCTTGGAGTGAAGTCCTTCCTTTATCAGAAAAAAAGAAAACATTTGATGGTATAATAGAGAATAAGTCTTACTCGCCCACATCAGTAAGATTTAGATGTAAAGACTTTACCTTTACACTTAGACAACCTCTTACACATGAAAACTTTAAAGAAATTGATGGAAGTGTTCCAGACCAATATTTATTTACACCAAAAAGAAGAATATTTGGACAAGTTAAACAGCTTCAGTGTGTGCCAGTGGATGCTGTTTTGGATGGCTTTGCCTTGTCTGGGTTATCATCTGTAAGCGCATCGGATAGAACTAAGTTGATTGGTGTTGGTACATCTTTTTTAGATCAAGTATCTATCGGAGATCAGATTATCTTTACAAAGAATGGCACTGATTACAGCCAGTCAGTATCAGCAATAAACTCAAATATAGAGCTTGTTTTTCAGAGCGAATATCCAATAATTTTTCAAAGCGCAGAAGTTAAAAGTAATCCTACCGTTCCCTACAATAAAAAAAACAGAAGATGGAATATAGCAGGGCACAAATTAAGATCACCTGCTACGAGCGTGACCTCAACTGAGCAAGCAAATAGGTTCGCTGTCGCTGATGCAAGTGAATTTTTTGCTGGAGACTTTGTAAATGTCAACGGTGAAAACTCAATAATAAGAAGAGTGAGTGGAAACAATATTGTGCTTAGGACAAATTTACAGTCAGGAAAGCCCACTATCGGTTACACAATGACAAAGAACTCAGTATCAAGCGTTTTTACGGGAGAGTTTACGGCTGTGTTAGGTAGGGATTATTCTATTGAGAATATTTCAACTGGTGCAACTGTTATTTTTACGAATGATTTTGAGTTTAATGTTGCGCCAATTAGCGCTCTAGACTCAGAGTTAATATTTACAGGTTCTAGCAGAACTATTAGTGTATCTAGTGGTGACCCTAGAAATGAAATCAAGAATAGAGATTGGATTTCTTCTGGCGATGAAAATCACAATGTATATTACCAGGTGCTAAGTGTGAATGAGACCTCTGTAGTGTTGCGATCCGCATATAACGGTTCCACCAATACATCAAAAGGTAAAATAAAAAAAACTAATATTATTAATGACAATTCAATAGTCACGGTTAACTGTATTGGCCAAGAGCGATCTAATAAGTGGGTTAAAACTGCAAGCGATGCCGTAAGAGATCTTTTGATTAACGATTGTGGAATATCTTCAATTAATGAAGATTCTTTTTCTAGCTCTTCAATAGATTTCTCAGGTGTGATTTCTTACGCAACACCTAGAAGAATAGGTGGAAGAGCTGAAACTGTGAGAACTGTTATAGACAATATTAATACAAGTGTTTTTGGCTCTCTAGTTATAGATAATAACTTTAATTTAACCTATAAAGTTTTAACTGCTGACAAGCCTAATTCACTAAGGGAAATAACAGATCATGACTTATCTAACTCACAAGTATCCATCGTTACTAAAAATGCAATAGTAAGAAAGGTTAGTTGTCGATATGCAAGCTTTACAGATAGATTTACAGGGGACGATGCTTTTTCTTTATACGAGTATGTAAGCGAGTTTTCAGATGAAATGATAGGCGCGACAAGCGAAAAAGAGCTAGATTTATATCTATTTAATAGGTCGGATGCTGAGACAATTACGCAGAGGTACGCTTACTATAACTCACTAAGTCAATCTGTAGTAACAATAAAAGGCAAGCTAAATCTGTATGACTACTTTTTAAACGAGCTCATATGGATTGGACTAGATAGGATATACAAGAGATTAGGAAATAACGACAGAAGAAAACTAGGCATTATTAATAAAATAGCAAATGATGGGAGCGATATAAACTTAACTATTAATGATATAGGCAATACTTTAAACAGGACCGCAACCATTACTGAGAATACAGCTTCAAACTTTACAAGTTCAACAGAAAGTGAAAAAATTATTTATAATTATATAGTAGATAACGACTCATTAACACCAGACCCAACAAGTGACCAAGAGCTTTACACCAATTTAATAGGATAAAAGGTACAATATGGCATTTAATACAATACCAGCAACTTTACTAGAAGTTGGCAAGGCTATAAAAAAAGAAATATTTACACTCATTAAAGACAACTTTGATGATCATGAATTAAGAATTAACGGAATTGAACTCGGCGCAAATAAAGTCGAAGTTTTTAATTTTGAAGTTACTGGCTTTATAAATAACTACACATCTGAAGAATTGGTGCAAATCGGTACATATAGAGCACCTAGTGATTTTACTTTAATAGAGGCAAAAATAACTCTTATGAATAACTCTTCTGGTAGTGCATCCACTACGTCCGGAGTTTTGTCTATTGATATACAAAGATCAGTAGATAATGGTGTCACCTTCGCAACCATACTGTCCGGTTTGCCAGAAATACCCGATGGAACAAATGCAACAGGGTCTGAGTCTTCGTCTATTGTCTTTATCAGTGGCGGTGAAGACATTTCTCAAGACGACATAATAAGGGTTAATGTAACATCAAAAAAAGATACACAAGGTAGTTTTCTAATAACTGTTTATGGTGAATTGGTTTAAACTAATGCATACAAATAAAATCAACTTAGAGAGGATTCAATAAATGTCAAATAATTATTTTTTACCACAAAAGGCTAGCTCAGAGGCTACATACTCAATAAGCTCTACAGGTACAAAGACATGGACTGCCCCGGATGCAAACAATGACGGTGCTCCCTATAATATAACTATGGAAGCATGGGGTGCCGGCGGTGGCGGAAATCCTGGTGCTGGTGGTGGTTATGGCGGTGGCGGTGGTGCCTATGGAAAATCTGTTATTACTGTAACGCCCTCGCAAGTTTACACCTTTCAAGTTGGTGTTGGTGGTGCCGCTGGTGCTAATGGCGGTTATTCTGGGATCACTTTAGGTTCTGGCTACATTAGGTCTGGCGGTGGTTCACTTGGTGGTAGTGGCTCAGGTGGGTCTGGTGGAACGTATACAACAAACAATGCAACAAACATAACTCTAGTTTCTACCACAGGATCAGTTTCTGGCGGTGCTGGTGGTGCTGGCGGTAACTCTATTGATAGTAATGCTGGTAGCTCTGGAGCCTCTGTCTCTTCTGTTCTTGCTGAGCCTGGAGGTACTGGTGGTGTTGGTGGTGCAGTGGACGGATCTTTCCTTCCAGGTGGTGGTGGTGGCGCCTCATCAAGAAATAATGGTGGTGCTGGTGGTACTGGTAATGGCGCTGGTGGTGGTGGTGGTGCTGGTTATTCTGGTCCAGGAGCTAGTGGTACGTCTGGAACTTCTGGCGTTAGCACTGGATCAAGTGGTTATCTAACTTTTACCTTTGCTGTTACAGGTGGTGGTAGTAAAGGCTCTGCCCCAGCATGATAAACTTTAAACACGAGGAGGACAGAGTGCTATTCACAACATTAGTAACGCCTCTTATTTTAATTTATGCTGACCTTGCTTTATATGCAAAATTAAAACATGGGATCGATTTAGTCGTAACCGAAACCGTAACAACAACAAAGCAAGATATTAAACTGAATAGAGTTTCTAACTCTCATAATGAAGATGAAAGAAGAGCTCTAGATATTAGAACGAAAGATATTGATGCTTTTGTGGTTCACGATTTAGTTCAATATATAAACAAAAAACCAGAGTATAAAAAATATCACTACCTATCTAATAGCGGCATATATAGGCTCGCTTACCTGCACGTAGGCACAGAGCAACATATACACCTTTGTGTGCATAAGAAGTTCTCACATAATCTTGCGTTAATATCTGAATAGATTTTGACGCACTTGTTCTCCCTCGATTCTCGGTATCATGGATGATGCTGAGAATCTTGGCACGTCTAGATAGGCACCAAGCAATTTAGAACACTAATAGACTTATCTGATCAGATTTATTTAGCTTGCTAGTGATGCCTGGCTTATTGTTTCAATGTTTCGCGAGAGTGTAAAATTAAAGTATATGCTTTATATTCTTAAGCTCTATTTCTATTTCAATTCTAATGTCTTGTGAATGTATTTTAGTTGATGAGCCACTCATGACCTGAGAGTCATCAGCGTTTAAGTTTTTATGCACCAAATCCTCAATCGCCTTTGGTAAGTTTGACCAATCTTTTGAGGTTTTTGAAATTCTCTTTCCAGATTTTATCAATATTGGGTAATAGAATCTATAAGTCGAAACGAGATAATGCTCATTCTCATTATATTTCTTATTGAATTTATTTATTTGCGATCTGTAGTTTCTTAACTGACCATTAACAATTGACTCAAAACGACTGTAATCGTCCGATTTAAAGCGTCTTTTTGTCTTGAAATTTGTAGGGAAAGCACTATTCAAAGATATTGGCTCAACATTTATTATTGTGATTTTTAGTTTCATAGATATATTCTATCAATTGATAACTATTTTGCTATATGTTTCTTTTTTTACCTTCGCACTCTAAATGCTTTTTATTATGCATCTCTATTGCCATTTTAATCATTGCAATTTCGTCTTTTAAATCTAAGATTCTCCTTACTAAAACAGTGTAAGTTATAATACTACCTGTCATAATTCCGATCATCACATTAAAAATAGTTTGCCAGTTTTCCATCTCTCTTACCTTCGCACTATATGTGCTTTAAAGATTTTTAACCTTTGCGATCTCTTCTTTGCAAATTAAACAGTTAATTCTTTTTATATTAGTAAGTCTTGAATCGGTTGACTTACCATTGCAATAATTTGTTTCAAATCCGTAGTGGATAACAATAGGTTTTTCGTTATGTTTTATTTCCATTTTTTGAGTAAAAGTCTCCATGCAAATCTCGTAACCTTTAATTAGCTCCGCTGGAGCCTCTATGTCTTTAAGTAGTTGATGTTTTGTTATCATCTTTTCATATCTCTTTGCCCACTTTCTATTATTCCCCCCTGTAGCCTTCATAAAGTATTCATCGAGATCACTTTTTTTACCATTCATATTCCCTCCATCACCGCATAACGGTTAGTTGTTATTTCCAATCTGTTCTAGGAAAACTTTTGCAAGAAGTTACCTTTTTATTAAAATCATTTGTTTGAAAATCAGAAGAACAATTAAGCTCTTTCAGACTCATGTTTAAACAATCCCAACAAACAACACTGTCATATCCATCACTAATCTCATTTAAACTATCAGTAGCTCCACACTTAAAGCACTCGATAGCTAGGTTTTTATACCAATAGAAGTTGATTGCGATTGTATCTCTATTGTCGATCATTCTTTCTCCATACCCATAAGGGTTATTTAGTTTCTTATTTTGATAAACCTTTTTTAAAATCAAGCCATTCATTGTACCTCTTGATAGGTAAATCATTCTTAGGCGGTATAACTTTTTCAAATTTATTTAAGTAATCAAAAACCAATCTAAAAGAAAATGTGTCCATATCTATCAGCGCAAAAGTCATTATGTGGCTTATATGTTTTCATTCATTCTCCATAGCCTCACTGGGCTTTATTTATCTTAGTTCTCAAAACTCTAAAAAATGCCACAACATTAATCGCAAAATCAGAGTGCTTTAATACTTTGTTTCTTAGGTATGTTTCTAGTTTTTGGTTTTTCATTTTATTCCTTTTTATAAACAGAATTGTTTCTTTTGTTGGTTTTTATATCTTTAACCAACTCCATGTTTTTTCTCTTTTTATGTCACCGACTATCCAATATTTTAAATCAAGTTCTTCCATAATTTCGTAATTTCTATATCCGTCTCTAACCATCTCTTTAACTTTAATTACGGTGCTTTCTTTTAATTTTGTTCGGCACCAATCCTCTCCTCTCGGCATAGTTCTCAAGTTATTATCAAGCATGTGCTGTATCTGTTCTTTCCTTGTATTCCATTCAAGATTTGACACATTGTTGTTGTCTTTAATGCCGTCTATATGGTTAACAGTTGGCTTGTTTTCAGTATTTGGTATAAACGCTTGAGCAACTAATCTATGAATAGTCCTGTAGCTCTTAGTTCCCTTCAGTAATAGGTTAATAGAAGCGTAGCCATCGTGTGTTACTCTAGGTTTCAATATTAACTCTTTGCCGTAATGCAAACTCTTAACCCTTCCATAAGAGCTAACCAGATAGTATTCTTCAAACTTGTTAATGGGTTTCCATTCTTCTTTTCTTAACATTTACTTTCTTACTCCTACTGTGATTGTTTCTATTCAAATTCTTCTAGTCCTAACTCTTGATACTGTTTTGCATTCAGCGTAACAATTTCAAGGCTTAGACTTATTCCATTTAGCTTGTCGTCATTATTGCAATAC
>Ga0307983_1001308_pt1 | contig 10849 bp, 9 predicted proteins | sample OrgLakmetagen991_FD_201845 | JGI IMG/M metagenome (GOLD analysis project Ga0307983, IMG submission 201845) | Saline water microbial communities from Organic Lake, Antarctica - #991 | ecosystem: Environmental > Aquatic > Non-marine Saline and Alkaline > Saline | place: Antarctica: Organic Lake... | reverse complement strand
ACATTAACTTCTTTAGTCAACACGGGACCGCCGTTTTTATAAACTAGAACAGTAGTTGTCTGTGCTCCAAAATCTACAATGATAACACCTTCGTCTGAATACATTTCTAAGTCTTTAGCGTAAACAGTTTCAAAAACGTTATTAATAGCAAATACATTTACATCTACAACTTTTGGAATGAGTCCGGCGTTTTTAACGTACTCTATATATTTTTCAGCGACATCAATTCTTATAGCCGCAACAATAACGTCTTTTACATCTTCTTCAGGGATGTCTCCCAGGATATAAAAATCTACTTCAGAATCATCAGCCCCAAAGGGAATATATTGCTCGGACTCCCAAAGAATATTATCTTCGACTTCTTCTTTAGTTCCATCTGGAACTTGAAGTCGCTTCGTCATAGTATTTGGGCCATCCATTCCAATATTAACAATTCTTGTCGAAATTTTGGCTTTCTTTAATGCTTCTTCTATCGCGAGGGTAAGTTCTTCTGGCTTTTGAACTTCATCCTCAATTATAGCAGCTTCAGACAATGCTACTGACCCATAATTTTCTAGGGTGTAACCTTTCTTATTTTTTGAAAGGAGAGCAACTTTTACAGCGTTAAGTCCAATATCAATACCAACGAGCTGTCCCTTTTCGAACTGCGCCATCAAATCTTTATATTGTTGAACTATGCTTGACAAAATTATTCCTTCAATTAGTTATAATTCATTTATTATACAAGAAAGATTTTCGTAATATCAAGGTTTTACTGCAAAATGTTATCTAAAGGAAAATAGATTAATTTGGTCAAATATAGCGGGATAGAATATCTGAGCTACTGCAACAACTATTATATAAGGCCCAAAGGCTAAAGCTGTATTCTTATTCATTTTACCAGATAGAATAAGTATAAGTCCTACTATTGACCCTAAGAAACAACTCATAAATATATTTTGTAAAATTCCAATAGGCCCTAAGAGAAGTCCCAATATTCCAAAAAGCTTGATATCCCCTCCACCAAGACCTATCTTCCCTCGAATTTTATAAAATCCCCATGTAACTAGCAAAGGTAAGAAAAACCCAATGAGTCCACCTACTAACCAATAATTTAATGATTTGGTAAAAAGAACAAAGGGTAGTGTTATCAACAGGAAGTAAATGTTAATTTTATCAGGTAAAAGTTGATGTTCTATATCAATAATAAAATGTGCAAGCAGAATACAAGCAACAGAAAAATAGAAAGTAAAAACAAGAATTGACTCGTTATTGATAAACTTAGGAAAGAGGTTAAATGCAATCAATCCCACAATAAGTTCAATCAAAGGGTATCGCAGAGAAATCTTTGCTTTGCACTCTGAACATTTGCCTCTTAAAACTAATATGTAGCTCAGAATTGGAATATTTTCATACCACTTAATCATATGGCCACATTTCGGACATGATGAGCGAGGTTTAACAATACTTTTATCTAGAGGAACTCTATGAATCACAACATTCAGAAAACTACCGATAAGTGATCCAAAAATAAAAACAAATATATTTATAATTATCATCAGTTCAAATCTTTTTTATTAAATATGAATATTGAAAATGAAATAATAGCTGTTGTGTATATTATACCATAAGCTGCAGTTGTTAGAAGATATTCGTAACTTAAGTTATTTTTATATAATAGAAAGTCTTTTATATTGAGTTTATAAAACCCAGGCAGAACAAATTGGTACAAATCAATAACATCTTGTAAAAAAGGTCTATCTTTTACAAAACTTAGAAGTTTTACCCCGCTAATCGCATGGCCCGCAATATATATACAAATCGTTAAGATTACGGATAAAACTTTACTCGTCATAAGAGAGAACATCGTCACTAAAGACAAAACCATCAATGACTCAAGGATTGTAAATAAAATATTCCAAAGTATGAGACTATCGAATTCTCCACCTAAAAAAAAGTAAAGGCTTTGTGATATCACACTTAAAATTAAAATATTAATAATTAATACAGTTCCCAGTCCCATTGTTTTTCCAATTAGAAAAGCAGATCTTGAGACTGGCCTAGAAATTATTTGATATATAGTGCGATTTTCAATTTCATCATAAAAAAGTGAAACTCCCATAAATATAGCTATTGCAACTGAAGATATTGAAAGAGTACCAGCACCAAAATCAAGAGCAATCTTAGTTGGATCACCATATGAGAAGCTGTACGCCACAAATGTGACAACAAATAAACCAATACCAATAAAAAGTGTATTCAAGAGTATTCGGCTCTTAATTATTTCTTTATAAGTATATTTTGAAATTATTAATACTTTATTTAACATTATAAATAATCTCTTCTAAAGTCGCTCTATTACTTTCAACTTTTATAATTTTAAAGTCGTCATCAATAAGCTTTTTTAAAGCTTTATTCTTGTCGACGTCTTTAACTTTTAAAGTTTCATACGAGTCTTTTCCAATAAACGTTATTAGGCTTTCACTTTTAGTATGTTCATTAATAATTTTTTCTACGGACCCCTGATAAAAAAGTGCACCATCTTTAATAAAAGTCACATCATGACAAACTTCTTCAACGTCAGAAATTATATGACTACTAAAGAATACAGTCTTACCAAGTTTGTTTATGCTTAGTATTACATCTTTAAGCTCTTTTCGGCCTATAGGATCAAGTCCTGATAAAGGCTCATCTAAAATAATTAACTTTGGATCATGTAATAACGTGACAAGGAAACCAACTCTTTGCAGCATTCCTTTTGAATAGTTTCTAATCGTGCGATCTAGTGCAAAATCTATTTTGAATATTGGGCCCCAGTATTCAATTTGTTGTTTAATTTCAGCTAATGATATGCCCGAAAGTTGTCCCATATAGTTACAGAACTCTCTTCCCGAGAGATTCTGATAAAAATAAGGTCTTTCTGGTAGAAAGCCAATATTTTTTAAAATCTCATTTTTATTGTCACCAAGAGACTTTCCAAAAGTTATCTCTCCCTTAGTTGGACGGATAAAGTCCATCATCATCTTCATAGTTGTTGTTTTTCCTGCACCGTTTGCACCAAGGAATCCAGTTATTTTTCCTTCTTCAATTTTGAAAGATAGGTCATTAACAGCAACAAATTCTTTACGAAAAAGATCAGAATTAAAAGTTTTTGTAATACTGTGTAGTTCTAACATATAATCTATTCTGTTCAGCAATTTAGACTTTGGCAATTATTAATGAAAATTATTAAACACTACACTACATTTGTTTTTGCATTTTTGCTTCTTGCTACTGCTTGGCAACTTAAAGTTTCGACGACGAAACCTCGACTTAAACTCGATAAACAGCAAACGGCACTAAACTTTGATAATAAATTTCTCCATGTCTTTTCAATGGGGCTAAAAAGAATAATTGCCAGTAGCGTCTGGGTTTCCACTCTCTTAGAATCAGATTTGGAACACGTTGAAAATAATAAAGATGATTCTTGGATGTATCTTAGATTCAATACGATTTCAGAACTTGATCCACTTTTTTTAAAAAACTACCAGTTTGGTGGTCAGTACCTCTCAATCATAAAGGATGATTTAAAAGGTGCAGCGGATCATATGGAAAAAGGTTTAATCCACTATCCAGACGATTATATTTTAAATTTTAATTTAGGATTTTTATATGCAATTGAACTTGATAAGTATGAGATCGCTGTCTCCTTTTTAGAGAAAGCCTCAGAGAGCTCACTCGCACCAACAAATATTAGTACCCTAATAGCCAAAGTTAAGTTTATGGCCTCTGGAGACCCGGAACAAACCTATTTATTTCTAAACACACTCCTTGAAACCACCCAAGACCAGCTGGTTATTGATAAACTTAAAAGTGACCTATACAGTCTTAAAGCTGAAATCGACTTGGGATGCCTTAATAACTCTCAAGAAGGGTGCTCTCAACTAGATTATGAAGGGGAAAAATATATTTTTAAAAATGGTGTTTATAAAGCTAGAAAAACTTATAAGAAATATAAGCTTTATAAGAAATCAAAAATTAAAAAAAAATAGCGCCCCATTTGGAGCGCTATGCAAAAAATCTATTTATTTTAAATCTTAGTAACCAACTTGTACGTTCGTCATAATTTTATCTTGATTCATTGTCCACATTGACATGTCACCAACAACAATAGCTTTCGATGAAATAATCCCCTTAGCAGTTATTGTAAATGTCATCGTTGCGTCAGCAGCCTGTGTTCCTAATGCTGCACCAGTAACGACAGTACTAGCAGCGGTACTCCCGATAGTCTTGCCAGCTGGGAAAAAACTAACACCTGTCGCCGCAGCTGCTCCATCGACACAAGCCGCAGAAGACAAACCAGAACTAACTGCAGAACCATATGCACCAACATATGTGCTTGGTGCTGTATAAGAACCGTCGATTGCATTAGCGACGTTAAAACCTACAGCATAATATCTAGCTGAGATCTCATCAGCCGGGTCATATCCCATATAATTTAGACATGTCGCATAAATACCAAAGTCTCCAAAGAATGCTTGCTCAGCAGTGTAAGCAGCAGCCAGCTGAACTTTTGCCTCAGAGGTTTTAGCTTTCGCTTGGTACTTTTGAAAGTTTGGTACTGCAACTGCAGAAAGGACACCAATGATCGCAACAACGATCATAAGCTCAACTAGGGTAAACCCATCTTGTTTTTTCAATTTTTTAATAAAATTTTTCATGTTTTTCTCCCTTTTTAAACGTTAAGAGTTTAGAAAGTAATTAAGGTTAAATTGCAAAAACTGTTAAGAAGTCTCTACAACGACTATTTTAATACATATTCTTACTTATCGAGCATTTATTACTATTTCTTTAGCCTAACTCAACAATATTACTCATTTATTAATTATATATTTATATTTCTCGAATTTGAATACAGGCAGAGTTTTCACAATTGTGCCAACTTTTGATGGTTTATTCGTACCCAAAGTCTTCATCTTCGGAAATCTGAGTACTTTCTTCAACTCTTCCGCCAGAAGTAACCTTATTTTTTTCAAGCTTTCTCACTCCACTATTGAGGTCCCAGTTTGTAAGTTCTGAAGAAACCATATCAACTCGTTGAAGCTCCCCAAGCATTGTATTGAGAACCTCGTGATTAAAGCTCTCTCCACTTCTCTTTAATAGAGTTCCCATCAAGCTAATCCTAGTTCCAGAACAAGAAAGCTGTAGTTCCCCAAGATCAACATCATGTTTACTTAAGATTCTTCTAACTTCTCGAGTTTGCTCTGCTCGTGATAGTTTACCTTTTCTCAAAACTTATTCCTTTTTTTAAGCTCCACCAGCTGACATAAATATTGGAAGATACATTGCGATTAAAACCGTACCAATTAAGCCTCCGAGACCAATAAGAATAGCGGGCTCAATAAGTGAGGTCATAGTTTTAATAGCGTCCTCTGTTTCCTCTTCAAAAACATCGGCAACTTTTACAAGCATTGTATCCAGATTACCGGTAGACTCACCAACTTTTACCATCTGATTTACAAGCGGTGGGAAGTACTTTATTCTGCCTAATGGCTCTGTAATAGATTTACCTTTAACAACGGCATCTCTAACTTGTTTTAAATCTTTTGAAATTTGAGTGTTATCAATTGTATCAATACATATTTCAAGAGCTTCAATCAGGGCAACACCAGCTGAGAGCATAGTTGCCAAGGTTCTTGAAAAACTTGAAAGGTTACCTTTAATAATAATGTCGCCGAAAACGGGTGCTTTCATCGTAAATCGATCCCAAGCAATCTTACCGTCTTTAGTTTGAATAAAGTTTCTAAAAAGAAGGAGCGCCACAAATCCCGATGGGATCATAATCATTGTATATTCTTGAAAAAAGTCAGAAACATTAATAACGAATTGAGTAACTGCCGGGATTTCTTGTCCAGACTCATTAAGCATTCCAACAAACTGTGGGACAACAAAAACCATTAGACCATAAGTTACAGCAATACCGACAACTAATACTATCGTTGGATATGTCATTGCACCTTTAATTTGTTTTTTCATTTTCTCTTGCTTGTCCATAAACTCTGATAATTTCACAAGAATTGTATCAAGAATACCTGCTGCTTCTCCAGCTTTCACAAGTGAGCAGTATAGTTTATCGAACCCTTTTTGCTTGGACATTCCATCATGAAGAGACTTACCACTTGAGACATCTTCCATAATATTTTTTATACACATTTTTAGAGAGACATTTTTTTCTTGTTTGGACAAAATATCCAAGCACTCCATAATAGGAACACCTGCATTGATAAGAATAGATAACTGACGTGTAAAACGATTTAACTCTTTTTTACCAAATGGCTTGGCAAAGCCTTTATCAACCATCCATACAGCCAAGTCGATATCGAGTGGATTTGGAGCGGTCATTTTTCGTGCTCGAATTCCCTGGCGACGAAGAAGGCGTTTCGCGTGCCTTTCATCTTTGGCGTCAATTTCACCTTCAACCTTTCGGCCGTCTGCACTTACTCCAATGTATTTATATTTTCCTTCAGCCATCTATAACTTCTTCTCTATTCCTATCATTTTTGCCATCTCTTCTGGGTTATTAGAAAATGACATTGCTGTCTCTGCATCTATTAAACCAGCATCCAATGACTTTTTAATACTCTGATTCATCGTAGTCATTTTAGTAACTTCTTGATTTATTTGCATCTGAGAATAGACTTGGTGAAGTTTATCCTCACGTATAAGGTTTTTAATTGCTGGAGTCATTCGCAGTATCTCTTGAGCTAACACCCGACCGCCACCTTTTTTAGGTAAAAGTTGTTGAGCAACTACGCCTTGAAGGACAAAAGATAAAAGGGTTCGAATTTGATCCTGCTGATCAGCTGGGAATACGTTTATAATCCTCGATATCGTCTGGATCGTTGAGTTGGTATGGAGTGTTCCAAAAACTAAGTGACCAGTTTCTGCAATTTCCAAAGATGCTTCAATTGTTTGAAGATCTCGAAGCTCTCCAACTAAAACAATATCTGGATCTTGTCTAAGGAGAGATCTAATTCCATTGGCAAAAGACAGAGTATCTACACCAATTTCTCTTTGATTAACGAGGCAGTTTTTATGTTGGTGAACAAATTCGACTGGATCTTCCAGCGTCATAATATGTCCATTCTCTGTTGTATTAAGTCTATCTATAATTGATGCAAGAGTCGTTGATTTTCCAGATCCAGTTGGACCAGTAACAAGTATAAGACCGTTAGAGACATCAGTCATTTCAAGTAGTACTTGTGGAAGACCCAAAGAATCAAAGTCTGGTACTTGACTAGGAATTTGTCTAAAAACAGCAGCAACTGCTCCTTTAGAATAAAAACAGTTTGCTCTAAATCGCGCTAAGCCTTTTACGCCAAAAGAAAAATCTAGTTCAAGGTTTTTTTCAAGTTCAGATCTTTGTGCCTCTGTAAGGATTTGATATACAAGTCTTTTAGTATCGTCAGAAGTACATGCCCCTACTTTTACTTTAATAACTTCACCTGAAATTCTCATTCCAGGTGCACTTCCTACAGATATATGAAGGTCGGATGCACCTTGATCGACCATTACTTTAAAAAGTTGTTGAATTTGTAAACTTCCAACACCCGATCCGCCAATACTTGTTTTTGTACTATCCTCAGACATAAAACATTCCTTTTATAAATTATCAGAAGCTGAGTTTGATAAAGCTTCTTCAATAGTTGTTAATCCTTGTGCGACTTTGGTAAGTGCCGTCATTCTTAATGTTTTCATACCATCTTTAATGGCCTGTGCTTTTAGTTCATCAGAAGACGGATGTTTTAATATTAAGTCTTTTATCCTAGGTGATGCTGGCATCACTTCATAAATAGCAACTCGTCCTTTATATCCAGTACCGGAGCAGACATCACATCCTTTTCCTTTATATACTTTTATTTTCTCAGCTGAAGAGGGAGCAAATCCACACTGAACAAGTCTCTCTTTTGTTGTAGGCACAGCTTCTCTGCAACTAGTACATATTTTTCTTAAAAGTCTCTGTGCAACAACACAGTTTAGAGCAGCGACAACTAGAAATGGTTCAATTCCCATATTTAATAGTCTTGTAATTGTTGATGCGGCATCGTTAGTGTGAAGAGTAGATAAAACCATGTGTCCTGTGAGAGCAGCTTCAACTGCGATTTCACCAACTTCAAAGTCTCTAATCTCTCCAACCATTATAATATCTGGATCTTGACGAAGAAAAGATTTCAGTGCCATTGCGAATGTTAGTCCATATTCTTTTTTAACATTTACCTGGTTAATACCTTCCAGATTAAATTCACATGGATCTTCCGCAGTAGAAATATTAGTTCCTTCTACATTTAGCTCTGCAAGTGCAGAGTAGAGAGTAGTTGTTTTTCCAGAACCCGTAGGCCCTGTAACTAGAACCATCCCATAGGGACTATGAATTCCTTTTTGAAAGATTTCAATTTGCTTGGGCTCAAAACCAAGTTTCGTCATATCTAGTTGTAAGTTTGATTGATCTAATAGTCTTAGAACTACCTTCTCTCCAAAAAGAGTGGGTAGGGATGAAACTCTATAGTCAATTGGTTGCCCACCAATTTGAAGTTTAATTCTTCCATCTTGTGGTTTTCGTTTTTCTGAAATATCAAGCTGTGCCAGAATCTTCAGTCTAGACACAACTGCAGGCATCATAGATTTTGGAGGTTTAGCAACTGTTACAAGTGTTCCATCTAGCCTAAATCTTATTCTAAAGCTTTTTTCATACGGCTCTACATGAATATCAGAAACTTTTTTTACAAATGCTTCAGCTAGTATTTTATTGCAAAAAGTAACAACATCTTGCCCGATATCTTCAGCTTTAACTTCAATCTCATTTTCAGTGTGAGAATTAATTTCTACAACACTTCCTATAAGGTCTTCTACTGAATCTTCTACTGATTCAAATAATTTTTTCCATGAACTAATATTTGTAAGAATAAACTCAACTGGTTTTTTAAGTTCTTGGCCTAAAGCTTGCTTGGTATTAATAACAGTTGGATCAAATGTTGCGATTGTAGCTTTAGTGGCAGTTATCTGTATTGGAATAGATCTATATTTTAAAACTATTCTTTTTTTCAATACTTTTATTGTATCTTTTGAAACCTTTGCATTTTTCAAATCTATGAACGTTAGCCCATATTTTTCTGATATAACTTTTGCAAACTTATTTTCGTCGAAGTGTGGAATATCTAGAAGCTCAAATTCAGTGACTTGATCCTGATCTTTATTCAATGTAAGACGACGCAACTCTTTAAGGGTGGCCATCCCCGTATTTGTTACGACTTCAATGAACTCCTTGCGGATCATAAATACTCCAGTTTAATAACTTATCGGAATTACTTATTTCTATTTTACGGGCTTTTGAGATTCCAGAAGCTTAGAGCATATTTTGCCTGTAGCATTAGAAGACTTTCTCCATCAATATACTTGACCTTTTTATTCTCATTAAACTTATCAGCATAAGCTTGGGCATAGTTGAGATCCCAGAAAACACCCGATAAAGTATTGGATAGTACCGGTATAAAACTGCGTGAGGTTGCATTAATAACTAATACGTTATCTTCATCAAGTGAAGGAAGCATGTCTAGCTTGGAGTTTTTTCTACTTAGTATTGAAAATGAGTGACCTCTTCTGTCAAGAATGAAACATAATAAATCAGACATAGCACCGGAGCCGAGTATATAAATCTTCGAATAGTTTTCTACTTCAAGAGTTGAAAGAATATCTTCCATACCCAATAGATCTGTATTTGTTCCAATAACTTTATTACCCTCTATTTTAATACAGTTAGCTGACACTATTGCATCTGGACCTTCAAATGTATCACACATATTATAGGCAACATTCTTATATGGACTGGTAACACTTAGGTAAGGTGTTTTTTTGAGAATAAATGTTAAATTAATCAACGATGAATTTTCAAAATCATATAGTTGGTAGTCAATATGACTATTACTTATCAGTCTAGAATATATATTTGATGACCTAGAGTGACTAATATCTTTACCCACTAACCCAAATCGTCCGTAGAAATAGAGACCTTGGCACACCTCTTTATCTTTTTGTATTTGTATTTTTAATTCCTCAATAGATGAGAACTTTTTTTCACTTCTTATTTTATGATAAAACTCTACATCTAGTTCTTCGGCGTATATATCTTCATCAAAGTTAAATAAGTTAACTTCTACAACTCTAATTTTATCTTTTGATACTGTCGGTCTTATTCCGATATTTACTAGTGCACTATAATCTTTTTCTTTATAAATTGCCTTAGCAAAATACACTCCGTCTTGAGGGAGAATTTGGGTTTTACAAAAGTTCAAATTTGCAGTCGGAAAGCCTATTGTTCTTCCAATCTTACTTCCATCTACAACTATTGCTGTTATTTTAAAAGGATGGCCTAATAAAAAGTTAGCTTTTTGAATTTCGCCTTTTTGTAAGCACTCTCTTATTGCTGAAGATGAAAAGGTGAATTCATTCGAGGTGTACTTACTTCCTTCAACTATTTCGACTGAAGTTAAAAGTTTTTTTGCCTCCACAACTGTAAACTCTTTTCCTCTCCCTAGACTAAAGTCGTGACCAGCATAGAAGAGCTTAATGTTTTTCATTTGTTTAATAAGTTCTTTAAAGAAAGATTCTCCCGACATCTCACGAAGTTTCTCATCAAATTGGACTTCAACTAGATCAATATCAAATCTCCTTTTGAGATAAATTCTTTTTTTATGAGATGAATCGATTAAAAAGTTTTCAAGGTTTTTTATAACTACAAGGGGGTGTGGCGTAAAAGAAATGACTACCGGTCTAAGATTTTTTTTGGCACATTTATACACAAACTCATCTAAGATATATTGGTGTCCTTTATGCA
>Ga0307983_1001305_pt1 | contig 10869 bp, 6 predicted proteins | sample OrgLakmetagen991_FD_201845 | JGI IMG/M metagenome (GOLD analysis project Ga0307983, IMG submission 201845) | Saline water microbial communities from Organic Lake, Antarctica - #991 | ecosystem: Environmental > Aquatic > Non-marine Saline and Alkaline > Saline | place: Antarctica: Organic Lake... | reverse complement strand
AGTAAATATAGTAAATATAGTAAATATAGTAAATATAGTAAATATAGTAAATATAGTAAATATAGTAAATATAGTAAATATAGTAAATATAGTAAATATAGTAAATATAGTAAATATAGTAAATATAGTAAATAAAATTTATATTAAAAACAAAAAAATTAATTTAAACAAAATTAATAATATCTTAATTACATTATAAGTAGATTTAGATAAAATTATATTAATATAAATAAAATTATATTGATATAAATAAAATTATATGCTGATGTAAATAAAATTATATGCTGATGTAAATAAAATTATATGCTGATGTAAATAAAATTATATGCTGATGTAAATAAAATTATATGCTGATGTAAATAAAATTATATGTTAATAAGATATAATATATTTATTAATATTCATATTATTTTTATAATAATATTTTTAATTAAAAATAAATTAAAGTGCAATATTATCATTTATCCATTTTTTAATTTTATCATTATTAGGTTTAAATATAGAATTACATGCAGTAATATAATTATCATAATTATTTTTATTTTTTTTACAAAGTGTTAATAAATTTAATAATATTTCATAATCTTCATGGCCATATATATTTGTAATATTATTAAAAATATTATCTATATTATTATTATCTATATTTCTATTTTGTAAATTAGAAGCATTAAATGCTTGATTTTCAAAGAAATCACGTTTTTGCAACATTATTTTATACATTTGTAAAGTATGTAAAACACTAATCTTATTACTATCTGTATATGTCTGTATTAATTTATCTAATCCACCTATACATAATTCTATTACTAACTCAAATAATTTTTTATAATTTTCACGTTTAAAATGTTCTCTAATCATATTATCACGTATTATATTATTTTTTAATACTTCTTTTGATTCCTCATCCACATATTCTTCATTAACTGAACTATTACCATTAACTGAACTATTACCATTAACTGAACTATTACCATTAACTGAACTATTACCATTAACTGAACTATTACCATTAACTGAACTATCATTTGAATAATTAAATATATTATCATTTGATTGTTTATTATCAGTTATTTGTCTATTATCAGTTATTTGTCTATTATTAGTTGATTGTCTATTATCAGTTATTTGTCTATTATCAGTTGATTGTCTATTATCAGTTATTTGTCTATTATTAGTTGATTGTCTATTAACAGTTGAGTTTTTGTTATTAGTTATGATTCTAGGATTATTTTTATTTTTATTGTTTTTATTTTTAGAATTATATGTTAATAAATTATCTCTAGAATTGTCTAAATGTTTATAATATGATAAAAATCGTCTAAATACATTAAATAAATAATATAAATCATCTTTAGTATCTTCGTTAAAATATCTAACAATTCCTTGTGTTATACATGGTAATTGAATTTTTAATAAATTATCATGTATTGTTAATTTAGAACCTATTGGACAATTTGATAATAAACATATTTGTGTCATTGCCTGTAAAGGTTCTAAAATATAATCTAATTTTTCTTTTTTTCTACTTGTAGATGAAAATATTTTAAATAAAGATGATAATTGATATATATCCTGCATTGGTGATGTCATAAATATTACTATATATTAAAAAGGATAATTAATTACTTAAATATAATTATTAAAATTAATTTATATATAAATTAAAATAATAACAATTTTATATTTTAATTTTATATTTTTATATTTTTATAATTTTATAATTTTATAATTTTATATTTTTATATTTTTATATTTTTTATAATTTTATATTTTATATTTTATTAATTAAAAAAGTTAAAAAGTTAAAAAGTTAAAGTTAAATTAATTCATCAACAATACCATATTTTAAGCATGTATTAGAACTCCACATAAGTTCGCGTTTAAGTATATTTTGTAATATTTTTTTAGGTACTGTTGTGTGTTCTAGATATATGCTAGTTAACATTTTCATCATATCAGTACATGTTTCTGATTCATCAAGTAAATTATCATATGTTCCCCAAAATCCAGTTCTCAATTGATGAATTAATAAATAAGAATATTTTTGCATTTGTCTATAATCACAACAAACTAATGGTAAAGTTGTTGCACTTGCTACACAACCTTCTACTATTCCAATAGTTTTTGATTTACATTTTTTTATAGTGCTAGCCATACAAAAACCATCTGTTAATGAACCACCCGGCGAATTAAAATGTATATATATTTCTGGTGTATTACAATTACCTTTTAATGTTTCACATTGTTGTAAATAATCTGCTTTTCTAAGCATTTTTATAAATTTTAATACATTTTTAGTATTTACTTCATCCCAAAAATATATATGATTTCCTTCACGATATATTAAATCATCATTTGAAGGCATAGGAAAATTAAATAATCCACCTAATCCTCCATCTCCTTCATCATCATCTTCATTTTGAATATCTACTTTACTTGGTTTAGATGGTTTATTATATTTTACACGTTTAGAATTGTTATTTCCACTCCAATTAAAATTTGTCATTACTATATTTAATATTTTATATATGTAATAGGTTAATATTATATATTTAGTATTATAATATTATATATTTAATATGATAATAAGCTTTAAACTATTTATTTTAAATTATATATGTTTAAAATAATATTTTTTTATGTATCTAGATGATTTACAAAACTCTAGATTAAGTATTATTTATTTTTATTTATTTTTGTTAAGATTTTTAAAAATTAATATATAGATGATTTATAAAACTATAAATTAAAAAATATTAAATTGTATAATAATAAATGACTAAAAAAAAAATATTAAAAAAGTTGTAAAAACTTTAAAAAAAATAACAAAACATAAATATAGTAAAAAAAATAAAATAGGTGGAAATGGAAATACAACTAAAAGAGTAGGAATTATTAGAAGATTTTTTAAAAAAATTGGTTTAAATAGAAAAGAAAAAGCAAGTATAACTCCAAAAATCAACACACCCACCACCAACAATTCTATATTAAATGAACAACAAAAAATGATACAATTTCCAATACTTTCTATAGAACCAGAATATGAATATAATATATTACAATTTTTAGAAGAGTTATCTAATTTTACATTAAATTTAATGTATACAAAAGTGTTTTTAATTGACTTTGATATTAAATTAAAATGTGAATTAATTATTGTAACTAATAATATTAGTAATAATAAAATAATAATTGATAAAAAATATATAGAATACACTATAAATTATAAACATATATATACAGCTATAGATACATTAAAAGAAAAAAAAGGTACAATTAATAATAACAGTGATATTAACATTTGTAATTTAAAATTAGCAAATGAATTTACAATTGAAATAAGTAATTTTTCTATAAATATGTTAGATAAAACAGTAAAAATTGAAAAAGATATAACTATAACTATAAAAAAAAAAAATGTAGTATATATATTTATAAATTTTATTATATATGTATATTATCAATATTATCAGTTTAATAAAAAAATAAATAATACAATCACAAATGAAAATAATACAAACACAAATGAAAATAAGGCAAATATTTTTGATTTTAATATTAGTAAATTAAATAAAGATGATTTTAAAGAAGTTACTTATATTAAACTAAAAATAGAAATACAAAAAAGTATTGAAACTATTGAATTTAATACTCCCATCTTTATAGAAAATTATAATAAAATATTTAAATATGATAGTGACAATCCATTAAATATTTCTAAAATAGATTTATCAAATATAGTTAATTTATCAAATATATTTGATTTAATTTACAAAAATATTAAATTTATACAATTTGAAAAAAAAGAATATAAAGATTTTGAAAACTTTAAAAAATTATATGATTTTTTAGGTTTTCAAAATACAATACCATTAGTACCAAAACCTATAGATACATATATAAAAAATGATAAAAATGATAGAAATAAATATTTATATGAAATTTCAAATGAAATTTCAAATGAAATTTCAAATGAAATTTTAAAAAAAAAAGACGCTACATTATCAGATAGTAAATTAAAAGATGAAAAGTATTTACTAGAAAAATTTAATACATTATATGAAATTAAATTATATATAGCAACTATAAATATAAATATATTTTTTATAAAAATTGAAGAAATTTTTAATATAATTTATAATAAAAAACTATATAATGAAACATATTTAATTAAGAATGTAATAAAAGAAAATAGAGAATTATATACACGTAAATAAATTCTATTAATCATTAATAAAAATTTTAATATAAATAAAAATTATTTAAATTCAAAATTTAATTCATTATATAAAGTAAATAACTTTATTATTATTAATATTATTATTAATATTATTATTAATATTATTATTATTTTTGATAGAAATTCGCAATTAATTAAGAAAAAAAATATAATAATGTAATATAATTTGTTTTTAATTTTTATAATTTTTATAATTTTTGTAATGTTTATAATATTTATTTAATCTATAAATTGAAGACAAAACTTAAAAATAAAATATAATAATTTTGAAAACAAAAACTTAAAAATAAAATATAATAATTTTGAAAACAAAAACTTAAAAATAAAATATAATAATTTTGAAAACAAAAACTTAAAAATAAAATATAATTATTTTGAAAACAAAAACTTAAAAATAAAATATAATTATTTTATATATTAAATTCTAGATTAATTTCATTTTTAATAATCGTATTTTTTCTTTCATAAATTTTTCTATTATTTTTTCTGGTAAATGACTAACTATAGATAAACTATTATCAAAATCTTCACTTAACATAAATGTATGATATATTACAAATTTTGGTGCTACACCTAATACTTTATACATCATACTATCTTTAACTGTTCCTATTTCATCAGTATATTTAATTACATATTTTTTACTATCTGGTGTATCTATTTTCATAGCTATTTGATTACAAAAACCAAAATATAAACAAAATAATACTTTATCATCTAATGTTAATGTACTAGTATCACCAATATCTATAACTTTATCAGGACAATTTGCAAACAATCCTCTCATTGATACTTCATCACTTTTTAATAATGTATTCATATTTTTTATCATATTAACCCTATCTTCTTGTTCTTTCTTCATTATACGTCTTTTTTCAAGTTCTTCTGGACTTATAACTTTTTTCATACCTCTAACTCCTACTTTTGGTTTATTAAAATTACCCTTACCAGTATTACCTTTATTACCAACATTACCTTTATTACCAACATTACCTTTATTACCAGTATTACCTTTATTACCAGTATTACCTTTATTACCAACATTACCTTTATTACCAGTATTACCTTTATTACCTTTATTACCAACATTACCTTTATTACCTTTATTACCAGTATTACCTTTATTACCAACATTACCTTTATTACCTCCAAACATATTATTACTTCCTCTAGAGGTGTGTATAGAGTTTAAATTAAGTATTCTATTTATATGATTACCTAAGCATCCTGGTTTGAATCCCCATGTTTCAACATTAGTCCTACTAGGTTCATTAAAGGTTTGAAACATAATGTTATAATCATTTTCTTTATAATTCATTAAGTAATCTTTCATGTTGTTTTTATCAGATTCATAATTATTATTACTTCCACCAATATGTATACCTTTAATAAGTTTTTCTCCATCTTGATATTCTTGAAATAATTTTAATTCTTGAATTTCTCTTAAATTAGAAAATACAACTTCCGCCAATGCTTTATAAGTATTTTCAATATTAATTAATAATTTATTATTCAATTTATAATATCTTTCTAAATACACTCTCTGATAATCTGGTAATCTTAACCAATTATCATATAAAAATAACATAGATAAATGTTCACCACTTGGATGTACATATGAAGATTTTAAAGAGGAAATATTATCTTGTACATCTTTAGGCATTTCTTTTAATACTTTACCTATGGGTAAATTAAATAAATCATCAAAACCACGAACATTTTGTAATATAGAACCTAATTTTAAAATAGGGATTAATACTCCACCCATATGATAAGCACATATAATCATTCTAACAACTTTAAAATTAAATTCACCAAATTTGCTACATATATGTCCTAATTTAGTTAATTCACCTTTATACATCATATCGTAATCATGTAAATTTTTAAAAGCAACTTTAAGATTTTCTTTAACTCGTCCAATAGGTTCTAACATATTATTAAAAAAGTTTATACATCCGGTCATATTTTTTACATCAGGCATTAAACAAATATTTAAACATGAATCGGTTAAATCAGTTTTAGTAACAGGAGCATTTTCATAATCTATAACATCATTATCCCATTGTTTTTCTGTATATGATGGTAAATATAAACCAAAACAATTACGACCTGTACGGCCTTTTCTTTGTGAAATATTAGCTTTAGCAGTAAATCCTTCATATGAAAAAGTCCCATATTTAAGAGGATTAAATCCAACTTGCCAACTAGTCCCAGTATCAAATACAAATCCAAGTGGTTCTTCAAATGTAACAGATGATTCAGCAACATTAGTAGATATCATAACTTTTAATTTACAATTATCGTTATTTTTTAGGTTATAAGTATCAAGTCCACCTTCATCTTTTTTAGTATCATAAGCAAATTTTTTAATTTCATCGCTAGATTTAGAAGTTAATTTAATAAATGCAGGTTTATATTTATATAATCCTTTTTCACATTGTTCTTTTAAGAAATTAATAATGGTATTAATTTTACTTTCAGTAGCAACAAAACCTAATATATCTCTACCATATTTAGTATATTTTTCATATTTTTTACCGTTTATAACAGCGTAATTATCTTCGCTAAATATTTTATCCATCATTCCGTCTTCATTTTTAAGCATACTATCTATTTTATTCATCATATCTTCTGTTAAATCTGCAACTTTTATATCTGTATCATTTTTAAATATTGTAGTTTTATCATATATTTGTAATGCTTCAGTATTATATAAAGTATATTTTCTACCTAAACCTTGTCTATTAAAAAATGATTCTACCATAGGTTGACTAATAGTAGCACTCATAATCATAACTTTAAAATCAGGTCTAGCTCTACATATTTTAGCACACATAGCTAATAAAATATCAATACTTATATTACGTTCATGGGCTTCATCAATCATTAATCCATAATAATTAGCTAACATAGGATCAGTTTTACATACTGTAACTGCTAATGAACCATCAGTACTAAATAATATTTTAGTTGTTTCATCAAATCTTTTTTCAGTACTATGTTTTATACCAACATAATTATAATTAGTTTCTTTTAATTCACCAGTAACAGAATCTTTAACTTTATATGGAACACCTAAAAATTTAGATACTTGTCCTGCGGATTGTTCTACTAATGTTTTTTTAGGAACTGTCATAATAATAGCTTTTTCATAATTAAAATAATGACTAAATAATTTAGGTACAATAAATGTTTTACCAACACCTGTACCTGCTGTTACTAATATAATTTGATTTTCATGTATTTTTCTAAATATTTCTGCTCTATCAGTCCATGTTGGGAATTTAAACCAAAATGGGTCTTTTTTACAATTATCTGTAAATTCATAATAATAATCGTGCCATTTTTCTTTTGTAAATGGATTTGGATATTTACCACATGGATCTAATATACCAGTGGGTGCTAATCTTAATCTAGTCATTATAAATTATATGTTAAAAAAAATTATTAAAACTTTAATTTATATTTATATTTCAATTTATATTTGCTATTCTATTTTTTATTATTATTTTTTTAAAATATTTATATCTAGATTAATTAACATATCTAAAATTTTAATTATATTATTCTTATTGATATTTTTTTATTATATTTTGTAATTTATTCATCTTTGTTAAATCATTCATATCTGTTAAATCATTCATATCTGTTAAATCATTCATATCTGTTAAATCATTCATATCTGTTAAATCATTCATCTCTGTTAAATCATTCATCTCTGTTAAATCATTCATCTCTGTTAAATCATTCATCTCTGTTAAATCATTCATCTCTGTTAAATCATTCATCTCTGTTAAATCATTCATCTCTGTTAAATCATTTATTATAGGTAAATCATAACCAAAATGAAAATCTAATATAGTTGGTGAATTTAAACCAATTGGTGAATTTGATAAATTATTAGAATAATATATTGAAGATAAATTATTTATTTTTGATAAATCGTAATCATTTTCTATATTTTTCGTAGATAATACATTATTTTTATAATAATTATTTAAAATATAATCATGTTCATGTTTATTATCTAGGTTATTATCTGGGTTATTATCTGGGTTATTATCTGGGTTATTATCTAGGTTATTATCTAAGTTATTATCAGAGTTATTATATAGGTTATTATTAAAATCATAAAATACAGAAGAAGGATAAGAGTCAGAAGAATTTAACGAAAATGATTTTATAGATTCAGAAGATTCGGAAGATTTATAAGATATATAATTTTCATTTACAAATTCATTTATTTTATTTTCTTTATTTATTTTTATATTATTTATTTCATTTTCGATTTTATCTACTTTATGTATTAAATTTATAATTAAATTAATAATTTTAGTATTACCTTTAAATATTTTAGTTACATTTACACATAAATCATTATAAATATAGTTTTCTAAATTTTCTAAATTTTCTAAATTTTCTAAATTTTCTAAATTTTCTAGCTTTTTTAAGTTTTCTAGATTTTCTATTTTTCTATTTAATTTATCATTTAATTTATCATTTAATTTATCATTTAATTTATCATTTAATTTATCATTTAATTTATCATTTAATTTATCATTTAATTTATCATTTAATTTATCATTTAATTTATCATTTTGTGTTTTAATATATTTTTTTTCTATATAATAAATAATTGTGTTAACAAATAAAATAAATATTAAAGAAGTGCTAAAATATAATAAAAGTATAAATATATTATTATAAGTAATAGTTAATGTATAAATATAATTACACATTTTTATAATTTTAGTTAATAAACTTAGTAATTTTATCATAATTTGATTATTTTTAAATTAAATATATGTTAAATAATAGTATAATTAAATAAATAAACATAATAAAAACAATTTTATAAAAAAATAATTAAAATACAAAAATAACTAAATTTACTAAAAATATTATATAAATAGTTTACATTTATATATTTTATTATAAAATTAACTAAGCATTATTAAACTTATTAAACTTAATAAACTAGTAAATGATTATATAAAATTTTATAATAAAAAAATAATTAAATTAAAATTAATGAAAATTATATTTTATCTAGTCATTACAATATTTTTTCTAATATGTAATTTACTAAAATTTAAAAATTTAACTGAATTAATAAATTGATCTACATCATCTGTATCTATATTAGTAAATGTTTCATTAATTTTTTCAACACAATATGTATAATATGTTTCAATAATTGAAAAACTTAATGATTTATTATATTTATATTTATTATATTTAATGCTATATGTGTTAAATAAACAAATAATTAAATCTATTTTATTTAAATTTTTTTCTTTTTTATCTACAAATTTATAAAGAGAAATAAAATGTTTAATTGTAGAATTTTTACAATGTTTTTTAATTAAACATTTATCAACATTTTTAAATATATTTAATAAATTTAAATATACAGAAATTATATACTCATTATTATTGGTACCATTATATTTATCTTTTATACTTAATAAATTACGTACTAATTCATCATCTGTTAATGGTTTTAATTTTGCTTTATTATCTAAAATAATTTGTTCATTATTAACTATTAAATAATTAAAATTATGTATATCTTCATCACATTTATCTTTTTTATCTTCATCACATTTATCTTTTTTATCTTCATTACATTTATCTTTTTTATCTTCATCACATAAAACATTAGGTATAACATATGATTTATCACTTTCATCACTATTATATAGGTCAAATTTATCATTACTAATATTTTCACAAATTACTTTATTTTTAACACATGGTGATTTACAATCTTTAACACATGGTGATTTACAATCTTTAACACATGGTGATTTACAATCTTTAACACATGGTGATTTACAATCTTTAACACATGGTGATTTACAATCTGTAACATATGGTGATTTACAATCTGTAACACATGGTGATTTACAATCTGTAGCACATTGTGTTTTACAATCTGTAGCACATTGTGTTTTACAATCTGTAGCACATGATGTATTAGTTTTATTTGTTTTTGTGTCTGTATTACTAGAATATTTTGTTAAAATATCAAATAATATAGTATATATTTCAATAGGATTTGAATTTTGATTAATATATAAATTATTTTTAATTTTATTTAAATAATAAAATATATCTGTAAATAATGATTTACTAGCATTATTTACATAATTTTGAAATTGTAGATATTTATAAATAGAAGGTAATAAATATAAAGCAGAATAAACAAGATTATATAATAATGAAATTAAGATACTGTAAAATAATACATAATTAACAACTGAAAAATATAAATCAATAGGATAATTATTTAAAGTTTCTGTTTTATTATAAAATATATAATTATAATTTTTATCTGGATAAGTAAAATAGTATGTAGATATATTTTTAGCAAATTCTTGTATATACATCATTTTTTTATTATAAATAATTTTTACTAAATATTTATGTAAAAAACAATTTTATATTATTTTATATTTTTTTATATTTTTTTATATTTTGGATAAAATAAAATTTCTAGATGAATAAATAAAGTTCTAGATGAATAAATAAAGTTCTAGATGAATAAATAAAGTTCTAGATGAATAAATAAAGTTCTAGATGAATAAATAAAGTTCTAGATGAATAAATAAAGTTCTAGA
>Ga0307983_1001304_pt1 | contig 10871 bp, 10 predicted proteins | sample OrgLakmetagen991_FD_201845 | JGI IMG/M metagenome (GOLD analysis project Ga0307983, IMG submission 201845) | Saline water microbial communities from Organic Lake, Antarctica - #991 | ecosystem: Environmental > Aquatic > Non-marine Saline and Alkaline > Saline | place: Antarctica: Organic Lake... | reverse complement strand
CGCTAACACTGACGATTCCGACAAGCAAATCCGACAGCAGAACTGGGCACTGCCAGCGAGAGCGACGAAAGAGCAGGCCGTCAACATTACCATCGAAACCATTAAGGAACGGCAGCACGGAACGGGGCGGGGGGTTGTCCCGAAGGGTGCCGCTCACGTTGTCGCTTCGATGGACATTGGCAAATTCAAATGCCACTGGATCGTGATGGGCTGGACCGACTCCTGCCGTGGGTACGTCATTGACTACGGAGTGAAAGAGGTTTCCCAGTCGATTGCGCTAGAGTCGGCTATCGAGATCGCTATCCGTGAGCAGTGGGACGAATTTCAGGAAGGGTATAGACAAGACGGGGGAACCGAATTGCGGAGAGTGGACCGGATGATTGTTGACTCTGGCTACATGCCTGACGCTGCGTATCGCGTGGCGTTCTCGCTCCGGGGCAGGGTGCTCGCATCGAAGGGCTACGGCGAAAGCCAACGCATGAAGAACGGCAAGTACGTGGAGCCTAAGGGGACATCGAAAGAAGTTGCGAAGGGCCTGCAATACCACATCGTGGCGAAGGCTACCGATTGCGGACAGGTGGCGCTTCTCCATGCCAACGTTGACTTCTGGAAGACTTTTGCCCACCGGCGACTTGCCTGCGGTATAGACGAGGACTCAGCGGTGACACTGTTCAGCGCGTCCGGCAATGACCATATCGAATACGCCAGACACATGACCGCAGAGCAGTTGATTACCGAGACCGGCGCGGGTGGAAGAGAAACCCAACGCTGGGAGGTTATCAGGAAAATGAACCACTGGCTAGATTGCTATACAATGAACTGCTACGGCGCTCACACCGTGGGCGTCCGCTATCAATCCAGCGAAACCAAATCAGAATGAGCGCGAAAGGAAAGACAATGGCGAAGAAACAAAGCAGAACAAGCCGGACTCGCAAGGAAACGAAAGCGGTTGAAACGCCGGAAGCGGCCCCGGTCAGGAACAGGGTCCCCATGATGGACAGGGAAATCTGTCCGAAGTGCGGTAGCATACGCCGCCGGGTCATGGTGACGCGCCCAGGGGTGGCCTATCTCCGGTGCAAACACTGCCTGACAAACTACAAGATATGTCGCTCCTAGTCCGCTCCTGTCGCCCTGCGTCTATACAATGTCCGCCTGAGTCCGCTTCTGACGCCCTCAGTCCGCTCTAGTCCGTCCCTGCCCGCTAAGTTGTTTGCGTTTTCTGTTTTGTATAGACATCTATACGCTACCATGAAAAGCTCCCCTCGTTAGGTATCTCTCACGAGGTGAGCAATGGCAACACTGGCAGAGCAACTGGCACAAGTCGAGGTGGCTATCGCGAAAGCGGAGCAAGCCCAGTCTGTGTCTAGTGACGCGCACAGCGTTACTCGTGCGTCACTAGCTACGCTGTACGCTCGTCAAGACGTTCTGCAAGGTCGCCTGAATCGACAGAATAACCGTGGCCGTGGCTCGCTCGTTGCAGATAGGCGGGAACGATGAGTCTCATATTCCGCGCCGTCGCCTACCTCTTTCATCGCGCTATCTACGGCGCTGCCAAAGTTACTCGCTTCACTCCGAACTGGGGCACGACTGCGCGAGGAACCCAAAACGGCAACCTGCGGATGGACCACCGCGCCCTCCGTGCAAGGTGCCAGCAGCTATACCGGGACATGCCCGTACCTCGCGCCCTCATCAACGCCCTAGTCTTCAAGACAATTTCTTCCCCAATGTATCCTCGCGCGGGGCTTCGTGGCGACAGCGGTGCCGCCGTGACCTGGCGCAAGAACGCGGATCGCGTCTTTCGCGATTGGGCGGATGACAAGAAAAAGTTTTCGTTAGATGGCATGATGTCCATGGTTGAGATGCAGCGGGCAATTGTCCGCGCTGTCGCTGTGGATGGTGAGTGCTTTGTCGTGATGCACGAACGGGACAACGGTGCAGGATTCCCGCGCCTTCGCCTTGAAATGGTGGAGAGCGTGTTTCTTGACTCCGGGATTCTGCCGAGAGGGTTCGCCGGTATAGACGCAAAGGGCCGGGAAGGCATCGAAGTGGATGCCGATGGACGGGCCTTGCGCTATCACTTCCGCAGTCCTAACGGGCGAGATCCTCGCGCCGTGAACGCTGACCGCGTGATGCACATGAAGATTGATCTATACGCTGGCCAGTACGTAGGCGAGCCGCTTCTGACTGCTATCGCTCAACAGGTTTACGCCTTCGATAACTTCCAGCTGGCGACGGTGAAGAACGCAGAAAACAACGCAAAGATTTTCATGGTCTCCACGTCTGAGGATGGGGAGGGCGTCGGCGCTCTTATCAAAGCCCCTGAGGACGGGACCGCGACCGAGCGTGAGGAATTCCGCGAGGTAGGCTTCGGGCAAATCATCAACCTGCTAAAAGGCGAAGACGTCAAGCAAATGGACGTCAAGCATCCCGGCGCACAGTACGGCGTGTTCGTCGAGAAGATGATTAAGATGATGTGCGCGACCGTGGGGCTTCCTTACGAAGTTGTCTCTGGCGACATGTCCGGCGTCAACTTCTCCACTGCCAGAATGGCCGACATGGTTGCTGAGAACGCTGTTTCGCCATGGCGTGAGATGCTGCGCGACGATTTTCTTTGTACTATCTTCAAAGCCTTCATGTCCGTGTCTATACAGACAGGGCTGATCTCCCTTCGCGGTGAACGGTTGCCGATGTCGGAATACCTTCGTTGCACGGTAACAATGCCGGGTAGGCGCTACGTCGATCCCGAGAAGGAAATCAAAGCTGAGGAAGCAGCGATGCGAACCGGCGTCAAGTCTTGGTCTCAGATTCAGGAAGAGCGCGGGAACGATCCAGAAGCGCAGCTCGACCGGTTGAAGAAGGACCGTGAAATGTTTGAACGCGCTGGGATGGATTACCCCGGCGATATAGACAAGCAGCCGGTAGCGATCGAGCCGGAAGAAGATCCGGAGACCGAGCCAGCAAAAGACCCGGAAGAGGAAGAGGTGGCGGTATGATTTTCAAGATTTCTACTATGGGCTTCCGCAGTGTTAGTATAGACGGCAACGCTGATGTCGAGTCTCTGGTTAGCTTCATTGCGGCGACGGAAACCGACAAGGTGAAGCGGTACGTTTATGACGAAGATTTGGACGAAGTTATCCAGGCTTCAGAGGTCCTCCGATGTGATCCGGGAAGCGTTCGCTTCAATGCAACCGCCGTCCTGTTGAATCACAACGGGGAGCGTATTGTTGGACCCATCAAGGAGCTTGGCGTAAGCGACCGGAAGGTCATTGGCGCTTTTGAATTTGACGACACAGACGACGCCGACAGGGCACGGAAGCAAGTCAAGTCCGGCAGCCTTCGCGGTATCTCTGCCGGGTACGTTGTCCACCGTTACCAACTCGTCCGCAAGGGTGACACTTGGGATGGTATAGACGGCCCGGCGCTTGTCGCTACGGACTGGGAAATCCGAGAGGTTTCTTTGACTCCGATCCCAGCCGACACAGATTCAGGAATCACTAGAGAACAACTAAAACGCGGCGCCTCTGTTTGTATAGACGCCGGAACCATCGACCTACAGAATCAGCAGGAGACTGACATGATTGTAAGCAAGGGATTGCGCTCCCTGCTCTTCGAGCCCGACACGGGCGCGGGCGGTGGCGGCAGCGTACAGACAAAAGAAACGGAGCCGGTAAAGCCAGCTCCACAAACCCGAGGCGTTGCGCCTACTGCGCCCGCTGCCACACCGGCGCCTACTGCGCCCGCTGCCAAGCCTGCACCGGCTTCGCTCCTTCAAGGCGCCGAACTTCTCGTTGCGGGACCCTCCGCAGCCGAGGTGCAGTTGAGAGCTTCGCACATTCTACTCCACTGCAAAAACTTCGGCGTTGATTCGCGTGCTGCCGACTTTGTGAATGATCCGAACATTACCGCCGAAGAGGTCCGTCTGAAACTCGACGCAGAACGCGCCGCCAAGATTCAGGCTGATGCGACCACGGGTCAACGCGGTGCTGTTGGTGGCTCTCACGTTATTCAGGTAGGCGAGAACAACCAACTGGAAGGCTTCCGTTCTGCCTTCTCCGATGCCATGATGATTCGCGGCAACGTTATCGACGCACGTGGCAACAACACTCTGCGAATCGAAGGCGCTCGGAAGGTGGATGCGGTCAAGGTTCATGACCTCGCGCCTCAGATGTCCGGCCTTTCCATGATCGACCAACTGCGTTCGCTTATGGAAATTCAAGGCGTCCGCGCCTGGGGCAAATCGAACGGCGAGACCATCGCCCTCTACAAGGCGCACTGTCGCTCTGTGGGAATGGCTGGGACGAGCGACTACATCACGTTGCTCGAAAACGCCATGAACAAGATGACTGCCCAGGCGTATGAAGTCGCCCCCTCCACCTATGAAAAGTGGGTTCGCGTTATCAACGCGAAGGATCTGCGCCCTCACGGTCTATACCAAAAGGGTGGTCTCGGTCGCTTGAAGCGAATCAACGGCGACAAGGGCGAAGTCCCTGTCGGCAACCAGCACGACGGCAAGAAGGAGTCGGTCACGCCGTACACGCACAGCGCGTTGTTTGCACTCACTGACGAGGTGATAATCAATGATGACCTTGGCATGATTACGGACTTCGCTGTCGAAATTGGCGAGACCACGCGCCTCACCAAAAACGAACATGTGTACTACGAACTACTGAGCAACCCGACGATGTTGGAAACGGGCTATGCCCTGTTCTCTACTCAGCATGGGAACCTCGTTACGAGCGGCGCTGTCCCCTCAATCGACACGTTCAACGTCGCGTTTAAGAGCATGTCTTACCAGACGAATCGCGCTGGCCGTGTGCTCAACCTGCGACCCACTCACATCCTTTCGCCTGCGGCATTGGAGGGCACTGTAAAGACGCTCCTCCGTTCCCAGTTCGTGCCCGGCGGAACGAACGCAACCATCAACATCCATCAGGGCGCGGTCGAACCGATCTTCGAAGCTCTTCTCGATCTCGGCTCTACTATCGAAATCGCTGGCAAAGAATCGCTGACCGTCGCGGGCAACCCTGCCGGTTGGTACTTGCTCAGTCGCATGGTCGGCAGTCTCGTCCTTGCGGAGTACGGTGGCAGCGCCCCGATCATTGATCAGGAACGCCCCATCGACGTCCTCGCCACTGTCTATCGCGGCACATCACGCTTCGGCGTTGCTGCGGAAGATTACCGTGGCGTGTTCTACAACGACGGCGCTACATGATAACAAGCGGCCTGTATAGATGACTATACAGGCCAACCCCTAACCTAAACGCGGAGGAAAAACGCGATGGGCGCACTCAATAAAATCTTCTCAGGCGACAGCATCGTCTGGGAGAACGGCACAGGCGGAGACGTTGCAAATAAGGGCGTCGTTGCCATTGGAACAAAAACCGTAGGCGTTGCCTCTGAGGCTATTGCCAACGGCGCAACAGGCACACTTGACATCACTGGCATCTTCTCTCTTCCCGCGCTCTCAACTGGCGTGTGGAACGCTGGGGACTCGCTGTGGTACGACACCGACAACGATGAACTGACAGACATCGCTGCATCTGGGCACTTGTTCTTTGGGTTCGCTCACAACGAGAAGACGAACGGCACTACGACTGCGGAAGCGGTCCTCCGTCCCTTCGCGGAAGAGGGCTCTCGCTCCATCGCTCTCGCTGCACTGAAGACGCTCTCGGTGAACGACTTCACAAGCGGTCGCCTGAACGTCTTCACCACTACGACCGGCGGCACGTTCGCCATTACGGTGCCGACGGCAGCAACCTCGCCAGTGGGCGCGGAGCTATACGTTCACAACGTTGCTGGCACGAACGCGGCCACATTAACCGGTGGCATTACGCTGGCGACAATCGACGCGGTTGGCGACCGTGTTCTCTACACGAACACCGGCACCGCATGGGTTCAATCCCTCGCTGTGATCGCCTAAGCTATGAGTGAATTCGACGATATCATCCGTGGCGCATTGGAGGTGCTGGAAAGCGTCTTCGCGGGCGATGTCGTCTATACTCTTGCAGACGGATCGAGTAACACAGTGACCGCTGACCTTCGTATAGACGCGGACGATTTTCAAGAAGTAGAGCGCGGGGAAAACCGCGTAAAGTCCGGCCTTCTCATTGGCTCAACCGCCGTGTTTGGCGACTGGGGCAAAGACGATACCGTGACGAAGGATGGCACCACTTGGCAGTTTGATAGAGAGGAAGGGCGCGACGCTGCGCTTGTCCGTATTAGACTCAGCGAAGCAGAAACGACGCGTCGTGTTGCGGTTAATGATCGAGTGAGAAAGGGACGCTAATGGCATCGCCACAGGTTCTTGCAAACTGGAAAACTGTTGTTTCCAACTCCGCTCAATTCCGCACGTTGGTCGGCGCTGCTCTACCTGCTGATGCTCTGCCCTATGTGATTTCCTTCGCGGCTGATTCGGTGGACTTCCCGGCCAACGACGACGTTGTGATGTATGCAGCGGTTGAGGACGGTGCCAAGAGGCGCTTCGGCTCCACCGGTGCCGGCGTCTATACAGGCACAATCACCGCAGCGATTGACATTAAGCAAAGCAAGGTCGCCGCACTTCAGCCAACGCTTGAGACTTTAGAAGAGTACGAGAGCTACGTCAGCACGCTATCAGGAACGATTGTTTCCCAGATCGAAACCTACGTGATTGAGTCGGGCCTTCTGATCTTAGACGACATCGAAAGCACCGTATTCTTTGACGAGGAAAGCAAACCAGACCGCGACATCTGGGTGATCCAAATCACGTCGCAGTTCGGGCCGCGCTAATGCCGAGACTTGCCTTTGACATCGAGATGCCAGACTTCCGGGAAATCTCCGAGCGCGGCTTGGCGAGAGCGAAGAAGGAAGCGGGCAAGGTCGCAATGGAATGGTTCCGAGGCCGCAGACTCAAGAAGCGCTTCGACGGCTCCATGCAGGACGAGTTGAAATTTCAGAAACGCGAAGGGCGCACAAACTGGAGAAAGAAGCGGTTCGGCTCCTTCGGAATTTCCCTTCGCAGAACTGGCCAGTCGGCAAGGATCGCAAGGCAAAGCCCCATCCGAGTCACCAAGAAATTTATGGGCATCACGATTCGCGGCTTGAACCGTGGCTTTAGCCCTCGCCAAAGGCGGAAGTCTCACCCGCCGATGTGGAACGAGCTTCAGCGCATCAGCAGGCCGGAGCAGTTGCAGATTTTTGAGATATATAAACAAGAGTACGTCAATCAGTTGAACATTGAACTCCAGCGAGCGGGACGCCGCCGACGAAAGGCTTAGACCATGACAATCTATACGGGACATCCAGCGAACGTCCTCGGCACCCAGCTCGATTGCTTGACACAAGCGGCGGTTGATCCGGGCGTCGCATTTACAAAGCCCATGCTGGACGGCAACACGTTCGCGAACGCTGCCTTTGAACTGCAAGAGCAAGGCGTATTCTCCGTCACGTCTCACGACATCGTGGGGGCTCTCGACCTTCTGGACGACAACTTTTCAGGCGCTGGCACGTCGGATATTTTCTGCGTTCCGCTCACAGCGGCGGGTGGCAAGACTACGGATTCAGCGGTTAAACACGCGATGGCTGCGAGCGTTGCCCACTGGGGAACGATTACCGCGAACCCTCGGCAACTGGCGACCATCGGCCTGTCTATACACGCCTACGGTTCTTCCGGTATTTTGCAGACAGACAGCCAGACGGCGAGCGCCCACACGGTTGGCAGCGACCAAGGCTTCGTGCTTCACAGCCTCAGCGTCAACGGTACAGCAATCGGAGACCTGCAAGGTGTCTCCATCGCGAGCAACGTGCAGATGGCGAAGACACCGCAGGAAGGCAGCGTATTGCCCGGCAACGTCGTTGTTAATGGGGTTATGCCCGTTATCACCTTCCGCACGCTAGAGGCGAACGCCTTGCTTGTGGAAACTGCTTTGAACGGAACGAGCGGCGTCACCGTTGTCCTGGGCAAGTTGGACGCGGACGGCGGCGGCTTTGTTGCTGGCTCCAACCATTTAGAACTGACCTTTGCAAGCGGGGCGGTTCGTCGGGCGAACGTTGACGGCAACCCGAAAGTCGCAACCTTCGTGGCAGAAATCACCGGCGCAAGCAAGGCCGCGCTCATGGCGATTGATGCCTCTCACTCACTAAGCTAAGGCGTCTATACAATGGCACGTAAAATTCCAAACGGGTTCCTCTACTTCCTTGAAAGCGGCGACGTGAGCGTCTCAACTGCGGTCAACTCTATGCTGATCGACCGGCTTGGAACGTGGCACAAACGACCGGCGAGGCTTGGCGACAAGCAGGGCTCGCTGATTACCTGCACAACAATGTCTGGGGCCTTCGAGCGTATAGACGAGAGCGCTCAAACGTGGATGCCCGTTGATGTGCTCCCCGGTATGCACGTTGGCGTCTGGAAAGGCCACAAGCCCACGGAAGAAGACTTGAGGAAGCCCGACGGTATTCTTGGTCAAAAGGTCAAGATGCTCGACGGCCAGGAGTGGACGCTCCCGGTCTTGATGTACGACACGGGGAAGGGTCCGGTAAGCATGGCCCCCTCTGCTCTGGTGTATAGACAGGGACGATGGGAAAGCCACGTTCGGGAAGAATTTAAGCCGGTGGCATCGAAGGCGCTGGGCGTACACAGCAAGATCGCTGCAACCCTTGCCGAGATAGACAGGCAGCAGAAGTTGACTAGTTGCCCGACAGTGGGCGAATGCGTTGAATTCGTGGCCGTTGGTCTGGCGCTCAATTACCGCGTTGGCCCGGAAGAGGTAGGCCTTCTTGGGATTCTAGACCCGTCGCTAATCCTGCAACATGCTGGCGCAATGGTTGGATTTAACCTGATGAAGCGCCTCCTTGAGATTGAAGAGGGTAAGCAGGGCTTGGGGGAGTCGGTATAGACGTCAGAGAGTTTCTTCTCTGGCGGAAGGGCTTGATTGAACGGCGGAACGTCCCCTTGTGGTGGATATACGCAGAAACTGAATCGAAAGGGTAACTGATGGCACGCGGCAACGAAACAGTCAGAATCGGTATCCAGACGGTCTCAGAAGACGAACAGGCCTTCGACGCCTTGAACAAGAAGGTGAAAGAACTCCAGCGTAATCTTCGCGGGGTAAAAGATGAATCCAAATCTCAGACCGATGAGATGAAGCAAGAAGTCGGTGACCTAGACGGTGTCTTCGAAAACCTTGGCGGAACAATCAGCAACTCGTTCCTTTCCCTCGCTGGCGTCGCTGGTGTGGTCGCTGGCATCGGTGCTCAGGTCATCCAGACTATTCAAGAAGTCCGGCGGGAATCCACAGATTTCAATATTGAAAAGACCGGTGTGCTTCTCTCCACTGGCGATACTAGCGCGGGAGCGGTCGCCAGTTTCGAACAACAGTTTTCCGATCTCCGCAGGTCCACAACTCGCACAGAGAACGAACTGCTTGAGGCTTACGCCCAAGTGCGAAACGTGCGGCGCGGTGACGAGAATCAGGACTCAGCTTTCGAAATCTTAGGCCAAACGGAAACCGGCGCTGCGTCGTACCTGCCTCGCGATCAGGCCGTTGCCCTCCGCGAATTTGTCAGCCGCTCTGTTGCGATTGATCCGAGTGCCGACCCGGAAGCGTTGACCGGGCAGGGTATGGCGCTGATGCCTTCACTCGGTACTCGGGCCAGCCAGATGGAATCCATCATGGAAGGCGCGGAACAGGCCGCAACGCTGGCGAGAGATCGAGGCGAGGACACGGCGGGCGTTCTTGCGTCATTCAACGCGGCTATTGTCGCAGGTACAGCAAACCTCCGAATAAACCAGGGCGCTGACGTTGTTCGCGCTGCGGTCGAGGGCATCAACGAAGCAATGCAGATGGTCGAAGACCCCGAGACAGGGGAGATGGATTTCGCCTCTCCGGCTATTGCCGACGTCGTAAACCGTGAGGGGTTCGGCGCCGGGCTTCTTGGCCTGATGGGCGCGCAGTTTTCCCGTGAAGAAATGATAGCAGCAGGGATTCAGGGTATCGACTTTCAGGAGTTCGGCGGCGTGGCGCGTGTGCTTGGCGCAGAGCAAGAACGCTTTGAGCGTGGTGCGCCTGACATGGGCGGCATGGGGGCTTCTCTGGGTAGTGCTGCGAAGGATCAAGAAATCGCGAGGATGCAGCGGGAAAACCGGATATCGCAGCGAGATCAACTGGCGGGTGGTATTACGTGGGGACAGAATTTCGACGAAACCCGTATGGAGTATCAGGCAGTCAACCAGGAAATGATGGGCGTCGATCTTTTTTCCTACGGGCAGGCTGCCATTCAATCCTCAATAGACTTCTTATCGTTCGACCCTAGTGGCGAGAGTAGGCGCGAGCGTGAATCGGAAATGAGCCCGACAAGTGGCGTTGGTAGCTTTTACGAACTTCCTACGCGCATTGCGAACGCCCCCGCGACCATTCGCGACTACATGTCGTCGCTCCACGGCCCGTCACAAGCGCAGCGGTCCCGCGCTCAGTCCTCCGCACAAGATTACTACGACAAGAGGCGCGAGCAACAAGCCCAACAACAAACCGTCAACGTCAACGTCACCGTCGAAGCACCCGAGAGTCTTAACGTGCAAAGCGAGGTGAACTAATGGCAGTCGTCACCTTCGGAGGGAGCACCCTCTGGAACAACGCCACGACAGGAATTTCCCGCGTCTCCGTATTCGGCAGAGGCGGCGCGAACCGTTGGGTTGCCGAGGATTTGCCCGGCGGCAACGGTGGCCTCTTGAAATTCAACGGCAGGGCTCCCGGTTTATACAGAGTCGTTTGCCGGTACTATGCAGACGACGACGAGCAACGGACGATCTTCTCAGCGTGGGAAGCGGTGCGCGGTGCATACGGAACGGTCAGTTATCCGGCGGGCGAGAGTTCCGACAGCCTGACATTTTGTGC
>Ga0307983_1001303_pt1 | contig 10872 bp, 15 predicted proteins | sample OrgLakmetagen991_FD_201845 | JGI IMG/M metagenome (GOLD analysis project Ga0307983, IMG submission 201845) | Saline water microbial communities from Organic Lake, Antarctica - #991 | ecosystem: Environmental > Aquatic > Non-marine Saline and Alkaline > Saline | place: Antarctica: Organic Lake... | reverse complement strand
CTCAGCGCCGGAACGCCATCCGAATTGACGCGCCATGGAGATCAGCACATCCGCGCGGGATGCCATAGCCGGAAACCGCAATTGGGTCATCATACCACCATCGTGCCAATTCGCGGAACCATCAGCGCGTAAAGTAGATCCTCAATTGCCGCACTCATCGGGCGCTGCATGTCAGGCCCAGAGGCGTCGGCCCCTGCTGCTGGCGTCCATTGGATGTTGTCAACCCGTGTCAAAATCTTGATTTGAGACGGCGTATAGGTCGCGTTCCAGAACCCCGGCGACGCAAGTTCTTGGTTGGATGCGATATAAATGGCCTCTGTGATACGTGCGTCGGTCGTGTCCGTCCCGACTGCCATGCGCGCCACGTATCTCGACCGGATGTAATCCGCGCCCCGCTGCAGTGCAGCCCCAGCCAAGGCGTCCGTCGCGTCAGTGGGTGCGCTGTCGCCGCGCGCTGCGGCGTGTGCCCGCCATCCGGTCAGATCGGCGCTGTAAGTGGTCATTCGTCGCGCCGTGCTGCGGCGATGCGCTCGCGCAATGTATCCGCGCCAATCCGCCCGCCGTATTCGATGCCCAGCCTATCGGCCTCGGCCTTGAGCGCCGCCATACCATCATCGGGCAAGTGCGCGGCTGAAACAATCCATCCGTCGACGATCCAACCGGCAACCACTGGCGACGCCTTGGCTGATGTCAGCACATCATCGGGAATGTCGATTGATCCGCCTGCCGGGGCGACGTAGCCCTCGCAGATGCCTAAATCGCTCTTTGTGGTGTTCGTTAGTATCATCGGGTTTCCTCAGTCTCGTGGTGTGCGGGACCAGAGCGAACTGGTCCCGCAGATTGGTTTAGATGCCATCACCGTATGAGATCGCCTTGGGCAGGCGAACATCGAGACCGCCCAGCCGGAACATACCGGGGATCGTGAACTGGAAGCCCTCGATCTGAACCGGAAAGAACTTATGCGCCATGGGGACATGCAGCTTGAGCACGTCCGGCGCGCGGCGATAGGCGATCATGCGCGCCGTGCTGGACCCCCCTTTGGTGAGAAGGCCCCGCTTGCCCCGCATCATCAACGGTTGCCCCGTTTGCGCCGTGTAAACATTGGCCTTCTGGATGAACTCCAGAATTGTCATGTTCGTGTCCGTCAGTCGCGTGGATGCAATCGTATTGAACCGCTCCGTGGGCAGGATCAGCGTGTCGGCAAGTTCGGTTTCCTTCGTCGCCGTCACGATGCCGGTTAGAAGCGCATTTACGTCCCGAATGATCAAATCCGGCGTCTTGCTGGCCCATGTGGTAGCCGACGATGTGCCATCAGCGGCAACCGCCGCCGCAGGCACGCCGCTGTAGCTGTAGAGGCCCTCAAAGTTTTTCTCCGCATCCCCGTTAAGGGCCACGTCGTAAACCATTTCCTCATAGGCACGGCGCGCGATGCGGGCCTTTTCGCCGTCGAGGGCAATGCCAAGCATTCGCGCTTGGTTTACCTCCTCGTAGCCGTAGGAATAGCCGATTCCAGCGGAGTGAACCGCCGTTTCGTGCTGTTCCATTTGCAAGCCAACGACCGGCACGTCTTTGCCGTTGCCGTTGAGCCAGCGAGCAGAACCCGCCCCGTCCATCGAATAGTAGGTGACGGACTTTGCGAACTCGCCTGCCGACGTATCGACGGGCACTAATTCGGCATAATTGAGTTCGGGATAACGGAACGCGTAGACGCCAGCCTCGATGTGTGAGGTCTGTTTCCGCGCAAAGCCCAGGGACGCCTGCATGGCGTCTCCGAACTGCTGTGTGGTCATATTCATCGATCAGCCTCCTTAGCTGGCGCCAGCGGTGCAGCCGCCGTCGAGGTCGAAGCGGATCTTGGCGAGAGCCGCGTTGGCCGCAGTGGATTCCCACCGAGCATCGTTGATCCGAATTGAACCATCGGACCCGGCGTCGGCGTTCGAGAACGTGCCGTTTGAGACCAGAACCCAAACGGCATCACCGGCATCGACGCCACCGGCATCGGTGACGGTAACCCAGAGGACGCCTTTGCGCATGAGTAGCGCGCTGTCATACTGGACGAACGTGTCGGATTCGGTGGAATGATCCCGCACCGTGATACCGATGATCGTATCGCTGCTTGCCGCAATATCGTCGCACTCGTCGTCAGCGGTGCCCTGAATAACAGGAACCGCAAACCCGATGCCGCCAGATGTCTCGACCGTCCTAGAGATCAGCAGGTTCGGTTCTGTATTGGCGATCATGCCCGCGTAGGCAGCCGCCATGTTGTCGAGGTAGGTGCTTTGGACAGCCATTTGTCAGGCCCCCTTCTTTTCAGCATCGCCGCGATATGCGGACGACAGATAGCTGAGGTTGTCGGCATATGCCCTGTCAGCCTCGGTGCCGGGTGCTGTCGGGGTCACGCCAATGCGCATCGCATCCGCGAATTGATCCCCTTTGGCGGCGTCTTCGGCTAGGATGTCGAACCGCGCGTCGACGTAGGCCTCGGAACGATCATTGATCGCGCCATCGCCCAGCAACTTTGCCACGACAGCCCTTCGGATCGCCGCATCGCTCAGGCCCTTGGTCTCAATGTCCTTGGCAAGCAAATTAGCCGTGCCCAGCAGTTCGGCACGATCCGCCACGCGCTTGTCAAGGTCGGCATCGGTCAGCACCCTGCCCTCTGCGGCATCCTTGGCCGCTTCCAACTTGGCAATCTCGGCATCCTTCGCCGCGATGGCATTGGCGTGTTGCGTTGCCGCGTCGGTCATCGCCGAATCCTTGTCGGCCAGCGCCTTTGTCAGCTTTTCAAGCGCCTGCGCGCCTGCGTCAGTCGTCACGACGGAGAGGCCGTCGATTTGGACCGTGCGATTGGCTTCATTTGCCATTTCAACGTCCTTTCGGTCGAGGATGATAGGGGAAGCGCCCCATCGCGCGTCCGCACCGTCGTCTCCGATGCGCAGTTCTGAACCGCCGCGTGCGGTCGGGACGACGGCGACGTGGTTCATTCTGAATTCGCTCATCAGAGCGTCGTAATTCTCGCCATCCGGCGTGACGCCATCCTCGAACGTGATCGAGGCGTCATAGCCCATGGATAGCTGGCGCGGTGCGCCGTCCTCTTGCAGCGCAGCAATCGCCGTGGCGTCCCTGAACAAGAGCGGCACACTGACGAACTCGCCATCCCTCATCACGTCGCGGTCAATCTCGCCCACGGCTAGGTCCTTCCATGTCTCGGCAGAAACGCCGCCGTCCGGGTGGCCTAGCGTGATCGGCTTGCGCGCGTATGTCGCGATCGCCTGTCGGGCGAAAACATCCTCAGCGGGCCGGTAGACGCGCACCACGGCGCGGTCAGCCATGCCGACATCAGCGCCGATGTAGGATTGCACGTTGCCTCCACGGGCCACGCGCGCCTGCGCGACCCAGCCGTCATCGGTCTGACGCAACGCGCCGTCCATCGTCATCGTATCAATGAAGCGGGTCATGTTTCTCTTACCCCTTCCATCCATTTCGGATTCACCTCCTCGAAAATCTCAGGCCCAAGGATGATCTTGCCTTTGTATGGCTCGATCTGATCGAGGTCGGGTGCAGCGGCGTCATAGCTGATCGTGATGTGCGGCTGATATTCCGGATGATCCCAGGTCGCACCTGTGCGCTTGATCTCCTCATGGCGCCACGCCAGTTCAGACGAATTGAACAACAAGACACGCGCGTCCCCGAACCTCTCCATCAGGCGCGCGCCACCAGTGCCTAACTCGATCCGCTCCTGCCATGCCTCGCCAGTTTTCATCCAGTCCACTGCCTCGCGGCTGAACGCGATAGTGACGTGCATGTCGTCGGCCGGTATCGTCATCTTGAAGCCTTGACCCTTCGCCCAGGAAATGATCTCGTCAGCGTTCAGAACGTCGCGTCGGACGTAGAGAGTTCGCGGTGACGCATCGCTGACGTTGGCGTTTTCGCTCTCGCCCGGCCCGCCAATTTCCACGTCATCTGGATCGCCGTCGCCGTTCTCTGCGAAATACTCAGCGGCATATCCCTCAAGGCCGGGGAATGCGCCGCACTCTGTCAGCCCATTTACCAGCGCCCGGCCAATCACATCGTCGGGCAGCGCGCGCATGTCATATGCCGTTTTCATGGTTTCGCTGATTAGCTTGCCCACTTCAGCAGTTTCTTTGGCTGTCGGCTGCCAAAGCGAGCGCCAGTTGTAGTGGATTTCCACGGGCCGATCTCCGATGGCCGACCGGATCAGGCACTCATCAAGGATCTCCATTGCCGGTTCGATCTCAAGCGACTGGATCGTTTTCACTCGGTCGTAATATTGCCGGATGTCACTTGCGCCCGTGGCATTCATGCCCGCCGGTGATGTGCCATAAAGGAGCGTCATCGGGATTTGCGCCGCCGCGCTCACCTTCTGCCGGAACCTATCCAAAATATCCGGCAGCGTGGCGAATTGCGCCGACTTTTGCTCGTAGCTTTCCTTGTCATCCAGCACCAACATCCCGTTGGTGCCCTTGAGTTGCGCCGCCAATAGCAGCCGGGCCGTCAACTGCTGAGTGTAGACATCGCCGCCGCGCTGCATCTGTCCGGCCAGATCAGGGATGCTGAGAACATCAACTTTGGCCTCATGCACCAGTGCCGCGATATTCGCCTGTATTCCGTCCTCGGCCAGGATAGTGTCAAGCGCCGACTGCAATACGCTGTCGCCCCAGCTATCCTGCGCTGTGACGCTGCGGGATGGCACATCCCTGCCAGTAATAACGACAAGTCGAGATGGGTGAATCCGCACCAGTGCCGCGTTGCCAGCGGACATTGTGTAATAGGACGGCAGCCCAAATCCCGGTTCACGCGGGTCGTTCTGAATCTCGCCCTCAGACAATTCCAACCGACTCAGAACCGTGAGATACTGCACGCCGCCGCGCTGGACTGATTGCGGGTTCAGCGGCAATTCCGGGTTCGTGTCCCGTGTGCCGACGTAGATTGCCGCGCCGCCGTAGAGCCGCGCCGCCTTGTGCGCCCGGATCAGCTTTCCTTGCAGCCCTAACCGCTTTTCCTCCGCCTCGATTGCGCCGATCTGATCGGCCTCCGCCTGCCATTCGCGCCATTCACGACCTGCATCCTCTGCAGGGATATCTACGATTTTGCGGGCCATCGGTGACGTTCTATAAGCCGCCTCAAGCGATTGCCAATCCCGCAAATTTAGGAAATAACCCCCTTGCGCTGCCTTGTCCCTGCTAGTGCCGAGGTTAGCCACGAGGTTTCGGAATCCGTCGAAATAGCCCATCAAAGAAAACCCTCATAGGTGAATTGCGGGCCGCCCAGCATATCGGCAATGGCATCCATGAGCGGGTCAACCTGGTCATCGTGCCCTGTGCCGACCCCGTCGAACATCTGCAATTCGGATCTAAGCGCGGGCGTCCACGGCTCGTCCTTCGGGAGGTGAACCATGCCCGTCGCAATCCATGGCGCCGCGTCCATGCCGCGTGTGAATTTGTCCCTGTCGCGCTGAATCCCCGAGACAGGAACACCCTGCCGCTTGAGCGACTGGATAAGCCCGGTGCCTGACGCTTTGTCTTCAACCTTCAGGCCCCGCACCTGACGCCCTGCATCCCGGTGCTTGGCCCAGAACGCGAGACCCGTCCGCTCAAGTTCTGGGGCTTCCCATTTGCCCCGCGCCTGATCCACGAGATAAATGCCCTTGCCGCGCTTTGCCTTGCCCCAAAGCTGGAAAACGCTGTAATCGTTTCGCTCGCCCGTTTTCATCGCCGTGTCGGCATACATCCCGAACCAGTCGATTTCAGGCAGTTCGGTCCACCAGCCAAACCCCGACATATCGAACATCGCGCCCTCGATTGACACCGGGCGCTGCATGTATTGACTGGCGAACGTGTAAGCGTCGGCCTTGATAACCTCGATTTCCGCCGCGCTGTGTTTCTCCGGCCAGAGCGGGCCTTCCGGAATAGCGTGTTCAATCGGGATGCCGTGCGTCCATTCCGGCGGATACGTCTGGCCGCGTTCAATCATGACTGGCAGGTCAAGGTGGTGCCAATTGTCGCCGGTGCCCCCTGTCAGCAGGTGGCCCGCGAAATCATCCGAGTGCAGCCGCTGCATGATGACGACGATCGGCACCCCGTCATGCGCCAGGCGGCTTCGGAATGTATTCGTCGCGCGCTTGTTCACCGCGGCGCGGCGGGCTGGAGAGAATGCGTCGTCCGGCTTGAGAGGATCGTCAACAACGAGTGCGCCCGTGAATCTGCTCTTATCCATGTAGCCAGCCCGGAACCCGGTGATCGGGCCGCCCGCAGCTTTCGCCAGCATTCCCCCGCCTTGGTCCGTTTTCCAACGATCCTTGGCGCTGGTGTCGCGGCTGATCGTGACCGTCTGCAGTTCCGCAAACTCTGGCAATTCGATCAAAGTTTTGATTTGGTCGCTGTTATCTCGGGCCAAATCGTCCGAAAATGTCGCATGAATGAACCGCGCCGCCGGGTTGATCGAAAAGCCGCGCGCGATGAAATTAACCACAGCCATCGCCGTTTTTGTGTAGCCGGGAGGCATGGTCACGATCAAACGGCTGATCTCGCCATCAATTACACGATCCAGCGCATTGCCTAAAACCGCATGGTGCGGCCCCTCTATGAACTCCAACCCCTCGCGCATCGGGAACAGAAACCGCGTAAACCCGAGAGTGCTACGCCTCGCCCATTCCCTCCGTATTTCGTGCCTTGTCGGTAATGCGTTCAAGCTGGGCAAGCTCCTCGTCCGACAGGGCTGTCAGGTTAATGGCGGGCTTGGGTGTCATGCTTCCGTCACTGCTCGTATGGTCAACAGCACTCGTTTCCCTCCAGCCAGCGCGCGTTTTCAGCCAAAAAATCATCGCTGTCGTGTCTCCGCCCCTAGCCTTTTTGAACAGATCCCCACATATAGTGGCGTTGGCCTTGCATTGGCCAAGGTCTAGTTCGTCGCGGTAATGTTTGCGGAGCGTTTTGGAATCTATGCCCAGAACGCGGGCAAGGGTTTCTTGGTCGGTCCCGGCTGTGGTGTGCAGCTGGACCGTTTGCCGCGTGGCGTCAGTCGGCTCGTGGGACGGTTTGGTCTTTGGCATTGAACAGCCTCCGAACGGCGTATGAGCGTGCGATTGATGCTGGCGGAGATCTTGGCAACTTGCGCCTCACTATGCGTCCTGCTGTTGCGGGCGTAGGGCACAAGATCAGATGTCGGGATCGTTTTATACTCGGGAAAATTTGCCGACTGATTACCCCCCAACGCAAAACGCCCGGACCTGTGGGGGCCGGGCGCGATACTTCGATTTTGCCAATCTGCCGCTATTTGGCGGAATTGTCAACTGGCCTGTATCCGCTGACGTATTTAGGCGTCGCCTTGGCCGGTGCCGTAGCCGCCGCCGGTGCTGTAGCCGTAGCCGTAGCCGTCGCCTGCGCCGTAGCCGCCGCCGGTGCCGTAGCCGTAGCCGTCGCCGTAGCCGTCGCCGTCTCCGGTGCCGTAGCCCGCGCCGTTTCCGTAGCCGTAGCCGGTGCCGTAGCCGCCGCCGTCGAGCGTCACTTGCCTTTCCATGCGGCCTCACAGCAGGGAATAATCGCAATAACAGCGCGGCGCGCCACCTTTACCGTCGCAGAATCGTCCAGTTTGGTGTTCGGCAGAGGGCCTTCGTTGGCAAGCTGACTCAGACCCCGTTCGGTTCCCCAGCGGCGCACAATCCGGGCATCGTAAATCATCGTGTAATCGCCGTCATCGCGGGTTAATCCGACCCAAACGTGCCCGCGATCTGCGACCACAATGCAAATCCCGTGATTGGCGGTGGTCGCGAGCGGAGTTCCGTTGAGCAAACCCGCGATCTCTTTTGCCTGTCCCATTGTGATATTGTCAAAATCCATTTGTCTCTCCATTTGGCCCGGTGTGGGCACTCTTTTATTGATTTTCAAAAAAGTCCATCGCCATCGCCGTCTCCGGTGCCGTAGCCGAAGCCGCCGCAGGTGCCGTAGCCATCGCCGTTTTCGAATCCGTAGCCGTAGCCGTAGCCGTCGCCGTCGCCGGTGGCAAAGCCGCCGCCGCCGCCGTAGCCGTCGCCGTTGCCGAGGCCGGTGCCGTCGAGCGTCACTTGCCTTTCCATCCTGACATTCACGTTCCATCCTCCACAACCCGCGCAAACCGCCGCAGCGCGCTTAATGCTTGATGGCCGCGCCGCGTGGGCTTGGCATCACGCCATAGAACATCAGGCGTCAGCCGCGCGGCCCGCAGTGCAATTTGATCCTGCCGGGAGAGTGCCTGGATATGTTTCTGCCACGATGCCCACATCGCCTTGACGCCGTGGGCGCGATCATCCTCGCTCCTGTTGTCGTATGTGCTGCCCTCGCTGTCGGTGCGATCCGGTGCCGTCATAATCGCCGCGCACTTGGCGAATTCGGACAGGCCGAGATAGATGGCCCGGTATTTATATTCTGCCGAACACCATTCCCGGAACACCGTCCAGAGCCGGTTGACCTCCTGCGGGGTGCCGATCTCCCGTTCTGCGACCATGCCAAGCTGGTGCCCCATGTGCGGCCCCGTAGCAGCCTTAAGTGCATCTCGGGTGCGGTTGCCGCCAAAATGCCTGATCCTAGCGTCAATCGCCGTATGTGCGGCCACTGTGTCGCCCGCGCGGCTGATCCTACCGGAGCGAGTGCGGCGCGGCGCCGGATTTATCGCTGGCAGCCGCAATTTGTGATTTTTGCCGCGCTTGTCGCCCTTGCCCACTATTCCCCCTCTGCGCGGTCTGCTTTTCTGACCTCTGATTTCATTTTGCTGACCGTTCTGACCGCTATGCCTAGGGCCCTGGCAATCTCGATATTGGGATCATCCATATTTCTCTGGACGTATTCGATCCTATTTTTGCGCTGCTGAATGCGATTGGTCAGCTCGAGACCGCCGACCCGCGCCGCGTGTCGCACCGTCTGAGCAGGTAGATCGAGCTTCAGCGCGATCGGCATTGTTGTCATGCCGGTCTCTGCCAGCGTTTTGATGGCTTCGATCCGGGCGCGCATTATTTTCTCCGTGGCCTTGGGCTTGGCCGTTTTAACAGGCGGCGGCGGCGGCGGCCGCCGCGGTGGGACATGCGGGGCCAGTTCGCGGCAGCGAGTCGCGACCATCAGCGCCGCGATGGCACGTTCGTTCTGAGTGGCGATGTCTGGGGCGACTTGGAACGCGTTTGAAATCATTCGGGGTGCCTCGCGTGTTCCCTATCCCGGTGTGTGGTGGCGCGGCAGCCGCTGGGAGGATCGGCGTTCGGTCTGCATAACCTAGCCGCGCCTGTCGAGGCATAGCATATTTTTTGCGTCATGCTATGCGCCAAACGCGAACGCCACTGCCTTCAATCCAGCACCTGAATTTAACACCATTGCGCAAACCGTATTGCCTAGCGGCGGTTCCGGGGGCGGACTGCGAACCGGCTGGCTCGTCTTCAAAAAGAACGCTATCCCCAACAGCCATATCTCTAAACGGATACTTACGTATTCCCGCCCCCGTCTTAGCTGGTCGAGGCACGTTTTTATCAATTTTATACATTTAACGGTTCCTTCCTTGCCTACTGTGCAATCACTTATTGCATTTGTAGCACGTCAAAGCAAGAGGATATTTTACGCGGCGCGCATGAATCTTCCTGCAAACCGCGATGCCTATCGGTGCCTATCGTTTTTTGCTGTTTAGGCACCCCCTTAGGCTTTGATTTTCAGGGCGTAACCCCCTTATTTATATATATATTTTTTAATAAAAGAGAGAGAGAGAGAGGGCATGCCTATATATCGGCGCACACACGTTGCCTCGTGACGCGACCGCTGTCGACTCTGTGTAGATGTATCGCATAGATGGTCGGGTGTCTTTTTCTCAAAACCTTAGGCATCTAGGCATTCGGGTGCCATTTGTTAACGATTTCAAGACCTTACGCCGGACTATTTGCGCCCAAACCGCGCCTAGCGATAGGCATTGGAGGGATAAATTACAGCAAAGCACCATAATATTTACAATGAATGCGCCAAGGGCTTACAATGAACTACCCACTGCGCTTCAGTTAATTTACATTGGATTTCTGGTCATGTTGCAGGAGTCTTACAAAATTAAGGCTTGCACTCTACAGTTCATCTGTATAGTGTCTGTAATGTAGATGGAAAAACACTGGAGGTATTGATAAAGTGGCCGTAACAAAATGTAATAAAATGGAGGTGCGCGCCTTCATCTCTCCGACCTCAAAATCATTCCTGAACAAGTTCGCGAGTGAGCGCGGATACAGCCTGGGGGCTGCTGTCGATCAAATCTTGCTGCAAATTGTGAAGCAGGGCGGCATCGAAATGACATACAGGGTGACGCCTGACGATGACACTGACGTCACTGTGGCTGCGACCGCAAAGGCAAAAACTGCCCAGCCCGAAGCGCCGTTCGGTGATGGCGACGACGATGGGTGCCCGATCTAGGGATTAAAAAGCCCCGCCTGATTTAACTGGCGGGGCTTGATCTTGTGCCGGTGATGGCGCAAGATAGCGGTGTCAAAGCGCTATACCCTGCATAACACCATGCGGATAATCCGCGCAAGGTATAGCCCAAACATGAAGGGCAAAAAAATGAACTCACCACCCCAAGACGATATTGGCAGAGGCCACAATGAAAACGCCATGCGCCTGTGGCACCTTGCGGATGATGCGCAGCGCGCCCTAGGGCGTGTTGCGTCTGGCGAGACAGACACGATTGAGGGCTGGTTGGCATATGGAGCGGCGCTGAATGAAGGCCGGGCGATGCACAGCGGAGACCGTGAGTTCGGGCAGTGGGTCGAGGCAAATGTGATTGGGAAACTTGCCCAACAACAAATTGAGCCGAAGGACCAGCAAGCCGCTATGTGGGCTGCTGGCAATTCCGACCAGT
>Ga0307983_1001300_pt1 | contig 10893 bp, 9 predicted proteins | sample OrgLakmetagen991_FD_201845 | JGI IMG/M metagenome (GOLD analysis project Ga0307983, IMG submission 201845) | Saline water microbial communities from Organic Lake, Antarctica - #991 | ecosystem: Environmental > Aquatic > Non-marine Saline and Alkaline > Saline | place: Antarctica: Organic Lake... | reverse complement strand
GCTACGGAGTCGCGCGACAGTTCGGGGTAAAGGCAATTTTGGGCGGAGCCAACAGCGCCACAGAGGGCGTGGAGATTCCGACATCTTGGAATTGGAGGAAATTTGATGGTCGAAACATTAGATCTATCGCCAAGAGGTCCGGGGTTGAATCCAAGGGCTACCCAATTTTTAGCACGCTTGAGTGGCTGTACAACACGCTGATTCTCCGAATCAAATGGACGTCACTGTTGGACTCCATGCCTGAATACGGTAATGAAGAGGCTCTCTCTTACCTAACCGCTAACTATGAGTACACCCCCTACGGTAACAAGCATTATGAGAACGTTTTTACAAGATTTTATCAAGGGCACATTTTGCCAACAAAATTCGGGATTGACAAGAGAAAGCCCCATCTTTCAAGCGAAATTGTCGCCGGCAAAATGACTCGTGAAGAGGCCCTGGTGGCACTTCAGCGACCTATCTACGAGACTGAAGCCTCACTAGAGCTCGATTATCAGTACGTTGTCACCAAGCTGGAAATGTCAGAAAATGAAATGGAGGCCTACCTGAGTCGCGAGGCCAAGAGTCAAGCAGCGTTCAAGCGAGACCGCGTTCTTGAGTCCTTAATCCCTTCCCTGCTAGGCTTTAGAAAAAACGTGTTGAAATTATTTCGGCAGAAAGAATAAAAGGGAGTCAGTCGACTCTGGGGTTCTTGCTCATCAAAGATCCATGACAAGGGTCGGCTCAGCCCAGGGTTTGATCTTGTAATCTAGGCACACACTCAAACTGTTCTTAGGCCACACCGTCCTCATAGCTGACTGATTTGAGTCCATAATTTTTTCTAAGCCGTTGGGGGTTCCCGTGGGTATGCAAATCACTATTCTTGTGGTTGCGCCTCACGCTGATGATGCAGAACTGGGCGCTGGGGCTACCATCAACCGGTGGCTGGCTGAGGGCCACAGGGTTGCTGTCGTGAACCTGTCTGACACTCAAAACATAAACGGTAAGATTGCCGGATTGAACTTGCAAGCGGAGGCCGTTGCGGCCAGTGCTCTCCTGGGGATTAAGGACGAAGACGTCATCTTTGGGGATTTCCCAACAAGGCACTTCTCCTCAGAAAGACAGCGTATTCTTGACTTTCTTATCCAGATCCGGGACGAATTACGGCCTGACATAGTTATTGGGCCCTCGATTTCTGACACCCACCAAGACCATGGGGTGGTCGCAAACGAGATACAAAGAGCTTTTAGAAACAGCACTATCCTTGGGGTCGATACTTACTGGAATATCCCTGACCAGAAAATTCCGATGGTCGTAGAGGTCTCGCGACAGAACATTTCCGCGAAGGTGAGGGCCCTCTCGGAGTTTGGGTCCCAATCAGAGAAAAGGTACATGCAACAGAACAGTGTATTGGGTCAGGCTAGGATACGGGGGCTGCCAAGGGGCTTCGACTTCGCCGAGGCGTTTAGTGTTGTTCAGATTTCCATGAATTCAAGCACACGCATTGCAAGACTTTAAGCGCATGAGAAAATCTGCCATCCGAATTTTGCTAACCGGCTGCGGGGCACCCGGCACGTCAGGCACTGCACATATGCTTCAGAAGGGGGCGGAGAGCGACGGTTTCGAGTTGCTCATATTCGGAGTTGATTCGCGCCCATTGCCCCCGACTGTAAAGGGGATTCATAAATCAATGAGGGTACCTGCTCCCGCTTCTCCTAACTACCTGTCCGCCTTGAATCACGTGATAAAGAAGAACGCAATCGACTTGGTAATACCGCAGACAACATCCGAAAGCAGCTTTTTGTCCACGCAAAGAGAAACCGTGGGCACCAAAACTGCAGTGCTTGGCGAAAAGCCGTTTAGGCTCCTAAACGACAAGAGCTTGCTAATGTCTGCCTTTCGCGATGCGGGCCTGACCCACCCTAATTTCCACTTGGTCGATTCCCCGCAGGGACTGGCTGATGCGGCAAGTAAGCTCGGATACCCGAAAAATGATGTAGTCGTTAAGCTGCCGAGCTCGAGCGGGATGCGTGGGGTGAGACGATTGTCCGAGGATCCCGAAACTCGCGATGACTTCTTGCTAAAAAAGCCAAATGTGTGGACAACAAAAATGAGTACCTTAATTTCCACACTTGGGGCTGACCCCTGGCCCGAGTTGATTGTCATGGAGTATCTTTCCGGGCCAGAATACTCAGTCGATGTCGTAAATAGAGATGGGCATTCAGTTGTTGTCCCTCGCAAGCGCGACGAGATTCGGTCCGGCATAAGCATGGCAACAACCCTTGACTTACATCGGGAAATAATTGAGCTGGTAGAAAAATTCCTGCATCATTACAAACTAGAGGGGCTCATGGGGTTTCAGTTCATCCTTGAAGCAAATGGGCCCAAAATCTTAGAGTGCAACCCAAGAGTTCAAGGGACCATGGTGGCCAGCCTCGTCAGCGGGGTAAACATTTTGTGGCTCGAGGCCAAATGGCATCTGGGGTTAGCAATCAAGGACGCCGACTTCAACATCGCTTCCGACGAAGGCGGGTTCATGCGATCATGGGGGGGGCGTTGACATATGCCGATGGTTCAATCGAGCACTTCTAACTTTGATTCGTTCCTTTTTGCGCAAATTCAATCGATTAAGCCACGCGGCCTAATCTTGGACATGGACGACACCTTGTATTGGGAGAGTAACTTCGTTTCCGAATTTGCGAGGGTCATGCGGAGGAAAGTGTTGTTGGAAAAAGGGCAGTTACAAGCCGACCAGTTCTTTGCCTTCTTCACAGAGAATTGGTGTGGCGGAGATCGTAGAGAAATCTTTCAACGCTCGGTTTTGAAATTTAATTTAGAGAGGATTACTGCCTCTGATTTTCTCGCGTCAATGCGGACCCTGGTCGTCCCACATGGCCTGGCCCTCCGGACATGGGCCAAACGAGCCCTCGCAGAGCTTGGAACTCCTATTGCCGTTCTGACGAATGGGGATCAGATTATCCAAAAGAACAAGTTCTCTCAGCTTTCGCCAAAAAAGCTCATCCAAGATGTGGAGTTATTCTGCGCGAAGGATTACGAACCAAAACCAAGCGGATTGGGGGCGCTGACAATAATAAAAAAATGGGATTTTGCACCTGCGGACGTTCTGCTAATCGGAGACAGCTCGCTTGATCTGGCATGTGCTAAGGACGCAGGCTGCGGTTTTCTGTACTCAATTGGGTCAAGTCAAGCCACTGCAAACTGGCGCATGCACTAATTCGGCAAAGCGTTGCCACCGTAGCTAAGCCTGGTCCCTTCCAGTGGCTCCCAGTTTCTGAACGATTTCCACAAAGACTTGTTTGCTTTGCGCGCTTGAAAAATGAGATGAGGCAAGATCCGCATTTCGCTTGAAGGCCTGAATATCTTCGGCCTTGAGGTTCGAAAGAGTGGTGGCCAGGTCCTTGAACGACCAAGAGGCCAAAGACAGGCCTAGCTCGCTATTGGTGACAATGTTGCTCATCGATGGATTTGGTCCAGTGATTACCGCGAGTTTGGAGTGAATAGATTCGAAAAGCTTGTTCGGAAGAGTGTTAAGGTGCCCAGGAATCACACCGGAAATGAGAATTATGGAGATGTCGTACTTATTTAGAAGTGTTGGTAACTCATCCAGAGGCACTCCGGGGCGAATGGCTATTCGACTTCTAACGCCAAGCAACCTTGAGAGAATTTCTATTTTTAGCCTGAACTGCGGGGTAGCGAAAAGAATAAGATCAAGCGTAAACTTGTCATCCAAGCGCCTGAGGGCCCGAATAGTCTCCTCTATACCCCTTCCCTTGGTCCCCATGCCGTGATGGACGAGCCGAACTGAATCCTCCTCAACAAGAGTTGGTTTAAGATTATTAGAATCCGGTGAGTTGTAAATTAACTGAACTGACTCTGAGAAAAGTTTGGAGTAGGAGCTTGCAATTACTTCTTCCACGGAGGTGATGGCAATCCGACTCTGCCGTTCTTTTACAAATTCGATAGCGTTCTGTACCTGCCAAGCCCAATACTTTCTAAATGCAAACCTCTCTAAAAGCCCCCTATCTGCATTGTTGATGTGATCTTCATGAAGGTCCAGATAAGTAGGCGCCGCCGATAGCTCACTCTGGCTCGCCATGAGCCAGGGGATGTATTCAATTTCGTTTACCACCAATAAGTCTAGATTTGAAAGTTCTTCAGGTGGAACCCCGTCTAAAAATCTTCCGAAAAAAAACTGAAATCTTGCGGCATGACGCCTAATCAGGTAGCCAAAATATCTCTTCAGAGGAGGCAGCACCGGAACCGCGTAATGGCAACTTGCCCCATCGGGCTTGGGGCCCCAACCCACCGTGGTGATGTGTATGGCACCCAACTCGTTCAACCACCTAATTTGGCGCACTAACCTCGGATCCTTGGATATGTTGGAATGCGAAAGAATCAAAACCCTAATAGTTGGCTCCTTCAATAATTTGTTCGGTAGAATTGAGGTTACAGCAAAGCGATCCCCGGCTTTCTCAGAAGGCTGTCGTGGGACAAAAAGGCCTCAACGTGGACGGAGAAGTGGCAGTCTATGATAGGACTCGGAGGGCCGACACTTGGGATGGCCGAAAAGGTGGCCGTTTGGCGCCAGTTATCCTCGGGTCAACTTGCCCAGGGCGCCAAGGTCGCAAAGTTTGAAGGCGAGTTTGCAATCTGGTCTGGGTGTCAATACGTCGTGGCGCTGAACTCTGGAACATCTGCGCTACATATAGGCAACCTTGCTCTGGGCCTCGGACCCGGGGATGAGGTGATTGTTCCATCTTTTACGTTTGCAGCTTCAGCAAACTCCATCGCCCTAACTGGGGCCACTCCGGTTTTTTGCGATGTGGATCCTTTGTACTTCACGTTGGATGTAATAAAGGCCAGAAGTTTGATTACCTCGAGAACCAAGGCAATAATGGTTGTTCACCTGTACGGACAAATGGCTGATATGGTGCCACTAAAGCAACTCGCCGATGAATTCCGGCTCCATTTAATTGAGGACGCCGCTCAAGCCCATGGCGCCCTCCTTGATGGCATACCCGCCGGTAGCTGGGGAGACTTCGGTGCCTTTTCTTTCTATCCCACAAAAAATATGACCACAGGAGAGGGGGGGGCACTCACTACCAGCAGAGCCGACATTGATCGCTCTAGCCGATTGCTGAGGAACCAAGGCATGATTGAACGCTACAAGAATGAGGTGGTTGGCCTGAACAATCGCATGACGGAATTACAAGCCGTCATAGGCATTCAGCAGCTGAAGAGAATTGACGGCCTCAATTCAAGAAGAATACGCAACGCCAACATCCTCTCCGAAGTTCTCGCTGGGCTGAATGGAATTCAGGTGCCGGCTGTGCGCCCGAACTCGAAGCACGTGTTTCATCAGTACACGATTTTGGTGGCTAAAGATAGAGACCAGTTCTCGAAGGAGCTACTCAAGCTGAATGTCCAGAGCGCCACTTATTACCCGACTCCTGTGCATAGGCTTCCCGCTTTCCAGGTTGAAGCATACCTGCCCGTTACAGAAACCCTCGCTTCTACCTGCTTGAGCCTGCCAATTCATCCCTCGTTGAGCCGATCAAAGATAAATACAGTTGCCATAGCGATTCGAAAAGTTCTGGGAGCCTAAATGAGAGTAGGTGTCATTGGACTTGGCGTCATGGGGAAGAATCACGTCCGAGTGCTCAATCAAATGCCGCAGGTTGAGAGGGTCCTCATTTACGACATCGCATCCGGGCTGACTCCAGAGGGCGAAAAAAGTCAAATGGTTGACAGTCTCGAAAAACTTGCAAGTGCGGCTCCTGCCTATGTCGTTGTTGCTTTGCCGACACGGTTTCACGATGAGGCGGCGATGTTTCTCGCTTCTAAGCAAATCCCAACACTGCTGGAGAAGCCTGTTGCCCCGTCTCAGCGGGAGGCAGAGAGTATAGCCTTGGCATTTGCTGATGCAGAAACCCTCTGCACAGTGGGACACGTAGAGCGCTTCAATCCGTCGCTAAGTGTTCTCAGACAAAAAATTACTGAGGGGGTGATTGGTAACCCACTACAGATTTCCACCCGCCGGGTAGGCCCGTTTCCAAATCGCATTAACGATGTTGGGGTTATTTTAGACCTTGCTTCTCACGATATTGACTTGGTTGGCTGGATTACTGGACAAGATTACGAGCGCCTGAGCTCCCTCACTTCGAGCCCCCTCCCCGGTGAGCATGAAGATATGCTTTTGGCCACGGGGAAATTGAAGAACGGAATGCTAGTTTCCCACGAAGTGAACTGGGTCACGCCAACTAAAGCTCGACAGACCGTTGTCCTTGGCGAGGAGGGAATGTTGGTCGCGGATTCGCTTCGAGCTGAGCTGAGACTCTTCAAGAATGGTGACATCGGCTCTGATTGGGGAATGTACTCAAACTTCAGAGGAGTTACGGAGGGTGAGGAAATTAGGTTTGTCATACCAGTGCGAGAGCCTCTGCTTCAGGAACACGAGGCAATGATGCAGGAAATTGCGCACCCTGGATCGACGGAAATTTGTTCTCTAGCCGATGGCGTTCGTGTCATGCGAGTTATGAACGGACTGCTGAATGATTGACCCTACAGCCTGGGTTTCGGACCTTGCGATAGTAGAGGCTGGCGCAACAATTGGGCCCAACTCGAAAATTTGGGAGTTCTCCAAAGTCCGAAAAGGGGCAGTTATCGGGCCTGGCGTGACAATTGGAATGGGCGTCTACGTCGGCCCCGGAGTTGTGATTGGCCGGAACTGCAAAATCCAAAATTATGCCCTTATCTACGACCCGGCAGAGATAGGTGACGGTGTTTTCATTGGTCCAGGCGCAATCCTTACAAACGATAAGAATCCCTCGGCCGTGAGTTCTGATGGGGAAGTAAAGGGCTCCGGCGATTGGACCGCGTCAAAAGTAATTGTAGGAGATGGAGTCTCATTGGGTGCAGGCTCAATCTGTGTTGCTCCAGTCACCGTGGGTGCGCACTCCATGGTCGGTGCGGGAGCGGTGGTAACTCGAGATGTCCCCCCCCACTCTCTTGTAGTTGGGGTGCCTGCCAGGCCTAATTAAGGTTGGAGCCCTCGCCGATTTGGATCAAGTCCTGCCAATCGGACTCTCTTAGAATTGAACGACCGTCCATGACAATGGCTCCGGTGGATAGCTTGCTTAGCAAAGAAATCTGGAACTCACGTGAGCCCGAGTTGATAATTAGGGCGTCAAATCTCCGTTCGGCATCAGATTCGTAGCCCATTGCAACTACTTCTTTAACATCGTAAAGCTCGTCCACCACATGGACGTTAGCGCCTAGTTCCAAGAGGATTTGATAAAGATCGACGGCTCCAGAGAAGGCCGCTTCCTTAACTCCAGTTCGGTAGGACAGGCCTGAAATTAGGATGCTCCTCCCTTGCAATCCGGCGAGCCGCTCAGCAACCAACTCAACTGATCGCGCCGGTGCCTCCTTGTTTATATTTCTGGCAAGTTCCACGAGGCGTGCTGACTTATCTGACTGCATATACATATGTGGGTACACCGGAATGCAGTGACCTCCCACGGAAATCCCGGCAGAGTGAAGCATGGAGAATGGCTGCGAGTTGCACGCTTCACGAATTCCGGCATAACTAACACCCAGTTCATATGCATGGCTTGCAAAAGTATTTGCTAGGGCTATATTCACATCTCTAAAAGTGGTCTCGGCAAGCTTTGCGAACTCAGCGGCTTCGGCAGAGTCCATGCCCCAGACCCCATTAGCTTTCGCTAAATCCGATCTAGCGTCGAACTCAAAGCCATTTTCATAGAGCTCGCTTGCTCGAGTTGTAGATTCCGGATTTATGCCACCAACGAGTTTTGGATACCTTCTGAAATCAGAGAATACTGTTCCAGAGGAGACGCGCTCAGGAGAAAAGGCAACGAAGAAGTCCTTCCCAGCAGTCATCCCAGACTCTTTTTCCAAGATCGGCGCAAATCTAGTTCTAGTAGCACCGATTGGCAACGTAGTTTCTATGATTACCGTCGTATTGAGGACAAGGTTTTTTCCCACCCCAGCAATTGCCTGATCGATGTTTGTAAAGTCAGACTCGCCATGGGAGTCGACATAAAGCGGAACCACAACAACTATGTAGTTGGCTCCTCGAACCGCTTCTTGAAGGCGTGAAGTGCTAAAGAGTTGTCCAGACGCAACAGCGTCCCTGAGTAAAGTCCCCATGCCGGTTTCCTCAAAGTGTGCCACTCCCGAGTTGGTCAATTGAACCACTTTCTCAGACACATCTACCCCGACAACATTCAGCCCTCTAGAGGCAAGCTGAACTGCGAGCGGAAGACCAATTTTTCCTAAGCCAACAACTACTACGCGATTAAGTGACATCCACTAGTCTCCGATGCTCAAATTCATAATATGCGAAGTTTTCGCATTTTGCCTCTGCGGCCATGAAGGCCGAATCATAATCGTATTGGAATAAGGGGCTCCAAAATGAGGAAGTCTCTGACAATACTCGCACTTGCCTAGTCGGGCATCCTGGAATTGGTTTTCGTGAAGTGGCCAAGAGTGGATGGCCAGAAAATATCCTTGTTTTTCTCAGGCTTGAGGCCTGGCGAACACACTGCGAGTATGAAGACCCACTGGTACCCAAGGACTTGACGGCCGCCCTTTTCCATTGTTTGGAAAAATACAAAAAATCCATCTTTCAGTCAATGTCACTTTTGGGTCGGTAGGGGTCGGTAGGAGTTGAACCCACCAAAACATGCTCTATGAATGCTTCGTAATTACGGACATGGTCAAACTTTGCTGCAGCGTACTTTGCATTTTTTGAGACTGTGTCAGATAAATTCGTTGCACTAAGCCATCCAGAAGCCAGGTCAGTCCATTCGGTCAGGTTGGCTTCGGCGGGAAGAAGGAGGTTTTCGGGTTCGAAAACAATCGACTTGGTGCCTCCAACGTCGGTTGCAACAATGGCTAACCCAGAGGCCATTGCTTCCATGATTGAGACGGGCACTCCTTCTGAGATGCTTATGTTCAAAAATACAGCGCCTGATTTAGTTTCAAGAATTTCAAGAATTTCTGAATTTGGAACAAAGGGCAATATCTCAAACTGTGATTCGTCAAGGTGAACCGAGGCCGTGAGACCTAGGTCGGCGGCCTCCACTGGAGAGCCCCCTATGTGAAGCCAAGAAAATTGCCTCCCGGTTGCCTCCGACAACTGAGAGACAAATTCAGGTATGAGGTGAACTCGTTTGACTGTGCTCAAACTGGAGACCGACACTACAGTCAAGACCTGTTCAAAAATCGAAGTAATTGGTGGCTCGAGGGCTTGACTGTAGTTCATTTTTCCAATTTGACTCAGATTTATACCCAGTGGATAAACGGAGGCGGAGTGTTGCCCGAATCGCGAAAGAGCATAGTCCTTGGCATCCTCCGTCAAGTACGATCCCTCGCTCTTTGACTCCGCAAGCACTCTCTTGAACGGGATGTGTCCCGCGCGTTCTTCATACAGGTCAAATCTATGGTTTCTGTAGATGGCTCTCGCAGTCCACTTGGTTGCGAGGATACTAGCGACAAGTGCATCGGTCCTCCCCCAGTATGAGTAATAGACGTCCTGTTCGGGGAGGCCAGCAAGACGCGACAATCTATACCCGATTTGCATACCTTCTTTAATGGTGCCCCAGAATACTCTCGGGGATGCCCGTCTCGAGAGCCTCAAATCGTTCCAGGCATACCTCCATGGAAAATTTTGCACCCCTGCTAAAATTACTTTGATCCTAGATCTTTGTCTGGCGTCCAAAAAGATATTTCGGGGTTGGGATCCGTAAGTCTGTCCCGATGTCACATCGGGCACCCAGGTGATCTCAGCGTCAGGAAAAGTCCTCCAAACAGCTTCCTCCGCAACCAGGAAATTTTCCGACGGCGGACGGAACGGATATGATTGGGTAAGTATGGCGATTCGCATTCAGTAAATGTACCAAAAAAAACTCGTCAATCGAACCTCCAAGTAGGGGCTTCGAACCAGGAACAGAAGGCTGATAGCTAGGCCGAAAGAGTGTGGCCTTTTCTGACCTCATGCGAACTTATGTCAGCGGCAAGTTCGTAATGCTATCTGAAAACTTAAGACAGTCTCCGCACTGAGCCATGAAAACCCAAATATCCGGACACTTAAGACCCCTAATTCGAATGCTGCGTCTGTTTCTCTGGCCCTAGTGACTCGCGCTAAATAAGCTGGAGCCGGATACACTCTAGGCAAGGTTTCTTTTGGAGGTCCCCTGTTGTCCCGTGCGAGAGTAATCGTCATATGTATGTTCGACAGCACGCACACGGCACGCTGGCTGACTCAGTTTGAAGACCAAAGTGTGGACTTCCTGCTCTTCCCTAGTTCACCTCATAGAAGTGTTCACCCCGATCTTGACAAATTGACGTCTAGCTCCGAATCAGCAAGCTTCCGGTTAGTCCCACTTGCTCGTTACTTCGCGCTTCCTCTCTGGGTCCTAGATAAGTTTGCTAATAATTTTTTTCGAGGGTCGCTTCTGAAGGCCGCGATCAGAAACTTCCAGCCAAGCGTTGTTCACGCTCTGGAGCTTCAGAATGCTGGATATGTGAGCCTCAGAGCTCTTTCTCCAGGCCAACCAAAAGGCCATAAGTTCATGGTCACAAACTGGGGCAGCGACATATTTTGGTTTCAGCGGTTTCCAAAACACAAAGCGAAGCTTAAAGAGCTTTTGCAGCTTGCAGATGCTTATTCCGCCGAGTGCGAGAGAGATATCGTGCTTGCAAGGAACCTAGGTTTCGCTGGTCTAGCAATGCCAGTCATCCCGAACGCAGGTGGCTTCTCTGAGGCCGATTTCGCGATTCCTCGACTCGACCCAAGCGAACGCAAGATAATTGCCCTCAAGGGCTATCACGGCTGGGTGGGTAGGGCAAAAGTATCCCTCGAGGCAG
>Ga0307983_1001299_pt1 | contig 10902 bp, 10 predicted proteins | sample OrgLakmetagen991_FD_201845 | JGI IMG/M metagenome (GOLD analysis project Ga0307983, IMG submission 201845) | Saline water microbial communities from Organic Lake, Antarctica - #991 | ecosystem: Environmental > Aquatic > Non-marine Saline and Alkaline > Saline | place: Antarctica: Organic Lake... | reverse complement strand
TTTTTATCAACTCCAAATTTATAAGCGTTCAATTCACTTAGATCTTTTATATCCCCTATAGAATGTAAAATTTTAGCAATAGTGTTTTTATTATCACCAATGTATTTTTCAGAATACGCATCGACTGTTAATTCTAATTTATTTATAAGAGAAGTGTATAAACTCAACGTTTCTTTTTCGTCCATTTTAGAAATAGACAACCCATTATAATTAAATGTATATAACAGCGACTGTAAATGTGTCGTAAGGTCATCCATATTAGACGATTCTTTAAACCCGTTACCATAAAGTTCGTTATATTCGTATAAAAATGAAATAGCCCGTTCTGGGAAAAAATCAAAATAATAACCATATTTCTTATTAGTTCTCTCAGTTAGAACTCGAAACATTGTTTGGTAGTTTAGATCAATTGATTTATAATTATCGAAATTAAAGGCAAGATCTACACATGGAAGGCTTATACCCAACCTCAACATACTACCAGTAAGAATAATAAGCGATTTATCCTGTAAAAATGTCTCCTCTTCGAATGTTTTTATTATATTATTGACCGACCCTCGACTATTAACGGAGTATTTAACCTGTTTTTCACTAAAAACCCGTTTGGTATAGTCAGTCCCATAATAGTTTAACTTTTGGTTATGAACGATTATAAAATTATAATGGCGTTTAAAAAAATCATTGTTTAATAAATTCAATACCAACCCTCGTGTTAACGGCTCAATATTCGGCAACGTGTCCTTTTTTGAATCTTCATTTTGAGATATCTCATTTCCTTTAATTCTTGTTGGTAATAATTCTCGACATTGATCCGGATTGTCATAGAGAAACGAATCTGGTAAGAACCATAATTCACTATGTTTGGTATTAATAACATCATACCCATATTTATATTTCATCTTACCATAAATACAATCCTCGCTTAACACACCATGAATATCACCTCGACTTACAATTTCTTTTCCAATAAAATCAATTAAATTTACCACAGACTGATTGTCGTTAAATATAGTCGTAGGATCAGTTAAGTCCTGTATCGTTTCAGAAATAGCACTACACTTCAACCTAAAAACATTACCATGTAAATTAAACGGTTCTTTATCTATATCAACGTATGGTTGTATAATAACCAATTCAGGATATTTTTTGTAAAACTCTTCTAATATATATAGGTATTCGCTTCCGTAGCGTAGTTTATAATCATCAAACAACTCGTTTATGACATTACGTTCAATATCAGTGGTCCTTGTATGTTTAAATTCAAGCAACTTATTAGGGTTTGTTATCTGTTTCATTTTTAACTGGTCAATATATGACCAGTTTAGAACCACGGGTGATTTATTTTCGATTTGATGAGTATATGCTATGGTTGGACGGGCGTAGGTCGCTGTTACCATTACGAATATATCTATCGTAAAACCGTATTGGGTTAATTTACCGAGGATTTTCTCCTGAGAAATTTCAGTAGAACCACCCTTGTGTATTTCGTCGAAATATAAATCAATCTGTTTTTTCTTAAATAATTCTGGATATCCTTCTCTCAAACTACTCCCCATCTTCATTTTTTCCTGACTGAAAATATAAATATTTTTGTTTTTAACAATAGTAGACCTTTTTTTAGCTGCAGTAATAATACCATAATCATTAAAATTGTCAAATTTAGAAAACATGTCAACAAATTGGTCTTCGGTTTCTGATTTTGCGCCTAATATTATAAGTACATCATTATTATTTATTTTATGTTGATTCATTTTATCAATTAACCCAGCAATCATATAAGACTTTCCACTTCGCGGAACTGCTCCCCATATAAATTTTTTCCGACTCTCTTTAGAAGTCGCCTCTATATTATATCGATACGTCGTCCGTGTAATTAATTCCTGGTGAAATCTCAATTGTAAATGGGGTTTGTCTTTTTCTCGCTCTACTTTTAAGAAAATATCCAACGTGTCTGATTTATACATATCATAAACCATGTCTTGAAACCAATTTTCCATCTCTTCCAACCCGATAATTTCATCCACAAGATTAAAATCGTCATTACGATTTCGTTGTATCTTTTCATCAAGTTGTTGTTTATTATTTACCATTAAAACTATTTTAAAATCAGCATTGTCAAACATTGGATCACTAAACTTCTTGGCTCGGTTTGCTATTTTAGTGACGTCATATTTATCAGCAGAAGAATACTCGGTTGTGTATAATTTATTTTGAATAAGTATATATAAATCTTTTTTAGCGTCTTCTGTTCCCGAGTCAATTTGTCTCGTATTAAAGGGGGTCTCACATGGATAATCATAGACGACTTTTGGTATTTTATTTTTCGGTATCTTAAAAAATATATCTACCGACTGCGCAGACGACCCCTCATTAATTTCTTCCTCAAAAATAGATTGTCTATCTGTCACGGATGTATTAGACGTATATTGTTCCAATGATCGATAAAACTGTTTTTTATTACCCCATTTATTATGGTCGTAGTTCAATACAAGCATAACCTTACATAAAGCTTCAAATATATGTTGTCGTTTAAAATTATGCCCCTTCAATACTGTGTCCCTAGGAAACATAAATACAAATTCTCTAAAAGTTAATTTATATTCAATATCTTTTAATTTCTGTGCCCGATAAAATTCATAAAGTGCCTTTAATAATGATTTTACAGTATTGTTGTTGTTGAAATAAGTATTTATATAACTATAAAGTTCGTCTTCACACTCTTTTACTTTTGTTTTATGTTGATTTAGCTTATTACGATATTCTTCTCTCAATTCAGTCTTTTCCCTACATGCTTTAATGCTTTCTTCATTTTTAAAAATATCGTCGTCTGGAATTATTGGCCGTTTTATTTTTAGTCGTATTTTCTTTTTTTTAACCGTTTTATTCTTGGAGGTTCTACAATAAGATCGTTCGTCTGTATTAACGTAATTGCACATTGGTTTTAGACAATCATCCACACTTTTACCCTTACAGACGGTTGATTTATCTTGGTGATCCATATATAATATATCTATTTTAACAAGTCATAATTAAATGTAATAAAACCACATATAAATAGTTATTAAAATTGATTAATAACTATTTATATATACTAATGTAATTTCGAAACTCAAGTTTTCACTCAAGAATCAGCACAATGAATGCTGAACTCACCGATTATAACGTCATGGAGACCTACGCCAACTACAAGTATGCGTTGTTTAACAAGCCAGAACAGCCCGACCTACTACCACAAGTCTTGGTGGTTGAACCACCTTTTGTCGATGAAGAGTTGTCGATTGACTACAACGAGAAGTTGTCTGATTTTAAGCAATTACCAATCCAAGAACGATGTGAGATTATCATGAACAGTGAGCAGGTATATGCCATTGAACATACTCTTGAAGGTAATATCGAACAATTGGTCTATCATTTGCGGTGGGCTACAGTAATGACGAACGGTGAAGAGTGTATTATTCCCTTGCCTACCACCAAGGAGTTTATGGATAGTCTAAAGGCGGTGTGCCAACCTACCACACAACTGTTGGTTTTCCACCTCTTGGATATTTTCTACCGGACGTCTGAGCTACGTTATGCTTACCCCTTTTTGAAGTCGGAGTTTTCACAAGACAACATCAAGATGGATATTTACGATACAATGATGGTGTTGTTCAAAAACCTAATCAGCAATGTTGCTCCCGGGGCGGCTCTGATTGACGCGCTTTGGACCTGGTGGATGTGGGAGACTAGTTACGATGGTCTTAGCTTGGACTCTGACAAATTTGAAAAAGAACTGTTGGCTGACCCTCTAAACGAGGCGTTTATTCAAGATGACGAGGACGAGGACGAGGATTACGAGGATTACGATGACGAGGGGTATGGTAGTGATGAAAATGATATTGATGACGGGTATATGAGCGACATTTAGATAGTCTTGATAGTGTGATACCAATTGATTTTTATTTAAAAAGAAGGATCGTTGGTAAAGGCCATCATTGACCCACCCCCGGACTTAGCACCTAATGAAATACCGACAGATGGTAAAACAGTTTGGGTCAGTTCTATACTACCATATACACTTGCCCCTACAATAATCGTATTAAATAAAGTATCTTTAATATTAATAGATTTACTAGAAATATAATTTGTGTATAACACATTTAATATAACAAACATTACACAAGTTCCAAACACAATATACATCGACGTCTCCATTTGATCCGTTTAAACGTTATTTTTATTTTAATTCTATGTCTTTTACGTATTTATAGTATCTCCACAAACCCAAGCGTTTCGATATTGAGAGATTCGTTCGTGTTTATATGTAATTTTTCCAAATCACTATCATCGTCTTCCTCTTCCATAGCCAACCGCTCTTGACAACGTTGATTACTTATTTTCTCCAGACGCTCAATATCCTTAGAGGCTGTTATTTCTTCTTCAATATTATCTTCGTTTAACGCTTTATCTATATTTGAAAAGGTCAAACGGCCTCCGTTAGGCATATCGGCCGACATTGGTGTCGTTGGCCGAGAGACTTCAGACTCGTCCAGGACCACATTCAATCGAATAGGTTCCAATTCAATAGGGCTTTCTTCCGATCTATCGGTATTTTCTTCTTTTAATCGCTCCTGTAAAACAGACGGGGTAACTATGGGCGTAGCAGGTTCATTACGTTCCTCAACGATTTCTTCACTAACCACCATTTCTTCGCTACCCTGATTTTCTAAATAAACCCGTAATAGATTATCAACTGGCACATTTTCTCGTATTGTATTAACAATACTTTCCTTAATAATTGTTTCCATCATATTCTGGTTTCGTTGAAACTCCAACGGTGGCACACCCTGTTCAAACAAATAAACGTTCTTGTATAATTTTCTGGCTGAATTAATATAAACCTGATGTATAAACATATTCAGATTAGGAATATCAATATCAACCTTTTTTTGCTGCTGACTTACACGAATACAAGATAAGCATTTTAATTGTATTATATGAACACATGATATTAAATCGTCCAGATAAGTGCAACCGGTATCCTCAATAATACGTTTGGTTTCGTCTTGAATCATAGTTTCATTCCACTTGGGAACCCTCGACATAAAATTCTGCATTGTCATTAGATATTTAGCGTCTTCGTTGTTAGTATTACATAATTTCATTGCTTCTCTCAACATTTCCCTAAACCCTGTAATAATCTCCGGTGTCAATATATTAACTAACCTAGCGACCCATTCATTTTGGGATTCGTAAAGGCTTGTAATATTATAATCATCCATAATTGCTATATGTGAAGTTAAGTATTTAAATCTATAACCGCGTTTATTACTTTATGTTTTTCATTAGAACCAGATGGTTTGTTAATAGATGACATATAAATAAACGACGGTCAATCCTGCTAGGATTTAAACATGTTTGTTTCAATAAACCGCCTACATCGGGAGATTGAATGCACCTCAGAATACTGCCCTCGGCCTGTTTAAACAGGCGTTCAATTGCGGTTAAAGATGGTAATTTATTAATAGCATCAACTACTTTGTAAAAATGTCCTATAATAATATCCATGCTTCTCTCAGATGGCACAAATAACCAATGTGTATATACACCATATTTATAATCATATAACCGTTTTTCAATTACTTTTGTAGAAGGTTGTCGATGTTGGGGTGGTATTTTATTGTAGCTATTTAGACCAACAGTCATCATTCGCGATACCACTGGTTCAACAATATGGTTTAACCTGGATGCTATACCTATAAACAGATTACTGGTATTCTGCTCCATTAATACACGTAAGGCACATTGGGCTTCGTCAGACAATTCGTCCAAATGGTTAAAAATAATTATTTTAAAACCGTGTTTTTTATTATATTGACTCTTAATAAAATGTTGTACATTATTGCGTATATTAATTATAGACGAATTAAAAATACAATCTATAATAAGAATATTAGGATTCTTTCTCAATTCAATCGTTTCATTTAATACTATACAAATACTCCTTACATATTCGTTTATAAGAGATAATGAATTACCATGAAACAACATGTTCGGTATAGATTCGACGGTATTATTTTGCTTATGTGATTTAACAATATCAATAATGTTATTTGCGAATATCATTATTGATATTAAATATGTTTAATGTCTAAATTAATATAAAAACGATAAATTACCTAACTTATGTTTAAACTGAACTGTTTAAACTGTGAGTATAAGGATTACTTTTAAAGGCCTGTAATAAGTCTGGGTTAATACGATCACCATAATCTTTATCGCGGTAATCAGACGGTTGTGAGGTGACTGTCGCGTAGTTTTCTGGTCCTAACATACCTTTGTGATGTTGTGCCATACCCGAATTACTGTAATTATAGGTATTCCGAGATGTATTACGAGTACCATTCACCTCACTATTAAACATATTTGTATTTCCATGAACCTGTGATGCGGCTGAAATACGATTGTTATTATTGCGTTGGTTATCCCGTACATGCGATTGATGTTGAATACCCATACTAGCATCACCTACAGTACCGGTATAACTTCGGGTAGTAGTATCGCGCTGTTGGGGTAATGGTTCATCCATATACGATGTGTTTCCTAAAAATTTATTATTACCGTCTTGGTTTCCTACAAATACATGTTGTTTCCCGGTAGGGTTCATTTCCCTATAGGTTGTTCGGGCATTTAATTCCGGACTAACAATATAAATACCATCGCTGTCTATTGTACCAACATTCCCCCTCTCAATCATGTTTCCCAGAATCGTCTCTTTTCTCGTGGGTTTCATAGTATCCAATATAGGCGATACCATAGCTTCAAAAATACCTTTAACTGTTCCGAAAACCGTTTTTTGTTGCGTTACCGCACGGTTGTTTGGTATGACATTAAAACCCTTGCTACTGTAATCATTATCAGTAGGATCACTTTTATTATTCGCGTAAGCAGGTCCTTCAACTGACCCATAAACATGCTCTCGTTTAGGGTCTTGATAATTGTGTGGAGCCATACTTGCCCGGACATCATTCTGTCCAGCACCACCCTGATATTCTCGCGTGGTTTCTATTCGAGCCTGTTCTTTCATGTCATGTATTCCCCGACCACGTTGTTTTTTCTCTAACCCAGTCGTCACTAAATAGCGATCAGGAGTATTTACAAAATAAGTATCTGGTCCATAATAGTTATATTCACCCATAATACTATGGTTCTTAACATTGGCTGTCGCGGCACCTTCATGGTTATTCAACTGATAAGAAACCTTTGGATTGCTTTCAACCCGTAATTCATCGACCCGTTTAGGTAAATACGACTGACGATTTTCCAAACCAGAGTTAAAACCACCTGAACCATTAACACCAGCATTCCCAGATAAAGATGGACCCACCTGAATCTCTTCCCATGGTTTAGTATTGTTATGAACATTAGAAGCATTCATACGACTTTGTATAAAATCACTCTGGTTAGGCATTCCCGACGCCCAGGCCAGATCTTTCTGAGGCTTGAATAAAGGAGCTTGTTCGCGTTTGTTAAAATGCTGACTACCCATACCTACTTTACGATCCAAATATAACTCGCTGGTATCCACATTGGCTCCTACACCTTTCACCTTGCTTCCAAAATAAGGTGCCATGTTGTTGTGGTTAAAGGTATTGGTATTCATGGGTTCGCCAGACAGACTCGTAAAGTCAGTATTGCCTTGGATTCCTTGTTTTATATTACGAGTACCTACAGCATTAAAATTATCCATGTCATACAGTTTATCCGTCGTTTGATTAGGATTATGATAATCGTGAATACTTGTTTTATCTTGTACGATAGAATGATTCGTGTTGCGTTCTAATTGACTATTCCCCTGATGTTGTCCCTGATAATTACTCGGATTATTACTGTAATGTGGGTGTGGTTGTCGTAAATACGGGTCTCCACGTTGCTTATTGTCTAACGGACTGATATTCTTAGATAAGGTATAAACACCTGCCATTCCTAATCCTGCTAACAATGCTGTTTCCATTATGACTACTATATTTTTATATTTTATATTTATATCTCAAAACTAATAATAAGGATCGTCTTGGTACCCCAATGTGTAATGTCCTGAATATAACTTACCACTCTTTTTTAGCTGACTCCAATAAGATTCCATTTCGTTTTTAGGATGATACTCCCAACGATGCAACTCGAGAGAACGTACATCTTTCAATAATATATTACATTCTTTACATACTCCTTTGTCCATTATACTGTCCATTTAAATAAACCTGTTTAAATGTATAACTAAAATACATTAGTATTATAACTTAAATATATTACATTTTGTATATTCAGTTATGCCGCCCAAAAAAGTTGTAAAGGAAACATCACCCGATACTAACACGAATACAGTCGTTACTAAAACTAAAAAGCCAGTTGTGAAAAAACCTACGTCATTGCCGTCTCCTTCTATTAATACGAAACTATTTCAACAAGACAATACAAAACTAATCCGTGTTCTTGAGAAAATGACGAAAACACTCGAGCGTTTGTCTAAAGACCAAGAGGAATTTAATACGAATTTCGATTCACTGTCTAATTATACTGAAGATGAACTCAATGAAATGGATTTCAAACTTAGAACAAAAAACGAAGAGTGTTATAATTACCTACATGAACTCAACAAGACTTATACAGAAAAGCAATTTACACTAGAAAATGAACTTAGCGAACGTACCTATGTGTTGGAAACAAAATATAAACAACTTGAACAAGAGCTTGATTCAGCATATAGCACTCACACAGTCAATCAGCTCCAAGAAGTTCTTGAAAGCAAATACAACCGCGTTGTTGTTGATCGATTCACTTATGATGAAATGGAAAATGAGTTGGAAAAAATGCGTACTAAACAAGACGAAATTACAAAAGAACTACAAGCGAAACTCCACAAGGAATTAAACGCTCGTTTGGAAACCGGCAAACTACAACATCTAGTAGATACGAGTTCAATGACAGCTCAGATTGAAAATCAAAAACGGGAAATCAGTGTTCTCAGTTCTACTATTCAGTCGTTGAAAGAAGAAATCCAGGCTCAACGAAACCTAACTGAAAGTGTAGCCAACGCGACACAAAAACAACTTACACAGAATTTCGGAAAATAAATATAAATATATTTTAGGTAATATCCAATATGATTATTAAATTACTTATTTCGTATTTTCAAATGTGTTCTTACTCTCTACTCTGGAACTATTATTACTATAAAAAAAAGCATTTTTTGCCCCTTTTTGTGCATCATATAACAAACTATTAAAATGATAGTCTGTTATATCTTTATCCAAAATCATATAAGCCGGTAAAACGGTCCTTGATTCTTCAACCGCACTGTGCTGAACACCTAAACCACCGGAAATACGTTTATAAGGCTCCGCATAGGATTGATAATTATAACAGTCGTTCGATAATGGACGTGTTAATCCCCGTAAATCATTTTCGACATTGAGAGAATTCGATGTTAAATTAGCGCCGTATTTTTGTAATCGATAATAAGGATTGGTCTCAAATGCAACATGAGAACCAGGTCCTGGTGTTTGGAAAGCATATCTGCCAGGTGCTGTTGATTCTTCAGTTTGCTTGTTTATTCTACAAGTATCATCGTGAAAACGCGTAAAGGCCATGATTATATTGTTAAACGATATAAAATTATAATGGAAAACTTATTGGTCTGAAGACATTAAGTTTATAATAAAATATAAGCTTATTATAATGTCATCTGGTAACCGCTCAAGCAGTCCTCATTATGTGAAAGGTCAGGGAACTCATTCGATGTCCGATTCTCCTTATTATGAAAAATTCCCATCTGAATTAAAAAAATTGAGAAGATCGGCGTCTAAATCCAAAACACCAAAAAATGCCATCGCAAAAAAATGCCCTCCTAATAAAGTAATAAACCCTAAAACCAAACGGTGTATAAATAAAAATGGCCGTCTTGCCAAAACGTTGAAGAAAAAAGGTAAATTATAAACATAAGATGTCTTCTATTTTGACACCATTGGCTAACGCTCGTTTGATTAATACCTTGTTTCTCTCTATCTCGTTTGGACACGAACCTCCCATACATAACTTAACCATTTCGAGATATGTTTCTAATTCGTTATCAGAATTCATCCAATTCGGATGACTCTTTTCCCATAAGGTTAGCATTTCAATCTGTTTTTTCGTTATGTTTTCGATACTCCAATCTATACGCTTACTATCAATGTCTTTCATCCAATTACTATCTTCTTTAATATAAAATTCAAACTCTTTACCCGTTTCGTCACAATGAATTGGTCTCTCAGTTGGTTTTAACGATACGAGTTTATTTACTAATATATTAGAAACACCATTCACATAACCTAAACTTTGAGTTTGTTTGAGGTCGTCCAGTGTAAGATTTAAATTATTTATAAAATCAATAAGGCTTATAGCATTATTGCATTTTTCATTAAGATATACATTGATATTAACGACTTGTTTATCAATATAAACACCTTGGTTAACAATGTGATTTACATTCATTAACGATGCACTATGTTTTTGTTGTTGTGTTAAAATACTTAATTGTGTCTTTAGAATGTCTTTCATAATACTCATAACATTGTCATTTTGACTAGGAATATCCTCAATACCGTGAATATTGTTTTTATGCTTACTTAAACCACTCTGGTATTTATAGTGTTTAGTACATTTATCACATTGATAGCGTTGATTCTCTCGATGTTGTTTATTCTTTATAGAAACAGCCTTCTCAAGACCAGCATTTTTTTTATGCTTACTTGTAAGTTGGTGTCTTTTTCTGTCACTTGCATCACGAAAATATATATAACAGACCTTGCAATAAGTAGCCGTTGTCATTTCAATCATATCCGTATATTATATTTATATTTCCTTTTTAATTTGTTTTTTTTT
>Ga0307983_1001297_pt1 | contig 10910 bp, 6 predicted proteins | sample OrgLakmetagen991_FD_201845 | JGI IMG/M metagenome (GOLD analysis project Ga0307983, IMG submission 201845) | Saline water microbial communities from Organic Lake, Antarctica - #991 | ecosystem: Environmental > Aquatic > Non-marine Saline and Alkaline > Saline | place: Antarctica: Organic Lake... | reverse complement strand
TAAAAGTGTGCGTGTCGCCTGCAATTTCATAGAGGGCTTGGGTCCCAGAAAAAGTTGCGGGAACGTTCTTAAGAAAGTAGGTTTCGCCGGCTGTGAGCCCAGTAAGAGGAGTTCCGCTTGTGTAGTACTTGACAGCTTGGTTTGTTGCGGTTGGGCTGTTAATGTTTAGGATGCTGTCAAAAACTATGGGAAAGTTGAAGCTGGTGCCACCTGTTGTTGCACTGGTCAGGGAGATAAGGTTTTCTTCGCTATCAAGAAGTTCGACAGTGCGCCCTGCGGTGATATTGGCGTACACGAGGTCCCCTTCGGCAACTCCGCCGATAGAGCCAATGCCAGAGGTGTAGATGTAGCTGGAGCCGTTGACAATCCCTTCGGGAATGGTGTCGGAGCCTACCCCCGGAAAGTAGAGATAATTATCTACAGTATCAATATTTGTTTTTCTAAAAGTGTGAGTGCCTGCGGCACCTGCTCCTGTGATATCAATAGCCATTTAGTCTCCTCCTTCTGAGGGCGGTGTTGTTGGGTACCTAATAATTACAATTCCTGAGCCTCCGCCGGCAGGTCTGCCACTTCTGCCTGCTCCACCGCCACCGCCACCGGTGTTAGCGGCTCCGGCCTGTCCCGTAGTGTCACCACCGTCCCCGCCACCGCCAGTACCGCCAGTACCCTGGCTTCCCCCCACCGTGCCGGCGCGACCACCGGCTCCACCACCAGCAAAGAATCCGTTGTCACCAAAAGCTGAAGTAAATGTGGACGAGAAGTCTAGACCGATGCCACCGTTACCGCTCCTACTATTGTCCAGTCCGTCTTGCCCAACACCACCTGCTCCACCTCCACCACCAGAGGCGTTCTCTGCTGAAGTGTTGCCACCTACTACACCATTCTGTCCACCATTGTTTCCTTGTCCGTTGGTCCCTAATCCAAAACCAGAAGATGCCAAGCGCTGGGAGCCTTCTCCACCACCAGAGCCTCCGTTTTTCCCTTGACCGTTCCCAGGCTCCCTGGAGCCACCACCACCGCCACCAATGGACGTTAACCCAAAAGCAGTGCTATTTGCCCCGTTGCCACCGCGTACGTCGGATTCCGAACCGCCAGAGCTCCCCCCGGTGCCGACAACCACTGAGTAGTCTTGAATAGTAAGAGTTGTAATTCCGTTAAGCAGCCCTCCAGCGCCACCACCAGCACCGGAAGCTCCACTACCTGCGGAGCCACCACCACCACCACCACCGGCTACAACTAGGTAGTCGACGTCGTCAGTAATGTTTCCTAAGCTTTGGACACCAAAAGTGCTAGAGCCAGTTGACGTGAACACATGGACCCTGTACTCATCGCCGTCAATTGTAATGTCGCTTATAGACCCACCCGTTGCCTCTACAGGTATAGGATGGATATTAGCGAATGGGATGTCGTTTGTTCCATTGTCTTGGGGGTAGGCAACATCGACTCGTCCGCCGGAACCGACAACTACGGTAATAGTTTCTTGGTCGGCGGTCCTAGTTCCCTCAGTGGTGGCACCGCCGAATGAGCCGGAGCCCTCAATTGTAAACTTCAGGTCTTGCTCGAAAGTGCCTGCGTCAGTCACGTCAAGGGAGAAAGTTCCCTCTGTGGTAAATCTGTGTACAGTGTATGGCCTCGATGCGTATGTAACAGTTTGTACAACGCTCCCGCCGGTGGCCGTAATGAAAGACTCTGCGACAGGATTTAGGTCATAATTGTGCGAGTCGTAGGCTGTTGCCACAAAGTAAAAAACTTTTTCAGAGTCAGCTTCGAAGGCGCCGCCTACTGGAAATTCGTACTCAAGCATGTCTTTCTCAGTAAAAAAGGAATTTCTGATATGGACAATATTTCTGTCCAATGACACACCAATCCTGGTGAAACTCTGGGTCCCTGTGCCACCCGTAACCGAGATAGGATTCTCATCTGTGGGGAGAGCTTTGATTGTCATAGCAAAGGTGTCGGTCCCTGTGGAGAAGAACGAGTCAACAAAATAAGTTCCGTTAGCCACTAAACCAGAAGCGGCGCTGCCAGTGGCTGTGTAGCGAAGCATTGCGCCTTGGTAGTACTCAAGCCCAGCATCCGCAGCTGTGCTTACGTTGACAAGAGACCCGCTGTAGCTGGTTACCGTGGAGACGCCGTTGCCACCGATGGCTTGGTCGTTTGCGCCTTCAAACCCAAACGCATCCTCCCTCAAGACGTTGAGAACTGTCTGACTAGCAGGGTTTAGGTTGTTACCAGCAAAACCTCGGGCCTGGTTTGCAATTTGAAAAGTTCCAGAAAGGTTAGATTGTAAAGTGATAGTAGCTCCATCAGGAGTAGCACTAACCCCAAAAGTGGAACTGTTCACGTCTAAGTCGTCTACAGTCTTTAGAAAAACAACTCCTCTAGGGTTATCAAAGAAATACCCTAAAGATGCAGTCACATTGTAGTAAAGAGGCTTACCTAGAGGTAGCCCAGCAAAATTCTCGGTGCTGTGGGCGACTGTAACAGTGTTATTTACCGTGTTTGTGCTAGACACTGTGCTAACAGTGCCACCAACCGTAGCGCTGTTTGACCAATCAATGTTTAGGGTAGAAAGAGTGTTGGAGCCGTCAAAAGTTTGCGCAGTCGCGGAGTTAGAAGAGTCGAAAGACTTAGCTGCCGTGTTTGCTGCTTCAAACTCTTGAGAAATTGTAGAGTTTAAGTTCAGAAAATAGAATGGCGTATTTGGGCCAAAGCCGTGTGCGCTTGAGGTTGTGACCGTCAAAGTCGAAATAGGCTCGGCGTCTGTAACAATTCCCTCGGCTTCTGAAATGCGAAGCTGAGAACCCTGGAAAAACTCGCCAGTGATAATCGAAGTGTAGAGGTCCTCGATTGCGCTTGTGTCTTCTTGGTTGTCTCTACACAGGTATGTAAAAGTTTTTGGGTCTGGAATTGAGTTAATAATGTATGAACCATCAGCAGTGACAGACTTTGAGCCTTGAACGTTGATGGGGATACCTACAGCTAGTCCGTGGGCTAGTCCCGTAGTTACGGTAATTTCTCGAGTACCTGCGTTTGTTGTGACAGCCACAATTCCAGGAATAGTGGTGTCACCAGACTTAGAAAAGAACGAAGGAGTGTTGTTGATGAGCTCAACGGTCTCCCACTTGGTTGGCTGTAGGCCGTACTCGAAGTCGGTGTCGATAAGGTTTTCAGGGTTAGATACCCTAAGTTTAGTTACTGGGTCGACAAACTCTTTAGGGAAGCGTATTTCCCCGCCAGTGCCACCACTTGCCGCACCGCTACCACCTAGGAATCCAGGCATTGATTAGTACCTCTTTCGCGAAATAAATCTGTTCTTAGAATAGCAGTCTTTGGTATTCTTTATTTTGATTAAGCTACACACCTAGCCACCAGCTGGCTGATATTGCATATGAGCCCGCAGCACCTGTAGCACCTGTAGAGCCCTGCAGCCCGCTGGCTACTTCAATAAATACACCATTGTTGAATACGTATGTTTTGGCAGTATTAGTATCAAACCAAGCATCCCCATTAGTAGATGTCTCGATGGCGGGCTGGGTAGCGCTGGCTGTAAATTTACCAACTGGTCCTGTCGGCCCCGTCGGCCCTGGGACCTCCGACTGAGCACCCGTTGAGCCTGTGGGACCCGTCTGTCCACGAGGACCCGTAGGACCCTGCGGACCTGTAACGTTAGAGTCTGCACCAGTGGGTCCAGTTACACCCTGGACTCCCTGGTCCCCTTCAGGTCCTTGAGGGCCAGTTATGCCCTGTGGACCTGTTGGACCAGTCTGCCCTTGAGGACCTGCAACATCTGATACTGGGCCAGTTGAGCCTTGAATACCTTGACTACCAGTTGCGCCCTGCGCTCCAGTTACACCAATTGGTCCTTGAATACCTTGAGGTCCAGTGGGCCCCGTGGGGGTTACCCGAAGGGCTTCCCAAACTGTTCCAGTCCATACCCAAGTTTGCCCACCAGAAGTGAATTCTTCTCCGACTATCGTGGGGTTTGGGAAATCTATTGCTGCCATGCTGGCCCTCCTCTCTGACTCTTATCTATTGTACTTTGGTGTTGTCTAGTTGATTTGTGGTTCTGACTGCCCTTGGTTCCTTGAAGTGACATATTGCTCCGCCCAATTTATAGCTGAAACAAGAGTTTCCCAGGGGCCGCATTCATCAATAATATTTCCCCCGTAAAGTACCTGAATCAGGGGACCTCTGCTACTTTCAATAATTTTGTACCAATGCATTTTTTCCTAGAGTGAGTAGATGATTCTTCCAGAGTTTGCTACTGCAATTCCTATGGTGTCTGAATAGTAGACATCGTTGATATTGGTAAGTCCCAGCCCAGAGGCTCGCTGCTTCCACGATGTAGCTTGAGGAGAGGATGTTGCAATTTTTCCAGCAGAGCCAGCGGCAAGGTAGCCATCTGTATTGTTCCCCACCGATTTGATACTAGAAGAGCCGAAGGAGCTTGTTGGGAAGATTTGAGTCCAATTAGTGCCATTCGGGGAAGTGGCAATTTTTCCAGAGTCCCCTACTGCAACGTACTCAGTGCCCGTGGAGTTTGAGCTAACGTCAAAAATAGTGCTAAAGACAAACGAAGAGCTCCGCTGCGTCCATGTAGTCCCATTTGTTGATGTAGCAATTTTTCCGTCAAACCCCGCGGCAACCAACAAATTTGGAGACGAGTGGACGTTGTTTATAAATGTAACCCCAAAAGAGGATGCCCGCTGCGTCCACTCAATCCCGTCTATCGAAGTCGCGAGCTTACCTGCAGCTCCAACTGCAACCCACAAACTGGCTGGGTCAGACCTTACAATCCCAAGAATTGGGCTGGCTCCGAAAGATGAAGCTCTTAGCGTCCAGGTCTCTCCATCAGAAGAGGTGGCAATTTTTCCGTTACTGCCCCCCGCAATAAAAATCCCATCACCGTATGCAACAGAGTAAAGATTGCTTCCAGAAAACGGAGACGCCACTAGGCCCCAAGTAAGTGCGCTATTTACAGAAGTTGCAATTTTTCCAGAACTTCCCACCGCAACGTACTTGCCTTCTCCGTCTCCCGTAACCGAGTTTACGTTTGTAGTCTCAAAAGGCGACACAGCTTCTTGCCATCCAGACGCAATAAATGGGGCGTCTAGGGTTGCGTAAATGGCGTGCGATGAGATAAGCATTAGGCGGTCAAGTTACCGCTCAAGAGCCAAGAATTGGCGCTTAGCTTTATTAAAGAGGCAATTGCATATCTTGCTTTAGTTATAAAACGAGAGCCTTCAGTCAATACGCTTACTCCTGCAACGCCTTCGATTGATACCTGGCCAACCCCCAACTGCGTTACAACAATTTGAGTGCCCACTGGGAAAGTGTATCCTCCAGCGCCATCAAGAGGAACTCGAAGAGTTGTCCCCAATGAGCTGTTGACTTTAACAATCGAGTTTGCATCAATCGCGGATAGAGTAACTGAGTTTAGGTACTGAGCACCAACAAGTTCAGAGTAGACGGGTCCCGTTGAGCCTGTTGGTCCAGTTACTGCTGGGCCTGTAGGCCCCACTGGTCCAACTGGACCTTGAACTGTAGAAGTGGGGCCTGTCGCACCCTGTGCACCAGTTGGCCCTGTTATAGATGGCCCAGCGGGCCCAGTAGGTCCAACGATTTGACCTACGTTATTCCAAGCAGAGCCATTCCATATATAAAGGTCACCTTCATCATCAACAATGTACGCATCGTTAATCGCGTTTCCAGCTGAAGGTAGGTTAGCAAACGTTGATACAGAACCCTTAAGCTGAATCGCCGTACCTTGCGGACCTGTGGCCCCTACCGCTCCAACCAAACCAGCAACTACTAAGTTCCATGCGGAATAGGTGTTACCAGCGCCAAAAATCCTATCCACATTCATAGTTATAGATGTTCCAGAAATGTTAGACAAGGAGCCTTCAATGAAGTTAGTAGGCACCGAAGTGCTTACTAGCCTTGCCCTAGTCCCCTGAGCGTAGGCCCCGACTTGATTTACAATAAAACTTTTTGTTGCGAGGGAGATTCCTATGTTGCTAGAAGATGTAATTCCTGCAAAGCTTACGCCTGTAGGCCCTCCAGGCCCCGTAGGTCCTGTAACCGAAGGACCAGTTGCCCCTGTTGGGCCAAGCACTGTGCTATCAGGGCCAGTTGCACCTATTGCACCAGTAGGACCTGTAGGTCCCTGAATAGTAGATGCCGCACCCGTTGCACCCGTTGAGCCAGTAGCACCGCGGAGACCAACGTCACCCGTAGGGCCGCTAACACCAGTTGCACCCGTTGAACCCGTTGGCCCAGTGGGTCCGCCCGATGGGCCAGTAGGGCCAGACACTCCCGTTGGTCCTGTAACCGAAGCGCCAGTGGCCCCGATTAAACCCTGAGACCCCGTAGCGCCCACAAATCCACGAGGACCAGTCTGCCCTTGAGGACCAGCTGGACCAGTTTGCCCTATAAGACCGTCAGGCCCAGTGGGGCCTTCAACTCCTGTGGGACCTATTGGTCCCGTTGCACCAATTGGCCCGCGCTCTCCTTCAGGCCCAGTAATTCCGTCTGAACCTGTTGGTCCGTAAGGCCCCGTAGGACCAGTTATATCTAAGCCGTTAGAACCCGTGGGCCCTGTGTTACCTTGCGAACCAGTAGGTCCCGTGGGGCCAGTCGCTCCTGGGATAATTGAAGCGGCTCCCTCGGAGCCTGTTGGACCAGTAGGACCTGTTGGACCTTCGGCTCCGACATTACTAGAGGCAGATTCCACCCAGTAAGAGTCATAGTAAATATAAATCTGCCCAGTCGCGGCATTAAACCAAGCGTCACCCTCATCGGCATTTTCAGGTGGAGTTGCAGCAGATATTGTAAACGCGCCCGTAGCGCCAGTCGGCCCTGTGACAGAGCTTGGGGTTCCAGCTGCACCAGTTGGCCCAATGGGGCCAACAACGGGGGACACAACTAAGTTCCAAGCAATGCCTGTCCAAACCCAAGTAGATACGCCATCTGTAAATGTGTCATTCACGGAAGGTGTATTAGGAAAGTCAATCGCTGCCATAATCTATCCTCTAACCCAAATCTGATTCATAAGTAAACTGAATTAGTATTTTATCGTTTGCGCTAAACAAGAAAGGTGTAGTGTGCGTAACCGCAACACCTTCATCAAACTGAGCAACCTGAGAGTGCATGTATAGCTCGATTACGTCGTCTATGTTGTTGTTAAAAATTGCAGTCCCAAAATAGTTTATGCCAGGCCCTTCATCGCGCATGACTACCTGACCTACGGGTTGGAAATTCTCAACAATCCCCCCCGTGGGAAGCCCAACTCGATAAATTCCTTCGCCTCTTGAGAACCCAGTGGTGCCAGCAATAATTCTAATTTCACCAAAAATAGTCGCTCCGACGTTCATATAGCGACCTACGGCACTTCCATTACCAATTACGGGATTTGTTACGGTCCCCGTAAAAGTAGGAGTATAAGTTGTCCAAGAGCTAATCTCGAAAGAACCTGCTGGACCTGTCGGTCCAACGGGACCCTCTACTGTAGAGTCAGCACCCGTGGGCCCAGTAACTCCAGGGCCTGTAGGCCCCACTGGTCCAATTTCTCCGACAGCGGTGGAGTCTAGTCCAGCTGGCCCTGTTGGACCAGTCGGTCCCACTGCACTTGTACGAACAAGACGCCAAGCGGTTCCGCTCCATCGGTAAGTGTTTATGCCATTGGTGTATTCGTCATCCACATCTGGACTGCTTGGAAAGTCAATCTCTGCCATAGTTCACCTACCCACTAGTCGTCGCGAAAGAGCCGTTGATGTATATCCTACTTGAAGTGGTGATGGTTGCTGGAGCACTGCCTGTCAATTCTGTAAGGACTCCATCAGCACCGATATACCAAAGATTTAGAACAGCAGAACCATCCGCATCTGCGTATCCCACAATTCTATACACTTCGGTTGTGTTGTCGCCAGAGATGTCTAGAACCCCTGAAAAAGAAGGGGAGAAAGCGCTACGCGGTAGCACAGGGAGAGTGACTCCGTATTGCCCAGTTCCAAACAAGGTGGCAGTGGAGAAGTCTACAATCAGCTCAAGGCTAATGCTTGTACCAGCTGTAATGTAGCTACCACTTGCCACAGAGCCAGTTGCACTGAACCCAGTCCCACTAAAGACAGGAGTGTAGCTTGTAACCGTTGGAGACCCAGCGGGACCTGTAGCACCTGTCGAACCTGTTGGGCCTACCTTGTCAATAACATCGATAATGCCCGCGATGTTTGAGTCAGTGACGTCCTGATAAATAATCTGAATTGGGGCATCCAAAGGCACATCGTAGACAATCACTGCATCAGTGCTTGTTACGTTACGACCCAAAGTTGTTGAGTTGTTTTGTGCTCCAGGAACTGAAGTTGTGCTCCCCGAAGAGAGCCTAATCGCCAGTGAATTTGTGACCTGAACGCTACTGCAATCAAAGTACATTTTCTCGCCACGAACAGCGACAAGGTTAGGATTGTTATTTACCAATCCCTGTACTTGGAATACGCCACCATTCCCTGTGGAGCTAATTTTATAAACCACACCACCGCGAGGACCTGTTGGGCCAACTCCGCCAGTCGGGCCTATTACTAAGCTGTCCGCACCCGTTGCACCTGTCGAACCTGTTGGGCCAGTTACTGCTGGGCCTGTTGCGCCAGTGGGTCCAACAATCTGACCAACGCTATTCCAGTTTGAGCCATCCCAAACATATAGGTCACCATTGTCATCAACAATGTATGCATCATTTACGCTGTTATCGTCAAGAGGCAAGTTGGCTGCAGTGGCTACGCTTCCTTCAACATTTATAGATGTACCTTGGTCACCCTTTGCGCCAGTAGGTCCAGTAACTTCTGGGCCCGTAGGTCCAGTCGCTCCGATGGGGCCGAGGTCTCCCTGGGGGCCAGAAGGACCAATAAGCGCACCAGCTTCAATCCAACCGTTGTCAGCTGTAAAAATGTAGATAGTGTCTTCTTCGTAGATAACGTAGAAGTCTCCTACAGTCCCTGGCCCAGCGCCAGCGTCCGCATTGAACTCAGCGAAAGTATTGTAAAATCCTTGAGCCTGTGAGCCGAATCCTTGAGCTCCAGTAGGGCCTGTGACTATTGGCCCTGTTGCGCCCGTTACTCCTGTTGGGCCAACGGGCCCCTCGTCTCCAGTTGCTCCTGTGGGCCCTGTTGGACCTGCAACACCAGTGTCACCAGTCGGGCCTGTTGCTCCACCAAATTCTGAAGTACCAACTTCAACCCAGAAGTTGTCATAGTAAATAAAGACAGCACCATTGTTTGTATCAAACCAGACTTGCCCATCGACGGGGGCGGCGGGAGGCGTGTTGAACTGAGGGATAAACTCGCCATCAGCACCTGTTGGCCCAACGACTTGAGAGTCAGCGCCTGTCGGTCCAGTGGGTCCTGTCTCTCCCGTAGGCCCTGTGACTTGGGAATCTGCACCCGTTGCTCCTGTTGGCCCAGTAGGTCCAGTTGACCCAGTGGGTCCTGCTACTTGTGAGTCCGCACCTGTTGCACCCGTTGGACCTGTAGGTCCGATTGGTCCTGTGATTCCTCGGAAACCTGTTGGCCCAGTTATACCTTGAGGACCAGTCACAGTTGAGTCCGCCCCAGTGGGGCCTACATCTCCTGTAGCACCTGTTGGCCCAATTGGAGCCGCGCTTGTCTCTACCCAGAAGTTGTCGTAGTAAACATAAATTCGACCAGTCTCACTGTTATACCAAGCGTCGCCTTCGTCGGGGCTAGCTGGGGGAGTTACGTTAGTTACGGCAAACGCGCCCAGCTCACCTTGAGAACCAGTCTCACCAGTGGGACCTGCAACACCCGTTGCGCCAGTTGGGCCAGTAGGCCCTTGAATGCTTCCAACGTTATTCCAAGACCCGTCTACATCATCCCAAACGTAGAGGTCACCAGAGACAAGGTAGCCTTCTCCAGGATTTCCAGTTGGCTGAGCAAGTTCAAGCTCTTCTACAGTTGCATATGACCCAAGGATGGTGATACCAGTTCCTTGAGAACCCGTTGCTCCCGTTGCACCCGTTACACCTGTCGGTCCAACAACTGTCGAGTCAGCACCAGTCGGACCTGTAACACTTGGGCCTGTGGAACCTGTGGGTCCTGTTAAACCAATTTCACCCTGTAGCCCAGTCTCACCAGTGGGGCCAGTCTCACCGATTGGCCCAGGAGTTGTTGATACCGCGCCTGTTGGACCTGTTGGACCAAGCTCCCCCTGAGGGCCTTCAACTGTGCTGTCCGCACCCGTTGGACCTGTTGGACCAGGAGTTGTGGACACTGCACCTGTTGCACCCGTTGGACCTGTGTTGCCTAAATTACCTGTAGAGCCTGTAGCCCCTGTCGGCCCGAGGGGACCTGCAACCGTGCTCTGAGGGCCAGTTGAACCCGTTGCTCCCGTTGCGCCAATCGCGCCAGTGGCACCTGTCGGTCCTGTCTCTCCCTGAATTCCCTGCTCGCCTGCACCCGTCGCGCCAGTAGGCCCAGTGGGCCCAACCACAGTCGAGTCAGCACCAGTCGGACCTGTAACACTTGGGCCTGTGGAACCTGTTGCACCCGTTGGCCCGATGGGGCCTGTTTCACCCTTAATACCTTGGGGCCCAACATCGCCAGTTCTTGCGAACGTAACGATAATGTCTTCAGAGTTTGAAAAACTTGTTGCAAGACCGCTTACGTAGGAAACAGGAACTTTGAAGTACCCTGATGCCTCGGTGCTGGACCCTGTGATTGCAAAAATTGCAAAGTCGTTTGAATCAACTTTATTGCTGATTCGCATGTGACCCTTGATTGGACTTGTAGAGTCGTCAATCGTGCGGAGGAATTGCTGAACATCGATTGCACCGTCAGCCTCATCGTCAATGAAGAGGTTGGTTGCGCTCTGAAGGTCAGCGTTGTTAAATTTAATTT
>Ga0307983_1001295_pt1 | contig 10926 bp, 10 predicted proteins | sample OrgLakmetagen991_FD_201845 | JGI IMG/M metagenome (GOLD analysis project Ga0307983, IMG submission 201845) | Saline water microbial communities from Organic Lake, Antarctica - #991 | ecosystem: Environmental > Aquatic > Non-marine Saline and Alkaline > Saline | place: Antarctica: Organic Lake... | reverse complement strand
CTTCTTCGTTGGTTCCGTCCGTGACATTTCGTAGGATCACATCTCCTGTTCCGAAAGTTATGAATTGATTAAAGGTAATCTCTACCGCACCAGTAGTGGCGTAGTTGGCTCCATCAGCAGGGACGCTGCCCACAATTGTGGGTGCTGGAAGATTGGATCTGACCGCGCCTGCACTGAAGTCGTAATAGGCGCGGGCACCATTGTTTGGGTTGGCAGCGGAGATGACAGCGGCCCTTGTGTTGGGCACCGACCAGGGTGTTTTTGTAGAGAGGCTGAGGGCTGTGGTTCCCTTGTCTCTTGCACCAGCTGAAAGGCTAAGAGCACCTTCCGTGAAATTCTGCCAGGATCGGGCCGTGGCGCCGTCCAGGAAGATGTTGCCGCTCGCCGAGGTGCTGTTTGCCTCGAACCGTCCGATGACACCGTCTTCGTTTGCATCCGGATAACTGGGGCGCAGGAAGGTGTTGTTGAAGACCTTCAGTCCGGCGACCTCTTGCTCCAGCTTCAAGCCAGCTGGCGACATGCAGATTAAGATGTTCCCGTCGATGGTGATGTCCTCGTACAGACCTTGCGGATGCGCGTTGCCGAAGATTCCCTGCATCGTTGGTGTCGCTTCAACCCCGGTCCAGTCGCCGTCATCGGCGCGGGTTACGCTCAATCCTTGCCCCTGCACGAAATTGACAGAGCCCGGAAGCGAGCCATGCAGCGCGATGCTATCCCCGCCAGATGTCGTGACGCTGACGACATTCTCCGATCCGTCTAGGCGCTGGACGTAGTAGCTGCCGGCGCCAGAGGCAGGCAGGGTCAGAACGACGTTGCCTGCCGTGGCGTCGACCATGACGACGCGGTTCTCTTCTTGCGGGCCTAGGGTCTTTGACGCCGTGCGGGGAATCCACCAGTCGAGATATCCAGCAGGCAGACGCTTCCATTGGCTCGTGCCGTCGCTGACGAAGGTGGCTCCCTGTTCGCCGCTGTCGAGGACGGGTGTGCCTCCTTCCCAAGTGTCGGAGCCATTGAAGGCGATGGCCACTGTCCCAGCGCTGTTGACGCGCCGCAGACAGAATTGCAGACCCTCTGACGCTGCGGCAGATGGTAGGGTCAGGGTCATCGTGCCGGTCGGCGCTAGACGCAACTCTGAGGCGTGGTCTGTGATGGTGAGGGTCTGGCTTGCCGTCAGGGTCTCGATGGTGCTGCCGATGTTGTCTACCTCGGCGAAGGGCTGCGCCGATCCCGGTGTGGCCGTGTTGCCCTGAATTTGGATGCGGCGCTGCCAGAAGGTGTTGTTCGACGGCTGCAACTGGATAAAGTCGCTGTGCAACCGGCTCGGGTTGCCGCCGATATCCGTGAAATGGTTTCGCCGGATAAGCCCGTCTTGGCAGTGCCCATGGGCGTTTTGAAGGACGATCCCGTCTGCGTGGGTCTGCGAGATAAGGCAATCCTCGATCAGGAAGCCGTCGCAGCCGACAAGGATACCGCTGTTCATCTTGCGCATGGTGCATCGCCTGACTGTCAGATCGCTGATGCCAGCGTTCGAGAAGTCGCCTGACATGACATTGGCAAAGAGAACGCCCCCGTTCGCGGCGGTCTCCATCTGCCCGTCGAAGTCGCAATCCTCAATCACGAGACCGGATAGTGTAGTGTTTTGCGCTCCGGTTTGTATCAGGCCGACATCGGACACGTTCGTAAACGTCCAGAACTTGTCAATGTCGAGTATAGGCGCGCGCGTGATCTCCAGGCCCCGGAGTGTTACGTTCTCGATTACTGCGGTTCGGTTTAGGTTCCAGCGATTCAGGATAGGTTTCGAGGCCGGGGTCGCCGCTGCAAAAGTCACGTTTGAGGGGTGGCCGTTCCAAGACGATATGTCGTTCGACATTGCATAGCTGCCGGGGCGTAGGAAGACTGTCTCGCCCGAGGCAGGTGTGATCGTGCCATCGGTGATAGCCTCTAGCTCGGCTGCGGTGGCGACGTGGCGCGCATTGGAGGTGACCGTGACGGAGACGCCCCCCACATCGTAGGTGCCTGCGGTGAGAGAGGCGTTCGGACTGATCTCACCCGACGCCACGGTAAAGTCGCCGTAAACTCCATCCGAGAGAAAAACAGGAGCAGCTCCTTCTCCAGGCAAAGTATCAACACCAAAGATAACGTCAGCGTTGAAGAGCCTGTTTGAGAAAAAACGAAGGCCCCGACCGATGCGGCCGAGGCTTGAAAGGCGAAACCCATAATCAATCATTAGGACGGCTCGTTATCTGCAAAGATTGTGGCCAGGCCCTGACCGAATACCCAAAGTCCTTCACCTGGAGCCAGGTTCATTGGTTCCTTGGATCCAGTATAGACGGTGAAGGGGAGTGCGTCTGGTGCGGAGGAAGTACCACCAATCAGATACTTTACCTTATTGTGGTCAGCTCCGATCATCGCAGCTCCCTCTCCAATCGCAACAAGCTGCGGAGCAGCTGTAAGATTTACTGATTTCTGAGACATAGCGACACCTGTTGTTGTGAAATGGTCGAGCGGGCACTCCCGGGCCCCGCACCCCGGTCAATCAATCCAAGAGGGTAAGGACATCCTACCTGGATCGTAGCCACGCTCGAGAGGTCCATCAGCAAATCTTTCCCTGCACAAAGTACTACATGATGAAGGGAAGGGAGTTCGGTTGATGGACCTCTGGAACGCGGTGGCGTATTCCGGGTATATTACTCGATCTCTAAGTACCTTCTCGTAAATAGGTAGAACATTGTCAAATGGTTTTCTTGCAAGCCCATTATGATCAGGCTAAGGGATCAACATGAAGTCAGGAGAAGGTATCCTTCTTGGTTCCATGTGGCTTTTTAGCTCCCCCTAACACCGCAGGTAGAGATGCCCCTCACAGTCAATGAAGTTCGTGTTGCGATGCCGGCTGCGGTTCGCAGCTCCGTGGATCAAGATTTCACGGACAAGATAAATGCGGCAGGTGCTGACCCAGAAGAGGCAAGGCTCATTCGAGAAGGGTTCGTGACCTATACCGATGTGCTGCTGGAGGGGAGGTACAAGCTAGAGGACTACCTCAATGCCGTGACTTACGTGTCCTTCAAGATGATGGGGCACACGAACCGGGAAGCGTGGGAGAAGACTTTTCCCGACCGGTATCAGGCGCTGCTCATAAAGGGCACTACAGACAAGACAATCTCCGCGCATGTACACGGTTTCTCCAAAGGAAAGCTCGTGAACTCGATCCTGGAACGCACGCTGATTCCTACATGGGTGCTGAACCAGGACATCTACCAGCAAGCAATCAACGAGCAAGCCAATCTGATGCGGTTTGCCAATAGCGAGTTAGTCCGTACTCAGGCTGCCAACTCGATCCTGACTCACCTAAAGCCCCCTGAAGTGAAGAAGCTACAAGTGGCGATGGACGTGAAGGAAAGCGCGGGGCTCTCCGATCTGCGCAATCTTCTGACCGACCTCGCATCTAAACAAATTCACGCAATCGAGAATGGTGTGCCGACGCAAGAGATCGCGCACCAGCCTCTGATCGAAGACGCAGAGTTGGTGGAAGAAGAGCTGGGAGAGGCCATAAAATATGAGTGAAGATCTTATGCGGGAACAGGCCGAGTGCCTGAGGCATTCCCGTGCGGGTAAAACCATGACCGAGATCTCGGCAATCATGGATCTGAACAGGCATCAGGTACGTCGACGACTTCAAGCAGCCCGCAAGAGAGAGAAGCTGGATCCGGTGATGGCCGACCGGTTGGCTGCTGAAGGGTTAGTTGATCTGGCCGGCCTGCATTCGGGTTGGCTCATCCAGAAAGAGAAGGGGTCAGGATCCTCACTCTATTTCCACCTTGGCAAGGATGAAGATCCAATCAGTCTGGCCGAGGCTATAAAAGAGACAATTGCCGAGATTCCGGCTTTGCCTCCAATCGAGACTGTGATGCTTCCCGGGACAGGCAGAGGATACGCAACCTGGCTGGCGTTAGCTGATCTCCATCTCGGAGGTGAGTATGGATCCCAGAGCCTCGAGGACGACATTAACGCAGCCGTGGATGACATTGTACAACGCCTACCTCCAGCTGAGAAGGCGTTCATTTTCGAGCTCGGGGATCTGTTCGACGCCAACGACCACAAGGGCGTGACACCTGCTTCCGGTAACCCCTGTGACGTCATCAGAGATGACATGCTGAAGAACACCTTGACCGCGATCCGAGTTCTGAAGCGGGCAATCATGCGGCTGCTAGAGACACATTTTGAGGTCGAAGTTCACTTGGTTCCAGGGAACCATGATCCTGATAGCTACCTTGCCGTGATGATTGGCCTGGATGGGCTGTTCCAGCTGAACGACCGGGTCTCTGTCGCAGTGATGGATGACGAGTTTCGGGTTGTGCCCTGGGGACAGTGCGCGGCCTTTCCGCATCATGGGCACACGCTCAAGGCTCAAGCCTTGAAAGACGTGTTTTCGGATCAGTTCCCAGATGAGTGGGCTGAAGCGAGAGCCTACCGCCTGATCATGACAGGGCATCTCCATCACCAGGACCGCGGCAAGGACATCACAGGAGCAGAGACCAGGCAGTTCCGCACGCTGCATCGTCCTAATCGTTGGGCGAGAATGAAGGGAATGTTCTCTTACGCGTCTCTCAATGCTATGACGGTGCATGCTGATCGTGGACCCGAGTACGAAACCATATCCCCCATCAGACCCATGTTACGAGGAAAAGCGTAATGACCCTGACAGTCGAAGAAGAGCGGGCCAAGGTTGTGGAACATTACCAAAATGTGGGTAATAAACAGATGGTCAGTTCGACCGGTGCGCAGCGCGAGAAGTTGGGGGCCTTGCCCTATGATCTGGTTCCCTTCCAGGAGATGGCCGACAGTTTCTCTCGGGTCGCTGAGTTTGGTGCAAAGAAGTATTCAACTTGGAATTGGAGCCTCGGCCTGCCTCGGGTGCAGCTCATTGGATCCCTGCTGCGGCATGCCTTCGCCTACCTGCGCGGGGAAGACAGGGACAAGGATTCCGGTCTCAACCATGCCGACCACATACTCTGGAACGCTGCCGCCCTGGTTCACAACGAGCATTGGGGCCTCGAGGACGGCCGCCGTGCCGAACCGCCCCGTGACTACAAGTCCAATCCAGTAGATCGAGGCTGATCGGATGAAGAAGGCGAACGACACCATCTGGCCGGTCACGATCGAGATCGAGCGCTGGGACGCGTCCTACGAGCAGATGCAGCAGGCCTGGGAGGACTGGGTCAAGCACGATGAGCTCACGATGAGCTGGCTGGCCTGGTTTCTTCGGCGTGTCTGTATTCCCGATCGAATGCACTCGTTGTTCGCCTTCCACCGGGTCGCAGACATGATGCTCGGTCGAGCGGTAAAGAAAGGCCTTATTGTTTTCGACGATCAGACGGGCCGGTATACTCTGGTTTCTTTGGATCAAAAGGCAAGCACATGACTGACATCCCGAAAATGACGGTGGATCAGTGGCTCGAGAAAGTTGATTATTCCTTCTTAAACTCGGGCCACTACAAGCCGACACCTTTTGCTTTGAAATTCATGAACTTCATCAAGCTGGTGAACGGTGCGCAGGGAGAAGAGAACAAGACACCAGTGATGCACCTAGCGATGCTAGACCGCATTGCCGGCAAGGCCGAGAACATCGTCAACCTGATCTTTAGGGGTGGTGCGAAGACGACGATCTTTGGGGAATACATGATCCCCTACTTGGCGATTTTTGGAGAGATAGAAGGCTTCGGAAAAGTTCCGTCGATGATCTATGTCTCCGACAGCGTCGACAACGGCGTAAAGAGCTTGCGCAAGAACGTCGAGTTCAGATGGGAGAGCAGCGATTTCCTTCAGGAATGGCTCCCTCCTGAGACGACCCACATCACCGACCAGTTCATGTCGTTCAAGTCGAAGACGGGCAACCGCTTTGCCATGAAGGCGTTCGGAGCCAAGACAGGTCTCCGTGGTACAAAGATTTTCGGCAAGCGCCCCGTGCTGGCTGTTCTCGATGATCTTCTGTCTGATGACGATGCCAAGTCCAAGGCAGCAATCGAGGCGATCAAAGACACGATCTACAAAGGCATCGATTATGCCTTGGATCCAAGACGGCGAAAGATCATTTTCAATGGGACGCCTTTTGCCAAAAACGATCCGATCTATGAAGCCGTGGAGTCTGGTGCATGGAACGTGAACGTATGGCCAGTATGCGAACGGTTTCCATGTGAAAAGGAAGAGTTTGCAGGGGCTTGGGAAGATCGGTTTACATATGAGTTCATGAGGGAAAAGCATATCTTTTCCCAGAAATCCGGAAAGCTATCAGCTTTCAATCAAGAGATGATGTTGAAGATCTCTTCCGAGGAAGAACGTCTGGTTCAGGAAGCAGAAATTCGCTGGTATTCAAGACCGGATTTGATTAAAACGCGAGGCAGGTACAACTTCTACATCACAACTGACTTTGCGACATCAGACAAACAGACCGCGGACTTCAGCGTGGTATCGGTATGGGCATACAACGCCAATGGTGATTGGTTCTGGGTCGACGGGTTTGCCAGACGACAGACCATGGAAAAGAGCATCGACCAGCTCTTCAGATTGGTCTCGGAGTATCGGCCGCAGCAAGTAGGGATCGAAGTCACCGGTCAGCAATATGCCTTCATCAGCTGGCTTCAGCGAGAAATGATGCAGCGCAACATCTGGTTCAACTTTGCACAGGAAAAAGGGAGCACCCGACCCGGCATTAGGCCGACGGTGAACAAGCTCACCCGCTTCAATCTAGTTGTTCCCCTGTTCAAAGCAGGTAAGATCTACTTCCCTGAAGAGATGCGGGAATCCCAGGTCGTGCAGGAGTTCACTACAGAGATCTCCTTGGCCACGATCAACGGTCTCAAAGGTAAAGATGATTGTCTCGATACGATCTCGATGCTGATGAACCTCGAACCCTGGAAGCCGACAGAAGACGCACCTCTAAGGGAACAGAGTGACTCTGAGATGATGGGCCATAACGGGGGACCGGTCTGGTCGGTTGAAGATGAAAAAGACGGACAGGATTCCGGAATGGATTCGTATCTCGTCTGATGGAGAAATGAGCAGATGAGCAGAACACTTAGAGATGTCTTTATGGACCTGACAAATGGTCCATTAGCTGGAATGTCTATTGCTACAAAGCCGGACATCAACAGCCAGGTAAGACTGTCAAATCTTGTGAACTCGGGTCTGAGAGACCTATACACACGTTATGTTTTGTGGACTAGGGTACTTGTCATTCGAGGCATTGAAGGAAGAACCATCTACCCTTTGGATGAGATGAGAGGGGAAAGCTGGAGAGACGCTCAGAACGCTGTGCCGGCAAATGACCAGTATATTGTGGATACCATAGATTCGCCATTTTACAATGATGTGGTTAAGATCCTGAAAGCCTATGGGCCACCGGAGCCTGACGACGAAGAAGAAAAACCAGTTGAGTACGATATCAACAACTACGATCTGTACCTTACTAACAAAAAGATAAAAAGAAAAAGTGTATTTGTTCCGATAGACGGAGTGATTCAGATTCCGGATGTGAAGACGGGAGATCTTTTCAGTTTCCTTTACCAAGCAAGACATCCTCTTGTAGATCACTGCAATCTAAATCAACGCGTCGTTCTTCCTTTGGCTCTATATGAAGCTTTGGAAGCATGGGTTGCTTCTAAGGTGTTTGGATCAATGAACGGCGCAGAGCACCGAGATCGTGGAAGAGAACTGAAAAGCGAGTACGAGATGGTTTGTCAAAGGGTCGTAGACAAAGATCTTGCAATGACGTCTTTGCCCGCTCACAACGTAAAATCTGAAGAGAGAGGATTTATTTAATGCGCCGTTTTATAACAGATGAAAAAGTTGATTGGGCCGACAAAGAAAGCTCTTGTCAGTTTGAAGATGCTACTCCTGAAGAACCAATTGAAATAATCGACGAGTTCATAGAACTCATCGATACTCCTGCTTCTTATGAAACACATGCTGGAAAATATGTTGTTGTAACTCAAGAAGAAGACGGTCTGGAATTCTTGGATCTACCTCCTTACCCAGAGGTAACCGATACGTTTGTAGACAATCAATTGTATATTCGTAATCTTGAGCTCATTGAGGGTGGTCAAACCCTTGAGTTGGGATTCAAAGATGCGTCTGGAGATCCTTCTTTCCCGTCTCTGTTTGTAGATCTTTCTGGTGTCTGTACTTGTGATACAACACCTGTTGAAGGGGCATCTATGACAGACCTTGAAATCAAAGAAGCATATGAGCGAAACGTCGACTCAAATGCTTTGACTGATTTTTATGTCAATTTGTTGGAAAGTATAGAAGCAGGTGCTACTGCCGATCAGACTGGAAGTCAGATTGAAACGCTTTTGGATATACAGTTAGGTTCTGCAAGCTGGAAAGGAGGTAATCAAACCGGAGCCGAAATCGAAGCGCTGCTGGACACAGAACTCGGTAATACTGATTGGAAGACGGGAAGCTCGGGCGGGACAGGTATAACATTAATTACAAAAACTGCCTCTTATTCTATCACAGACACCGACCTCGGCGGGGGCTACTACCATGAGACAGGTGACGCATCCGCAATCGTCGTAACTGTTCCGCCGAGCCTCACCGGAACGGAGCCGTTGGACGTGGAACGCACTGGCGCGGGAACCGTTACGTTCGCAGCCGGGGCGGGCGTTACGATCAATTCCCGCGACGGTTTTCTTGCCATTGGAACGCAATACGCGGCGGCTACTTTGGTTCCCAAGGGTAGCGACGTATATACCTTGATCGGGGACTTGGCATGATCCGTCCGGGTATCCTTGCGCAGCAAAACGTAGCGCCAGCCGATCTCATTGGTGCCGCCGATCCCTTGATCTACTTCGCCTCGAACGACACCGCGTTGGTCAGGAGTGGGGGTGCTTCTGCTGATCCGGGGGATACGGTAGACACGATTCTCCAAAAACAAAACCCCGCCAGTGGACGCTTCCTAGAAGTTCCGCTGGGTGGGCCGATGGACCTTACCGCGTCTCGCGCGCTGGTCTTTACTGGAGCAACCAATAATCGTCTAGTCCTAAACACCAATGTCGGAAACGGGCAGAAGTGGCTCTACGCCGCAAGGATCAAGTCAAGCGTGGTTCCTAGTGGTAATTCCGTATTTATGATATTCGGCGCTGACGGAAGCGGTCAGCGAACCCATCAGGCGATGAGGATATATCAAGGCAATTTTGAGACTATAGCTTTCTTTCAGAATATTAGAAATGGTGCGGTGGTCCACAACGGAGGCACTGCTGTTGCAGGGCAAAAACACACTGTTCTGGCGTGGGTTGATTATGATAGCATCGGCGTAAACCAGCGTCTGTACATGAGAGTCGATGGCGTGGAAACTTCGTCTTCTCTAGGAACGAGCTTGATCGTCAGTAACACCATCAACAACTTGTCTTTCGGCACAAGGGATAGGACGGATGAGAATGATGACTTTGAGGGGGAGGTCTACGGTGCCGTTGTGTTCGAGAACTCCGCTCCGACCAGCCTGATCCCAGACATTGAGACGTTCTTGAACGCTCTGTAAAATAAGAAAATAGAACACAAAACAGGAAAGTGACGATAATATGCCAAGTCAAGTAAACACCTGGTCAGATAGTGCAAACGCAGGATCCTTCTGTACGGTAGACAGCGGGAGCCTATACATTTTCGACGTCGCTTTTAGCGACAATGTTTTGACCATCAGATTGGTAAACTCTTCTGGAGTTATCCAACCAAATCCTCTTACAGCTGATTTGTCGTCTCTTCTGACAAACGCTCAGAACGTAGTGTCAGCCTCGTTCAACTCCATCACTTCAGACCTTACGATAGTGACAGCTGATTCCGAAGGAAACGTGAAACCGGTAGGAGAGCACATTGTAGTCAGCCTCAGCGATTTGAAAAAATTGACAGGGGTTGAAATTAAGCAGCTGTATGAGGCAGAAACTGATGTAAACAGGTTTACAGATGTCTTGAAAGAAAAACTGGATAGCCTGGTTCTAGTGAGATACCTGGGCATTTATCAAACCATTTTTGACATTAGGACAGCTCATCCTGCTCCTGCATCTGGTTCTTTCGGTTTTCTTGATGACGGGGTAGGTTCTCCGATTAGCATAGCAATCTGGGATCCAACTGAAGCAGAGTACAAAGTCATACAGGCGTTCGAAGATGAAAGTAATGCTCTGGTAAAACAGAAGTATGAAGCGAACGCAGATACGAACGTATTCACAGATGCTGAAAAATCGAAGCTGAGTCTTTTTCGGGAGAACTGGATCAACCTGTTTCCTGGACTGAACGGCAGGACATTCAATCAGCTGCTGAGGATAGACGCAACCGGTGAAAACATGGAATGGTCTGACCTGGAAGCTTCGTTTTTGGATCTCAACGACGTACCGGCGCAGTACACAGGAAACGAAGACAAGGTTCTCAGGGTCAAAAGTGATGGAACAGGGATCTCCTTTGAAACCGCGGCTCAGGTGCTTGCAGATGGCGCGGCTTCTTTCGTCTGGGCCAACGATTATCAAGTGATCGAGAGAGCGACTGGATTCACTCTGACCAGCGCCGTGATGGACAGCAAAACAGTCATGTTCTTTGACCAGGCAGGAAACGTGGGGCTGAACATTCAGGAAGGGCTTTTGTATGAAGGGACGTTCCGTTTTGTACAAGCTGGTGCAGGTACAGTGACTATCATCCCTAATGGTGGCGTGGTGCTCATGTCTAAGAATGGAGCGCTAACTACTGATGGTCCTGGATCTGTTGTCGAAATCATCCCTCGAGGTCCTGACACGTTTCTTGTGACAGGTGATCTTGTCTGAGCCTTTCAAAAAAGCAAACAAAACAAAAAGACCGGAGATTTCTCCGGTCTTTTCAGTTTGATCTGGTCAAAAGATCACAGCGATGTTAATTGGCTTATAAGCCGGTTTTGGGAACAGTAGAAGC